>Ga0129317_1000114_pt1 | contig 101188 bp, 86 predicted proteins | sample Cm1ome_FD_94430 | JGI IMG/M metagenome (GOLD analysis project Ga0129317, IMG submission 94430) | Eastern black-and-white colobus group fecal microbial communities from Wisconsin, USA - Cm1105 metagenome | ecosystem: Host-associated > Mammals > Digestive system > Large intestine > Fecal | place...
CTGTGGCTCCGGTGGCACCCGTCGCACCTGTGGCCCCGGTGGGGCCGGTGGGGCCTGTTGCACCTGCCGCGCCTGTGGCCCCGGTGGGACCTGTTGCGCCTGTGGCTCCGGTGGCACCCGTCGCACCTGTGGCCCCGGTGGGGCCGGTGGGGCCTGTTGCACCTGCCGCGCCTGTGGCCCCGGTGGGACCTGTTGCGCCTGTCGCGCCTGTGGCCCCGGTGGGACCTGTTGCGCCTGTGGCTCCGGTGGCACCCGTCGCACCTGTGGCCCCGGTGGGACCAGTGGGACCCACCAAACAGCACGGCGGAGGGCAGCAGGGAGGAGGACAGCAAGGTGGTTCAGAAGGACAGCACTTTTTACCGTCATTCAGATAGGCCACGGCACCCGCTCTGTTAAACCGCTCCCATTCGGAGGCGTAATATTGCTTCATAGGCTCTCCTTTGCCATAGAAATATAATCAAAGAAATTTCTGGCGTGGCTATGCCACAGTCCATTCTATGCCCAAAGGCCTTTCATGTTCCTGTTTCCTTCCTCTTTACACCATCCCTGCTTTCTGTCATAATATGAGATAAAAAAGGGGGCGTCACGCATGGGCAGTTATCTCATCGCCCTGGACCAGGGCACGACCAGCAGCCGGTGCATCATCTTTGACCGGGAACAAACCATAATCGGCGCGGCCCAGCGGGAATTTGCCCAGCACTATCCCAGGCCCGGCTGGGTGGAACAGGACCCCATGGAGATCTGGTCCAGCCAGTATTCCGTCCTCACAGAGGCTCTGGCCCAATCCGGAGTGGGGCCAGAGGAGATTGCCGCGATCGGCATCACAAACCAGCGTGAGACCACCATTGTCTGGGACCGGCACACTGGACGTCCCGTGTATAACGCTATTGTCTGGCAATGCCGGCGTACCGCGCCCCTGTGCGAGAAGCTGAAGGAGGACACCGTCCTCACAAAAATCATTGCAGAGCACACCGGACTGCTCCCTGACGCCTATTTCTCCGCCACCAAGATCAAATGGATTCTGGACCATGCAGAGGGAGCCAAGGCTGGAGCGGAGCGGGGCGATCTGCTGTTCGGCACAGTGGACAGCTGGCTGATCTGGAAGCTTACCGGAGGGCGGGTCCACGTCACCGACCGGACCAATGCCAGCCGCACGATGCTCTATGACATTGGGCATCTGCGCTGGGACGAGGACATCTGCCGTGCCCTTGACATCCCCATGGGGATGCTGCCCCAGGTCTGCGACTCCAGCCAGATTTACGGCACCGTCAACCTGCAAGGCGTGGAAGTCCCCATCGCCGGCATCGCCGGCGATCAGCAGGCCGCTCTGTTCGGCCAGGCCTGCTTCTCCCCCGGCGAGGCCAAGAACACTTATGGAACCGGCTGTTTTCTGCTGATGAACACAGGGGAGCGGCTGTACCGCAGTCAAAATGGCCTGCTGTCCACCATCGCCATCGGTCTGGATGGCAAGGTTCAGTACGCCCTGGAGGGCTCCGTCTTTGTGGGGGGCGCGGTCATCCAGTGGGTCCGGGATGAGCTCCGCTTTATCACCGAGGCCCGGGACGCGGAGTATTACGCCTCCAAGGTACCGGACACCGGCGGGGTCTACCTGGTCCCCGCTTTCACCGGTCTGGGTGCTCCCCACTGGGACATGTATGCCCGCGGGGCTCTGGTGGGTCTGACCCGGGGCACCACCCGCGAGCACATCATTCGGGCGGCCCAGGAATCCATTGCCTATCAGGTCTATGACCTGGTGGAGGCCATGGAAAAAGACACCGGTATTCCTCTGGCCGCCCTCAATGCCGACGGCGGCGCCAGCCGGGACAGCTTTCTGCTTCAGTTCCAGGCCGATATTCTCAACAAGCCGGTCCGCCGCCCCTCCATCCGGGAGACCACCGCCCTTGGGGCCGCCTATCTGGCCGGACTGGCTGTGGGGGTGTGGTCCGGGCCGGAGGAGATCCGCGCTCTGCGCACCCTGGACCAGTGCTATGAGCCCCGCATGGAGAATACGATACGGACCAAGCTGCTTCAAGGCTGGCATAAGGCGGTGGGGCGCAGTTTGAACTGGGCCGAACCTGAGGACTGAATGCTGCAAACCTTTTAGAACAGGAGCGAAAACTTTGAGCAATATTATGATTCCGACCCTGCTGTTTTGGGAAAACGGCAACAGCTGGTATGGCAGCAAGGGCAACGCCCGTTTTTTTATCCAGCCCGTAACCCACAAGCCCCCCGAGGAGGAGCCCCAGGAGACCGCCCATACCACTTTGGAGATAGAGGTGTGGCCCGGCCCCCTCACCAAGGCCCTGAGCCAGATCACTGCCACCGCCTCCTTCCCTCTCTCCCAGGAGGGGCTGGAGCAGACTGTGTCCTGGCTGGAGGACCAGGCAGTGAAATTGAACCCGGCACATCCCTGACAGACGCAGTTTGGCGCGGAGATTTTCTGAACAGAAAAATCTCCGCGCCATTGTTTTCTCCGATCTGTTCCGCGCCGTCCCGCTCAGCTCGCCAGGATCGGCTTCCCCCAAAAATACTGAAAGAATATTTTCGGGGCAGGCCTTATTCTCCCCGGTCCCGGGCAATCAGCAGTCTCAGGGCTTCCACCCCCACCTGGATAGCCGCGGAAGTATCATGGGATTCCTTCTGGTCCAGACCCGCCGCCTCCCGCTCCTGATTCCAAATCACATGGAATACCGATCCGCAGCGCACCCGCCGGGCGGCGGCCACGGAAAACAGGGCGGCCGACTCCATCTCTGACGCCAGCACGCCCAAACGCTTCCACGCCTCCCACTTCTCCTCCAGCTCCCGGCTCACAGGCATCCGGCCGGGCGAGTGCTGTCCATAAAAGGAATCCTTACATTGTACCACTCCGGCATGCCAGGACTTGCCCAAGGATTCGCATCCCTGGACCAGTGCCTGGACCACCCGGTAATCAGGAACGGCAGGCCACTCAATGGGGGCATACTCCCGACTGGTCCCCTCCATACGCACCGCGCCGGTGGCCACCACCACGTCGCCGCTCTGCACCGCCAGATCAATCCCTCCGCAGGTGCCCACCCGCACAAAGGTATGCACCCCCAGGTTGGCCAGTTCTTCCATGGCAATGGCCGCCGAGGGGCCGCCGATCCCGGTGGACACCACACTGACCGGCTCTCCCAGCAGCGTCCCCGTCCAGGTCTCGTATTCCCGGTTTGTTTTTACATAAACGGGGCTGTCAAAGTACTGGGCAATCGCCCGGCACCGTCCCGGGTCCCCCGGTAAAATGCAGTACTTTCCCACCTCCCCCGGGGCACACTGGATGTGAAACTGTACCTGTCTATCCTGTTCTTTCATGGCGGCAGCCTCCTTTTTGCTTTCATCCTACCACACCGGCACTTCTTTTACAATGTATTTTCCCCCGTCCATCCGCTCTGACGGATACCACCATCTCCACCCTTCGGCCCTTCCCACGCCATACGGATATACAGAACATGGCCTTCCTTTACAGCGTATCCAAAATCCCTACCGGACCCAGAGCTTCAGAAAATATCGCCTTTGGGTCATAAATTTTTTCCGTCACATGAATAATTTTTTTCAATCTCCTCAAACTACCGTTGCACCCCATTATTTTAAGGAGGCTTAATTCCATGGATTACAACAACAATAACAACAATAATAACCAGTCCAACACTCAGAACAACACCCAAAACAGCACCCAGAGCAAGCAGGCTCAAAACAACCAGAAGCGCCAGAACCAGAATAAGAACCAGAATCCCACCAGCCGCTGAATCTCCTCCCCTTATTCCAGACAGACGCCGGGCCACCGATCAATGGCCCGGCGTCTGTTTTGTCCAAATCCATGGGGACCGCCTAATCAGACCACACTTTAAACAGTTCTTAAACATTTCTCTCTTGCAACTTAAACTGTCTGTGTTATCCTAAGTACAAAGAACAGCCAAAAAAGGGGACTGGGACACATGTACACAATTTTAATCTGTGACGACGACAAAGACATCGTCTCAGCGCTGGATATATACCTGACCAGCGAAGGCTACCACACTGTAAAGGCATATAACGGCAAGGAGGCCCTGCATGCCGTGGATCAAAATGATATCCATCTGATTCTGATGGACATTATGATGCCGGAGCTGGACGGCATACGTGCCACCGCCAGACTGCGGGAGGGCAGCAACGTGCCCATCATCCTTCTGACCGCCAAAAGTGAGGACGCCGACAAAATTCTGGGGCTGAACATCGGGGCGGACGATTACATTACCAAGCCCTTCAACCCCCTGGAGGTCGTCGCCCGTGTCAGGTCTCAGCTCAGGCGGTACACCAGCCTGGGCGGCGCGGACCGGGGACCCGGACTGATCAGCGTGGGCCCCATCTCCATGGACGACGGCGCCAAGCAGGTGTCTGTGGACGGGGAACCTGTATCCCTTACGCCCATTGAGTACAACATTTTAAAGCTTCTCCTCTCCCACCCCGGTCAGGTCTTTTCCTCCACTCAAATCTACGAACAGGTTTGGAATGACCCCGCCTATGGATCAGAAAACACAGTGGCCGTACACATCCGCCATCTCCGGGAAAAAATTGAGATCAACCCCGCCGACCCCCGTTATTTAAAGGTGGTATGGGGGCTGGGCTATAAGATGGAAAAGGGGGCTAACGGATGAACCGGCTTCAAACAAATCCCCTGGGAAAAGCGGCCGCCTGGGTGCTGCTCCTCCTTTTCTCCTTCGGCTCCTTTTATTTCGGCTTTCAGGCGATACTGGCCCTCTCCTGCTCCGGACTGGGCAGCTGGCAGGACTCCTCCGCTTTTCGCAATTTGATCCAAAATTATGAAATCAGGCTGACCCAATATTTTGCCGACAAACGCTCCCTAGAGGAAGATTCCCCCAGCTACATGATCCGCCAGCAGCTGGAATCGGACATTCGGGAAATTGAAGCCGACCTCACTCCCGCTTCCACCCCTTTCCGGTACCAGATTCGCAGCTCCGACGGCACAGCCATACTGGAGTCCAATCTTGCCGAGGGGGAAGAACTTTCTCAAAAAGCAGAAAAAATTTATTACTCTGTCCTCCAGAAGGGGGACTCCACACCGGAGGCACAGGCCCAGTGGGACTGGAATTATACCATAGACGGCTATACCCTGTACAGCAACATGTTCGGCAGCTTTTATGAGCCCGTATCCACCACCAAGGACACCCTGGATCCTCAACCCTCTCCCTATTATATCATCGAATGCGGCGTCCCCCTTCAGCCAGATGGGCAGATGTCCGACGCTTTTTCAATGCTGTATGCCCAGATCTCTGCCTTTCAGGTCAATCTCAACTCCTGGTCGGCCCTGTCCCTGGGCCTTCTCTTGGCGGCACTTCTCTGCCTGTCCTTCATCCTGTGGGCATCAGGCCGCCGTTTGGGGACGGAGGGGCCGGTGCTGTCCTGGCAGGACCGTATCTTTTTTGACCTCTACTTTTTCACTGCACTGTGCGCGGGAACTGCCCTGTTTGCCGGCATGCTTGCTCTGGGCGAAAATCTCTACTATCTCTATGTTCATTCCTACAGCTCCGTCCTCCCCAGTGAACTCATTCTGATTTACTCCAGCATCGCCCTTCTGGGATCTGTCTTTATGGCGGTGATCGCTTTGACCCTGCGAACGTTTGCGGTGCGTTGTAAAGCCCACGCCCTGGCCCGCACCACCCTGACCGTCCGCGTTATTCTGTGGCTGTACCGCGGAAGCCGTGACCTGGTCCTCTCCCTCCCCTTCACCTGGCGGGTCATCGCCGCCTATGTTCTGTACTTTTTCCTTAATCTGTTCCTTTTCACCCAGTCGATGTATGATGGATTTTATATGCTTTTTTACCTTACCTTTAATTTAATCGTTCTTATCCTCCTCTGCTGGTGGACAATGGCCTTCCGCCGTCTCCGGAAGGGAAGCGAAGCCATTGCCGCAGGCAATCTGACCCACCAGATCGACACCCACCGTATGCCTTTGGACCTGCGCCGACATGCCGAAGCCTTAAACAACATCTCCGTGGGCCTGGCCAGCGCAGTGGACGAAAAAATGCGCAGCGAGCGATTTAAGGCCGAGCTGATTACCAACGTGTCCCATGACCTGAAAACGCCCCTCACCTCCATCATCAACTACGTCAATCTGCTGAAAACCACAGATCAAGCCGACCCAAAGGCCCAGGAATATATTGAGGTGCTGGACCGAAAATCCCTGCGGCTGAAAAAACTGACTGAAGACTTGGTGGAGGCCAGCAAAGCGTCCACCGGCGTACTCAGCGTCAACCGGGAAAAAATCAGTATGGGCCAGCTGATTGACCAGGCGCTGGGGGAGTGGACGGAGAAACTGGAGGAGCGGAAGCTCACCGTGGTCTCCTCCATCCCTGAGGGTGAAACCTGGGTCTATGCAGACGGCCGGCACTTGTGGCGGGTCATTGACAATTTGCTGTCCAACTGCGCCAAATATGCCATGGAGGGCACACGCATTTACCTGGACCTGACCCGCGGCAAGGGGCAGGTGGCGCTCTCTGTGAAGAATATCTCACGGGACGCTCTGAATATCCCGCCGGAACGGCTGATGGAGCGCTTTGTCCGGGGGGACGAGTCCCGGACCACCGAAGGCTCCGGACTGGGCCTGTCCATCGCCCGCAGTCTTACCGAGCTTCAGGGGGGCACCTTTGATTTGACGGTGGACGGTGATCTGTTTAAGGCCACTGTTACCATGCCCCAGGCCAATTAAATCAAAATCCGCCTCACCCCAAAGTCCATTTCAAGTGGGGCACCCTACCCGCAAAGTGACCTGCCACCAGCCGCCATGCTGACACCGGGCTCCTGTTTGATTTTCCCCCTGCGGCGGCTCCTCTTTCAGCCAATTTCAAGCGCGGCCCCCGTCTTCCGACGGGGCCGCGCTCCTTTTCGCTTTTCCTTGACTCATACCATATTTCTCATTATGATGGTAACAGAGAATAATTTTCTGAAAAAGGAGCAAGCTATGGATCTCTGTGACATCACTCAAATCAAGGCCCTGCTGGCCCGCCACGGATTTCGTTTCTCCAAATCCATGGGGCAGAATTTTCTCATTGAGTCCTGGGTCCCCCAGGACATTGCCCAGGCTTCCGGCGCGGGTCCAGGCAAAGGAGTGCTGGAGGTAGGCCCAGGGATCGGGCCGCTGACCCTGGAGCTGTCCCGGCTGGCCGACAAGGTTGTATCCGTGGAGCTGGATCGGGCCCTGCTTCCCATTCTGAATGAAACCCTTTCCGGGCGGGGCAACACGGAAATTATCCTGGGGGATATTCTGAAAACTGACCTTCCCGCCCTGATACGGGAAAAGTTTTCCGGACTGGACCCCATCGCCTGCGCCAATCTGCCCTACAATATTACCACACCGGCTATTACTACCCTTATCGAGTCCGGCTGCTTCTCCGCCATCACGGTTATGATTCAGCGGGAGGTAGCCCGCCGCATCTGCGCCGCCCCCGGGACCCCGGACTACGGCGCGTTTTCTCTCTATTGTCAGTACCACGCCTCCACGGAGCTGCTCTTTGACGTGCCCCCCCAGTGCTTTATCCCCGCCCCCAAAGTGACATCCTCCGTCCTTCGTCTCATACCCCGTCCGGCCCCACCGGAAGTGGACGATCCGGCTCATTTCTTTCTGGTTGTCCGGGCAGCCTTTGCCCAGCGCCGCAAAACCCTTCTAAACGGATTAAGCTCCGCCTTCGGTTCAAAAATACCCAAGGAAACTCTATTAAGCATCATCTTAAATTGCGGTCTGCCCGCCGATATCCGGGGGGAACGCCTCGGTATTTCTGAGTTTGCACAATTATCAAGACAAATCAGGGCAATCTGTCGATGATTTTCATTATTTTTAACGCTGTTCCCTATTGCCTTTCTTTTCCGAATAGGGTAAAATAACCCTCAAGCGGTGTTGCAGCATTCGGTTTTTCAGCCGGGCCGCGTCACCCCAATTGCACATTGATCTGGATGGAACCAAACGTCTATCGTTATAACAAGGAGGAGCTTAACATGGAAACTTATGGTCTGGAGGCCCTGGGCATCATCAATCCCAGCGCCGTGTACCGCAATCTCTCCCCCGCCCTGCTGGTGGAGAAGGCCCTGGCCCGCGGCGAGGGCAAGCTGAACGCCACCGGCGCCCTGTGCGTCAACACCGGCAAGTATACCGGCCGGTCCCCCAACGACAAGTTTATCGTTGACTCCAAGGGTGTGCATGATGAAATCGCCTGGGGCAAGGTCAACGTACCCACCACGCAAGAGATTTTTGACGCCCTGTATGAGAAGATGGTAGCCTATCTGCAGAACCGGGAGATTTTTATTTTCGACGGTTTTGCCGGCGCCGACCCCAAGTACACCAAGGCGTTCCGCATTATCAACGAGCTGGCCTCCCAGAACCTGTTTATCCATCAGCTTCTTCTGCGGCCCACTCAGGAGCAGCTGGACAATTACTCCCCCGACTTCACCATCATTGCCGCCCCCGGCTTCAAGTGCGTCCCTGAGCGGGACCATGTGAATTCCGAGGCCGCCATTATGATCGATTACGAGAAGAAGCTGGTTTTGATTGCCGGCAGCCAGTACGCCGGCGAGATCAAGAAGTCTGTCTTCTCCGTTATGAATTACCTGATGCCCAAGGAAGGCATCTTCCCCATGCACTGCTCCGCCAACATTGGACAGGCCGGCGACTCCGCCATTTTCTTCGGCCTGTCCGGCACCGGCAAAACCACCCTGTCCGCCGACCCCAACCGCAAGCTCATCGGCGATGACGAGCACGGCTGGGCCGACGACTCTGTCTTCAACTTTGAGGGCGGCTGCTATGCCAAGTGCATCAACCTCACCGAGGAGACCGAGCCCGAGATTTTCCGGGCCATCAAGTTTGGCTCCCTGGTCGAAAATGTGGTGATGGACGAGGAGACCCGGGTTCCCGATTATTTCGACGACTCTCTCACCGAAAACACCCGGGTGGGCTATCCTGTGGATTATATCCCCAACGCCGCCATTCCCGGCATCGGCTCCACCCCCAAGACTGTGATCTTCCTCACCGCCGATGCTTACGGCGTGCTGCCTCCCATCTCCAAGCTAGATGAGAAACAGGCCATGTACTACTTTGTGTCCGGCTTTACCTCCAAGCTGGCCGGCACCGAGCGCGGCATCACTTCCCCCGTGCCCACCTTCTCCACCTGCTTCGGCGCCCCCTTTATGCCTCTTGATCCCTCCATCTACGCCGCCATGCTGGCTGAGAAGGTCAAAAAATCCGGAGCCAATGTCTATTTGGTCAACACCGGCTGGAACGGCACCGGCAAGCGCATGAAGCTGTCCTACACCCGTGCCATGGTCACCGCCGCCCTCACCGGCGAGCTGGAGAAGACCGAGTTCGTGCGGGACCCCTATTTCGGCGTATCCGTTCCCACCACCTGCCCCAACGTGCCCGACGAGCTGATGATTCCCGTCAACACCTGGGAGGACAAGGCCGCCTATGAGGCCAAGGCCAAGGAGCTTGCCAAGTCCTTTGTTGAGAACTTTAAGAAGTATACCCACATGCCTGCCGACGTGGTTGCCGCCGGCCCCAAGGCTGAATAAAACGTTCCTTTTAAACGGGGCGCCGCATTTTGCGGTGCCCCGTTTTCCGCTTTGCCGGGCACTCTGAAACCAGGATTTCTCTCTTCCTTTCAAAATCATTTTCCGAAAATATCAATACTTTTTTTATATATCAAATATATAATACAAGTACTTTTCTTTATAGCACTTTTCTGTTAAAATGTGACCATAGGATAAAGAAGTCTCAGGACTGAAATGACATTTTTCACAAAAATTATCAGAAAGAAGGTTCTACAATGACAGCCAACGATGCTATGACCATCAAGCTGGACTATGACCTGCCGGAATACCCCTCCTTCCAGGAAGGTATCCGCCGGGCCCCCCGCCGTGAGTCCCACCTGTCTGAGGCCGACAAGGCACTGGCCATCAAGAACGCTCTGCGCTACATCCATCCCGACCATCACGAGCAGATGGCCAAGGAATTTGCCCAGGAGCTGGAGGAGCACGGCCGTATCTACGGTTACCGTTTCCGTCCCGAGGGCAAGCTGTACGGCAAGCCCATCAATGAGTACAAGGGCAACTGCACCGAGGCCAAGGCTTTCCAGGTTATGATTGACAACAACCTGGACTTTGAGGTCGCTCTGTACCCCTACGAGCTGGTCACCTACGGTGAGGCCGGTCAGGTCTGCCAGAACTGGATGCAGTACCGCCTGATCAAGAAGTACCTGGAGGCCATGACCGACGAGCAGACCTTGGTGGTCATGTCCGGCCATCCTCTGGGCCTGTTCCACAGCCATAAGCTGGCTCCCCGCTGCATCATCTCCAACGGCCTGATGATCGGCATGTATGACGACCAGAAGAACTTCAACCGTGCCGCCGCCATCGGCGTTGCCAACTACGGCCAGATGACCGCCGGCGGCTGGATGTACATCGGCCCCCAGGGCATCGTGCACGGCACCTTCAACACCCTGCTGGGCGCCGGCCGCCTGAAGCTGGGCATTCCCGAGGACGGCAACCTGGCCGGCCGCCTGTTTGTGTCCGCCGGTCTGGGCGGCATGTCCGGCGCTCAGGGCAAGGCCGCTGAGATCGCCGGTGCCGTTTCCATCATCGCCGAGGTGGACCTGTCCCGCATTATGACCCGCTACGATCAGGGCTGGGTCAGCGAGAAGTCCGACAACCTGGACGAGGTCCTGGCCATGACCCAGAAGCACCTGGCCGACAAGACTCCCTGCGCCATCGCCTATCACGGCAACGTGGTGGACCTGCTGGAGTACCTGTACGAGAATAATGTCCACGTGGACCTGATGTCCGACCAGACCTCCTGCCACATGGCTTACGACGGCGGCTACTGCCCCCAGGGTCTGACCTTCGAGCAGCGCACCGATATGCTGGACAAGGATCCCGAGCAGTTTGCCAAGCTGGTTGACAAGTCCCTGCAGCATCACTATGAGATGATCTGCAAGTTCCACGAGAAGGGCACCTACTTCTTCGACTACGGCAACGCCTTCCTGAAGTCCGTGTACGACGCCGGCGTGATCTCTGTTTGTAAGAACGGTGAAAACGACCTGGACGGCTTTGTCTTCCCCTCCTACGTGGAAGACATCCTGGGCCCCTTCCTGTTCGACTTCGGCTATGGCCCCTTCCGCTGGTGCTGCCTGTCCCGGAATCCCGAGGATCTGGACAAGACCGACGCCGCTGCCGCCGAGTACATCAAGGCCCACAACCGCCGCTACCAGGATCACGACAACTATATCTGGCTGCGTGACGCCAAGAAGAACAAGATGGTCGTCGGCACCCAGTGCCGTATCCTGTACTCCGATGCCATGGGCCGCATGAACATCGCTCTGAAGTTCAACGAGATGGTCCGCAACGGCGAGATCGGCCCTGTCATGCTGGGCCGCGACCACCACGATACCGGCGGAACCGATTCCCCCTTCCGTGAGACCTCCAACATCAAGGACGGCTCCAACGTCATGGCTGATATGGCCACTCAGTGCTACGCCGGCAACGCTGCCCGCGGCATGAGCCTGATCGCCCTGCACAACGGCGGCGGCGTGGGCGTCAGCAAGTCCATCAACGGCGGCTTCGGCATGGTCCTGGACGGCTCCGAGCGCGTGGATCAGATCCTGAAGATGTCCATGCCCTGGGACGTTATGGTGGGTGTTGCCCGCCGCTCCTGGGCCCGCAACGAGAACGCCATGCCCACTGTTGCCGAGTACAACAAGATGTATGAGGGCCAGGATCACATCACCCTGCCCTACATCGCCGAAAAGGACGATCAGTTCATCGCTGAGGCCCTGAAGGCTGTGGAGAAGTAATTTCATTACAACCGCACAAGTCTAAAAAGGGGCCCTTCCAGGGCCCCTTTTTCCTATCACCGTCCATTTCCCCATCAAAATTTATAAAAGCGCCGCAATGGCGCGAGGAGGTTTTTATGTCCAATCTTCTGCTGAAAAATATCGGTCTGCTGGCCACTCCCTCCGGCAGCGCCGCCAAACGCGGCGCTGAACAGGGCGCCATCACCATGATGAAAGACGCCTGGGTCCTGATCGAAGACGGGCTCGTCTCCCAGGTTGGTACCGGTACTCCCCCCGAGGCCCCCGGCGCTCAGGTGGTGGATGCCTGCGGCAAGCTGGTGACCCCCGGCCTGGTGGATGCCCACACCCATCTGATTTTTGGCGGCTGGCGCCAGAACGAGCTGGGCATGAAGCTCCACGGCGTCTCTTATCTGGAGATTCTGGCCCAGGGCGGCGGCATCCTCTCCACTGTAACCAGCACCCGGGCCGCCTCTCAGGAAGAGCTGGCCGACAAGGCTGCTCTGGCTCTGGACGAGATGCTCCGCTTCGGTGTCACTACCTGTGAGGCCAAGAGCGGCTATGGCTTGGACCTGGAGAACGAGCTTAAGCAGCTGCGGGCTATCCGGGATCTGAATCAGCGCCATCCCATCGATCTGGTTCCCACCTTCCTGGGCGCCCACGCCCTGCCTGCTCAGTACAAGGAGAACCGGGGCGAGTTTATCCGTCAGGTGTGTGAGGATATGATTCCCGCCGTGGTGGAGGAGAACCTGGCCAAATACTGCGATGTGTTCTGTGAAACCGGCGTCTTCACCGCAGAGGAAAGCCGGACTATTCTGGAGTGCGGAAAGAAATATGGCCTGCTGCCTAAAATTCATGCCGACGAGATCGACCCCATCGGCGGCTCTGTCCTGGCCGGTGAAATCGGCGCCGTCTCCGCCGAGCACCTGATCGTCTGTCCTCCCGAGGGCATCGCCAGCATGGCTAAGGGCGGCACTGTGGCCTGTCTCCTCCCTGCCACCAGCTTCTACCTGGGCGCCACTTTCGCCCCCGCCCGGGAGATGGTCGAGGCCGGTGTGCCCGTGGCCATGGCCTCCGACTTTAACCCCGGCTCCTGCCCCTGCCTGAATCTGCAGTTCGTAATGAATCTGGGCTGTCTGCGGTACAAGCTCACTCCTGAGGAGGTCCTCACCGCCGTCACCCTCAATGCCGCTGCCGCCATTGGTATGGAAAGCCAGGTTGGCTCCGTGGAGGCCGGCAAACTGGGTGATCTGGTTGTATGGGATGCCCCTGATCTGGACTATATCTGCTACCGTATGGGCAGCAATCTGGCCAAGACCGTCATCAAGCGGGGCAGCTTGGTTTAATTTCTTCCAAACCGTCGGCCCAACGCCCGTTGTGCCGGACATACAAGCAATTCAGACCTGAAAGGATGAGCCGCGCCATGGAAAGTTTCTCCCCTGCCGAAATCGCAGCCCGATATTCTGACGCCGGCGCCGCCAAGGCCACACGTTCCACCTCCCTTCTCATTGTCCTGGGCGTACTGGCCGGCGCCCTGATCGCCTTGGGAAGTGCCGCCACCAATACTGCAATTTATGGGATCCAGGATACCTGGACTGCCCGTACCATCTGCGGTCTGCTCTTCCCGTTCGGATTGGCCATGATTTGTATCATGGGCACAGAGCTTTTTACAGGGAACTGCCTGATCACCATCTCTGTATTGGACCGCCGCTGCACCATGATGCAGATGCTGCGCAGCTGGGTCATTGTCTATCTGGCCAACCTTGCCGGCTCCCTTGTGGTCGCCGCAGGCTGTGCCTGGTTTGGCCAGCTGAATTATTCCGGTGGTGAATTAGCTGTCTTTACCATGAAGCTGGCCGCCGCCAAATGCACAATTCCTTTTTGGAACGGCATTGTACTGGGCTTTTTCTGCAATCTTCTGGTATGTCTGGGGGTTCTTGTGTCCATGTCCGCCAAGGACACCACCGGACGGATTCTGGGCGCTTTCCTGCCCGTGTGCTACTTTGTCCTGTGCGGCTTCGAGCACTGCGTGGCCAACATGTACTACATCTCCGCCGGCCTGATGGCAAAATCCGTTCCCCTCTATGCCCAGTTGGCCCAGCAGGCCGGGCTGGATCTGTCCGGCTTGACCCTCTCAGGCTTTTTCCTGGGCAACCTGCTCCCTGTCACCATCGGCAATATTCTGGGCGGCGCGGCTCTGGGCTGGACCATGTGGTTCTGCCACTTAAGAGGGCGGAAGTAAGATGCAGCGCCGGTACACCTGAGTAGATAAGTATCAGCAGCAGTGCGGCGGTCCCTCTCAAAACACTGTGTGGAGCAGTCCCTTTCAAGCTTCTTTTCCTCCCGGCCTTCGGCCTGGAAGGGTCTATCAACAGCCTCAGGCGGTCCCATTGGGACCGCCTTTTCTATTTCCGTACTGGGCCGACTCGGTTGACCACTCCTTTTTTCGGATATACTTCTCTGTGATTCAACCGAAAAGGAGCTCTGCCGCTATGACATTTGACGAACTTTACCACTCTCTGGTCCAGCGCGCCGTCCAGGGTGAGGCTCTTCCCCAGGTGATCCCGCAGGCTGATCCCGCCCATTTGGACTGCCTCCTTCATCCCGACCGTCATCCTCCTATCTGGCGCATCTCTCCCTGCCGCTGCGAAGAAGCGGAGCCCCAGTGCACCGCCGCCTGTCTCTTCCACGCCATTGTACGCCGGGAGGACGGTACCCTCGCCATCGAACCGGAACGCTGCTCCGGCTGCGCCGCCTGTCTGGACGCCTGTAAATCAGGGGCACTCACCTCCAGCCGGGATATTCTTCCCGCATTATACGCCATAAAACACGCCAAGGGCCCTGTATACGCCCTCATCGCCCCCGCCTTCCACGGGCAATTCTCTCCTCAGGTGACACCAGGCAGGCTGCGCTCCGCTTTTAAGGCCCTGGGATTTACAGGCATGGTGGAGGTCGCTCTCTTCGCCGATATCCTCACATTGAAGGAAGCCTTGGAGTTTGACCAAAATATCCACACCGAAGCAGACTTTCAGCTGACCAGTTGCTGCTGTCCTGTCTGGATTGCCATGCTGCGTAAGGTCTACCGCCGGTTAATGCCCCATGTACCTGGAGCCGTCTCCCCGATGATTGCGGCCGGACGGGCGGTAAAGGCCCTCCATCCGGATGCTCTGACCATTTTTATAGGTCCCTGTCTGGCCAAAAAGTCCGAGGCGCGGGAACCTGATTTGGCAGGCGCAGTGGATTTTGTCCTCACCTTTCAGGAAATCCGGGACATTTTCCAAGCCGCCAATATTTGTCCCCAGGACCTGGAGGACTCGGAAAAGGATCATTCTTCCCGGGCCGGCCGCATTTATGCCCGCAGCGGCGGAGTCAGCGAGGCGGTGGAAGCCACCGTGGCCCGGCTGCGCCCCGACCGAACGATCCAGGTTCACAGCAGGCGCGCCGATGGAATTCCCGCCTGCCGAAACATGATTGAAGCCCTGGAGCAGGGGGACCGATCCGCCAACTTTTTTGAGGGCATGGGCTGCATAGGCGGCTGTGTTGGCGGTCCCAAAACCATTCTAAGCCGCCAGGAGGGTCTTCAGAATGTAAACCAGTACGGGGATCAGGCGGACTGCCAAACACCTCTGGACAATCCCTATGTCTCCAGGCTGCTTCAGCTCCTTGGATTTGTATCTGTGGAAGATTTCGTTGCTCATAGCGATATATTCATACGCCGCTTTTGATTTGGCCTCTGTGCCCCCCATCCCGCCCTTTAGAAAAACCCAATTTTTTTTAAAAAAGGGCTTGCTTTTTTCTTGCTGCCATGCTATTATATCTAAGCTGTCTGAGACAGAAATCGTTGTCTTTCAGCAATTTCCGGGTGTGGCGAAGTTTGGTATCGCGCTTGAATGGGGTTCAAGAGGCCGCTGGTTCGAATCCAGTCACTCGGACCAAACAATGATAATCCGAACTACATTCTCCAAGTGGGGGATGTGTTCGGATTTATCATTTCTATTGAGAATATTCTATGAAGAAAGCAAGGACGGGAAGAAAACTCCCGTCCTTGCCTTTTTATACACCACATGCTATAATTCGATTGTGTAATTGTTCGGCAAATCGGAGTTTGAAAGGAGATAAACATGATTCCTATTATTTCAATACTATTGGCTTTTCTTCTCCCTATTTTTGTAATTCGCAAAGCAGGAACGCAAAAACCATTGCAGCGTCCCTACTTATTTTCGGTCGGTAGCTTTATATTTTGCACTGTAGCGGTGATAGAAGAAATATATGTCATAAAAAAGCGTTTGCTTGCGGGTGACATCGGAGGCATTGAGGATACGATTGGAGCAGTTTTACTTACATGTATTGCCGTTCTCATAGTAACCGTAATATTGAATCTTCTTTCGATGGGTCTATCATATGAAAAGGATGGAGAAAACGATTTGGAAGACAGATAATGTTGGTATGACAGAAATATTGCTATCAGACAAGGCGGGAGCATCGTTAAGATGTTCCCGCCTTTTGGCTACTCCTGTTTGGTATTGTCGGCCTGCTGTTGGTCTTTCCATTCGGCAAACTCCCGCTCACCCGCCTCTGTCTCCACCAGCTCCCTCCGCCGCTCCCCCCACCGGATAGGTGTACTGCTTCCTTTCATCTCTGAAATTCTATTATGTAATTTCCTCCATAATATAATTGGAAAATCTATCCATTTTTACCTGTTTTATCATCTCTTTTCTTAATTTACTTGCTTTTTTCGATATAACACTGTATAAATATTATGGACTGTTTTTACATACCGGGCAGAAGGGTGGCCTTTTCATGGAGCATTATCAAACCGGACACGGTCAGCTGTATCCGCTTTCCCTCAGTCAGCAGAATATTTGGGATATTGAGCGCACCTGTCCGGATACTTCCATCAACAATATCTGCACCACTCTGCATGTTCAGGGGCGGGTGGATTTTTCCGCTCTTCAACGCAGTGTAAATCTGACTCTGGCCGCCGACGGTTCTCTTCATACACAAGTCACCCTTCTAAATGACACCCCTATGCAGTATCAGGCCCCGTTTCAAGAGGAGCAGATCCCCATTTACGACTTCTCTCAAACCAGTCCTGAAGGCATCAACAGCTGGGAAGAGGCATTTACTCGGGAAACCATGTCCCTGACAGACGCCCCCCTCTACCGCTTCGTCCTGCTGCGCACAGGAGAAAACACCGGGGGACTGGTCATAAAAATGCACCACTTGATCTCCGACGGCTGGACCCAAGTGCTGCTGTGCAACCGCATCGGTCAGGCCTACCTGGACTTGCTGGCAGGCGAAGAACCCCAGTTTGGCAGTATTCCCAGCTATCAGACCCACGTGGAGGAGGAGGCCCGCTATTTGGAATCCCCCGCCTGCCGGAAGGATCAGGACTACTGGAGCCAGATACTGGACCGGGCCGGAGAGCCCTCCATCCTGAAGTCCCTTCGGGGTGCCGCGGTCAGCCCGGTGGGCCAGCGCCTGACCTTTTCCCTTCCTCAGGACTTGAATAACGATATTTACACCTTCTGCATAAACCGCCGGGTGGCTCCCTTCTCCGTCTTCTACATGGCGTTAGCCATCTACTTCAAGCGCATCGGCGGGGCCGACCGCTTTACTTTGGGTGTGCCTATATTTAACCGCATGAACTTTGCCGCCAAAGAGACCAGCGGCATGTTTGTGAGCACTCTGCCCTTTTTCAGCGAAATCTCCGGGGACTGGTCCCTGAATGAGTTCAATGACCGGCTGAACGAGGGCTGGTTTGATATGCTGCGCCATCAGCGCTTTCCGCTGCCCCGTATTCAGAAATTGGCAGGGGAACGGCAGGGCGCCCAGGAGCGGCTGTTTCATATCGCCTTCTCCTACCAAAACAGCCAGCTGTTGGAGAGCCGGGACGCCTCCGTCTCCTTCTCCGGCCGCTGGCATTACAGCGGCTACCAGCTGGAGCAGCTGTGCATCCACTTGAGCAACCTGGAGGACAATCGGCGCTATTCGGTGGATTACGACTACCTCACCCAGCTCTTTTCCGCCCAGGAAATTGAGGTTCTCCACTCCTGTCTTGTGAACATCCTGCGTGAGGCTCTGTCCTCTCCTGACCGGCCCATCTGCCAGCTGGCGGTGCTCAGTCCTGCAGAGCGAGAGCGGGTGCTTTACACCTTCAACCGCTCCTCCCGCCCCATCTTTGAGTCCAGCCTATACGGCCGCTTTCAGCAGCATCTGCGCCGCAGTCCCACCCGGGCTGCTCTGATTTGGAGCGGTGAACGGACCACATACCATCAGTTGGAGGAGGCAGCCGCTCAGGTCCACGCCGCCCTGGATCAGCTCCACGCCGGACCGGACGCCCTGGTGGCTGTTCTGCTGCCTCGGACTCCCCGGCTCTTTGCGGCGATGCTGGGCACGCTGCGGGCGGGCTGCGCCTTTCTTCTTCTGGCCCCCAACCAGCCTGAAAACCGCCTCCGGGAAATTCTGACCCAAAGCGGCGCCTCCGTCCTCATCACCACACCGGAGCTGGGGACCACTCTTTCCGGCCTCCTCCCCCTGCTGGACGCCGGCCGCCTGCCCCCGCCCACCAACCTGGCCCCTGCCGAATACCGGCCTGAGGGTCTGGCTTATGTGGTGTACACCTCAGGCTCCACCGGTGCCCCCAAGGGGGTGGAGATCTGCCAGCGCTCTCTGCTCAATCTAATCTGTGCCATGGAGCCCGTCTATGCCAAGGGGGCCGTCCTCTCCGTGTGCAGCGTGGGCTTTGACGCCTTCCTGCTGGAGAGCGCGGCCGCCCTGTTCAACGGCCGCACCATTATCCTCCCCCAGGAGGAGGAGTTGGAGTCCCCTTCAGCCCTGGCCCGGCTGATAACCGGCTTCGGTGCGGGCTTTTTGTCCACCACCCCTTCCCGGCTGGCCGCATTTTTGAAGCACTCGGACTTTCAGCGGGCCATGGCCGGAATGGAACGTGTCGTGTGCGGGGGAGAGGCCTTCCCGGGCGACCTGCTCCAGCGCCTTCAGCTGTGCACCAAGGCCCGGATTTATAACCAGTACGGCCCCTCGGAGGCCACGGTCGCTGTCAGCTTGAAGCAGCTCAACGGCTCCTCCTCCATCACCGCCGGCGGCCCCATGGCCAACTGCCGGCTTTACATTCTGGATAACTGGGGCAATCCCCTGCCCATCGGCGTCTACGGCAACCTGTACGTGGGCGGGCTCTGTGTGGGCCGGGGCTACCGGAATGCCCCGGAGCTCACCGCCCAAAGCTTTTCCGACAACCCGTTTGAGCTGGGCAGCCGCCTGTACCGGACCGGCGATATCGCCTGCTGGACTTCCGACGGGGAGATTGTCCTGTCCGGCCGCTCTGACCGCCAGGTAAAACTGCGGGGTCTGCGGGTGGAGCCCCAGGAGGCGGCGGACTGTCTGGCCCGGCACCCCATGGTGCGCCAGAGCGCCGCCGCCGTCCAGTGCCACAGCGGTCAGGACGTGCTGATTGCCTTTTATGCCTCCGACACGCCCATCCCGGAGGGGGAGCTGCTTGCTCTGTGCGCCTCCTACCTCCCCCATTACATGATTCCCTCTGCCATCCTCCGCCTGCCTGAGATTCCCCTTACAGCCAACGGGAAGGTCAACGAGGCCCTGCTGCCCCGTCCCGACCTCGCCTCCAGCGGTGAGTCCCGGGCGGAGAACCGGGTTCAGGAGGACCTGCTGGCCATTTTCCGTCGGATTCTGGGGCGCCCCGACCTGGGGGTGGACGGGGACTATTTCCTTTTCGGCGGAAATTCCCTCAACGCCATGGAAACCCTGAGCGAGATCGCCTGCCGCACCGGCCGTTCCCTCCGGGTGGCCGACCTGTACACCTGCCGCACCGCCCGACGTCTGTCCGCGCTGCTGGACCAGAGCGGCAAGAGCGCCCCGGCGCAGAGCCTGCCCCCTGCTCCTCGCCAGGAGCGGTGGCCCCTCACCCCTATCCAGCAGGGCATCTATGTCCAGTCCCACCTGGACCCCACTGGAAAAACCTATCACATGGCCGGCGCCTTCCGTCTGGCTTCCCCTCCGGACATCCCCCGGCTGGAGCGGGCCCTCAGCGGCCTGGCGGTTCTGGAACCCCTGCTGCGCACCGCCTTCCTGCCTGAGTCTGACGGCATTTTTGCCCGGGTTCTGCCCCAGGCGGATATTCCCCTGCCCGTCTTCCGGGGAGGGACCCTGGAGGACGCCTCCGCCCAGCTGCTGGCTCCTTTCCAGTTAGACCGCCCGCCCCTGTTCCGGGCCGCCCTGTGGGAGGAGGAATCCGGCCGCTGGGTACTGCTGATGAACATCCACCATATTGTAGGGGACGGCCTTACCACCCCCCTTCTCCTGTCCCGGCTGGACGCCCTATACCAGGGGGCGCCCCAGGCGGAGCATTCCCTCACCTACCTGGACTACGCCTGGCACCTGGCCCGGCGGGCCGAGGAGCCCGGCCGGCTGGACTATTGGCAGGCCCGGCTGTCCCCCCTCCCTGAGCCCCTGGAACTGCCCGGAGACTTTGTCCGGAACCGGGACTTTGATTTTCAGGGTCATACCGTCTCCTTCTCCCTGGACGCCGGCCTGTCCGCCGCCTGTGACGCCTTTTGCGCCGACCTGGGCATCTCCCCCTACATGCTTTTTCTGGGGGCCTTCGCCCTGCTCCTGTCCCGGCTGACAGGACGGGAGGATATGACCGTGGGCGCCGCGGCCGCCGGACGTCTTCTCCCGGAAACCCGGGAGATGTGCGGTCCTTTTATCAACACCCTGCCTCTGCGGCTGGAGCCCGTTGCCGGGCGCACCGTAGCCTCCTATCTGGACGCCGTCCGCACAGAGGTCAACGGCATGCTGGACCACCAGGACGTAGGGCTGGAGGAGATCGTCTCCGCCCTGGGGCTGAAGCGCACGCTCTCCCAAAGTCCCCTGTTCCAGGTCATTTTCTCCCAGCGGCCGGTGGATGCCGGCACCTTCACTCTGGACGGCGCGCCCCTGGAGTACATCCCCCTGCCCACCCACACCGCCCGTATGGACCTGTGGGCGGAGCTGTACCGGGAGGGCAACTGCTACGCTCTCCAGGTGGAGTACGCCGCCCAGCTGTTTCTGGAGGACACCGTCCGCTACTACGGCCGGTGCCTGGAGACCATTGTCTCTCACCTGATTCGTTCCGGGGATCAGACCCTGGGCGAGGTGGAGGCCCTGTCTCCCCGGGACCGGATGACTCTGATCGATATTCCCAACCACACGGTGTACCCCTTCCTCAATCTGCCCATCCCCGTCCAGTTTGCCCGTCAGCTGGAGCTGGATCCAGAGGCTCCGGCCGTCATTTTCCACGGCCGGACCACCACCCGGCGGGAACTGGACCGCCGGGCCTGTCAAATCGCCAGCCTGCTGGACCGGGCCGGGGCCCGGCCCGGCTGCCGGGTCGGCATCGCGCTCAGCCGGAATGCCGACCTTGTGGCCGCCGTGCTGGCCATCTGGAAAATTGGGGCGGCTTACGCCCCCCTGCTGGCCCACTATCCGGAGCAGCGGCTGGCCTATATGGTGGAGGTTGCCGGCATTACCCACGTTCTCTGCGACGGAAAAACCGGGGCTCAGCTCCCCGCCGCTCTGCCCTGCGCGCTGGTGCCCCTTTCCGACGGGGGATCGGACACCTTCCCGGCCGCCCCTCTGGCGGAGACGGATCTGGCCGAGGTGCTGTTTACCTCCGGCTCCACCGGCCGCCCCAAGGGGGTTATGCTGGCCTGGCGCTCCATCGCAAATATGGCCGGCGGCTTCCGGGAAATTCTGGAGCGGTCGGACGGCCCCATCCTGTGCACCACCAACGTGGTATTTGACATGTTCAACGGCGAAGTGGTGATTCCCCTGTCCATGGGCAAGACCATCGTCATGGCGGACGAGGAGGAGATGATGCTCCCCTGGAAGCTGGCTGAGCTTATTGAGCGGGACGGGGTAAAAATTACCCAGTCCACCCCCTCCAGGGTGCAGATGTGGTTCTCCAACGAGGTATTCTGTCGGGCCGCCGCCAACCTGGATCTGATGATCTACGGGGGCGAAGTGCTCACCGAAGCCCTGCTGCGCCAGGCCCAAACCGCCGCCGTCCACTCCGTCCAGGTAAACATGTACGGCCCCACCGAGGGCACCGTGTACAACACCACCCGGACGGCGGACTACCGGGAATATGTAAACATCGGCTGGCCCATGCGCAATAACCGGCTGTACGTACTGGATGAAAACCGCCGCCCCGTGCTGCCCACCGCCGCGGGCGAGCTGTATCTGGCCGGAGAATGCGCCACCGCAGGTTATATCTCCCGCCCCGACCTCACCGATGGGGCCTTCTTCCCCGACCCCTTCTTCCCCGGGGACCGGATGTACCGCACCGGGGACATCGCCCGCCTCCGTCTGGACGGCTCCTATGACTTTTTGGGCCGCCGGGACGCCCAGGTAAAGCTCAACGGCCAACGGGTGGAACTGGACGAAATCAATGGGGCCCTGGTGTCCCAGGGCTGCGCCCTCCAGGCCGCCACCGTCCCCGTCCGCCGGGCGGACGGCTCCATGGAGCTGTATACCTACTATATCCCGTCTCCGGACCACCCCGATGACCGGTCCATCCGTCAGCGGCTGGGCACGGTGCTGCCCGCCTATATGATCCCCTCCCATCTGGAGCCTTTGGCGTCCATGCCCAGCACGCCCACGGGAAAAATCAACCTCCGGGCCCTGCGGGAGATGGCCGAGGGCGAGGGCGGCCACGCTCCGGACACCTTCCACGCCGCTGAAGCCCCCGCCGCCCCGGCAGCGGAGGCCCCGCCGGAGGAAATCCAGACCGGGCAGGCTTCCGCTCCGGAGTCTGAGACACCTGTTCCCCAGCCCGCCCCCCCAGACGCCCAGCGGACGTCCCCGCCGGAGGTTTCACCGCCTCAGGCAGTCCCGCCAGCGGCGGTCCCCCTTTCCGGCCCAAGCAGCTCAGAGCCGCCCCATTCCCCCTCACAGGCGGGAGCCGGCTCCTTAGACTGGATTTTGGCCCTGTGGAGCCGGGTTCTCGGCCGTCAGGACGTGGACCCAGACCGCTCCTTCTTTGAACAGGGCGGAACCTCCCTGGCCGCCCTCAGCGTCTTAAGCCACTACAACAACGGCGGTCTCACCCTCTCCCTGGCCCAGTTTTATGAAGCGCCCTCGGCCCGGGAGCAGGCCGGACTGCTGGACCCCCGGCCCACTTCCGGGGCGCAGCATATTTCCGCCCCCGAGGCCCTGCAGTCCCCCGCTCCTCAGGCTTTCCCGCCCCCTCCGTCCCAGGCCGCCCGCACCATTCTTATCTCCTCCGCCCGGTCTCAGGGGGATTATCCCCGCCAGGTGCCGGCTCTGCCCGTCTCTGACCGGCGGCGGCCCATGAAGCGGGTCCTCCTCACCGGAGCCACCGGATTTTTAGGCGTTCACATTCTCCGTTCTCTGCTGGAGGCGGGGGCCGGCCAGGTGCTGTGCACCATGCGGGACGGGGAACAGGGCCGGCTGCTGGACACCCTGGCCTGGTATTTCGGCAGCGGCTGGACCGCCGGGCTGGGCAGCCAGGTCAAGGCCGTGCGCGGAGACATTTCCCTCCCCGCTCTGGGCCTGTCCCCCCTGGAGTACCAGGCCCTCTCCTCAGGCATCGACGCCGTGTGGCACTGCGCCGCCGACGTGCGCCATTACGCCGCGGACAGCGAGGCCCTTCTCCGGGTCAACCTGGAGGGCACCCGGGAGCTCATCAAGCTGGCCCGGGCGGCCAATGCCCCCCTGTACCACATGTCCACCACCAGCGTGTCCGGTGACCGTCTGGCGGGACGGGAGGACCGGGCCGTCTTCACCGAGGAAGATTTTCACATCGGCCAGGACTGGCGGCAGAACCTGTACGTGCGCAGCAAATTCCTCGCGGAGGATGCCGTTTATGAGGCGGTGCGCTCCGGCCTCACCGCCCGGGTATTCCGTCTTGGACGGCTGGTGGGCCGGGCCAGCGACGGCACCTTCCAAAAAAACGCCTTTACCAACGCATTTTGGCTTACCCTGCGGGGGATCCACGCCCTGGGTGCCATTCCGGCCTCCATGGCACGGACTGAGCTGGAGCTGACCCCAATCGACTGGTGCGCCCAAGCGGCGGTAGCTCTGCGGGGCAGCTCCCTCACCGTCTCCCACATCCAGAGCCCCACGCCTCCCACGGTGGAAGAAGCGGCCCGGGCGGTGGTCCCGGACCTGCGGGTTGTTCCAGACCGGGAATTTGAGGCTCTGCTCAACGGAGCCCCGGTGGACCTGCGCGGGGACCTGCTGGCTCCCCTCATCGACCTCTGGAACCGCCTGCAGCAGGCTCCCCCCACTATTACCGTGGACTGCCTCCGCACTGGAGAGGCCCTGCGCCGTGCCGGCTTCCTCCTTCCCGTGCCGGGTCCGGAACGGCTGCTGCGAGCCTTCCGCTTCGATCCATCGGAACGTCTGAACAGAGGAGGGATTCTTCCATGACCCCCGTCCCTTCTGTCATATCCGACCCCTCCGCCACTGTATTTATGGCGGCTCTGGCCTTCATTGCCATGTTTATTCTATGGAGCTACCATAACCCCAAGCAGCGTCATCTTCTGAACAAACTGTATATGTGGATGCTGCTGGCCTACGCCGCATGGTCCCTGCTTATGCTGGGCATGTGGGTCACCCCTCCAAGCCGCACGGACATCCTTCAGCTGCTGGACGGCCTTACATACATCGGCATCACCATTCCGGCCTTCTACCTGATGATCTCCTCCACCTTTGTCCGGGGTTACGACCGTCTGCCCAGATGGTACTTCCTGTTTCTGGTTGTCCCCCTTTTTTCCATCCTGGTCTGCCTCACCAACGGCTGGCATCACCTGCAATATCAGCAATTTTCTGTAATCCGCAGCGAGATTATCTTTGGACCTTACGTCTTCATCACCGGCATACACAGCTATCTCTGCCTGATTACCTCCTGCGCCCTGCTGTTCCGCTTCATGCGGGAGAATCCAACCAGGCTGTACATCAAGCAGTGCCTGATGCTGATTGCCGGAGGTCTGGTCCCCGTCGCCGTCAGTATGGCCGCCACCTTTTCCAGCTGGAACGCCCCTATCACCGCCACCCCCATCGGCTTTCTGGTTACCGTCATCTGCAACGGCATTGCCATCTACAAATTTAATCTGCTGGACATCACCCCGGTTGCCACCCAGCACGTGCTGGACTGGATTTCAGACTGTTATCTGATTCTCAGTCCAAAGGGGCTGGTAATCAGCTATAACAAGCCCTTCGCCGCCGTCTTCGCTTCCCGGTACGGCATAACGGAAAACCGGTATCTCACCGACTGTGTCAAAGAGGAGGACATCTCCAAAAAAACGGCCATCTACAACATGATTACCGCTGTAAATGCCTGCCGGGAGGCTCAGACCACCATCTCCTATGAACAGTCCGCCACCCTCAACCGAGAGGGCCTCATTCAAAAAAATTACTACGTCACCGACGTGTCCCAGCTGGTGATCAATAACAAGCCCATGGGCTTTGTGGTAATTTTCAAAGATATTACCCAGCTGAAAAAAAGCATGCAGCAGCTTCAGGACAGCCAGAACCGGATGATGGAGCAGGAGCGCTTCGCCTTTCTGGGGCAGATGATGGGTGGGTTGGCTCACAACCTGAAGACACCCATTATGAGCATATCCGGCTGCGTCTCCGCCGCCGACAGTCTGGTGGATGAATGTCTGGACAGCCTGTCCGACCCAAGCGTCACCCCAGACGACTACCGGGAGATTTATGGAGAGATGAGAGACTGGTTTCAGAAGATTCAGGACTCCACCGCCTACATGTCGGACATCATCACCGCCATCAAAGGCCAGGCCACCAGCGTCAGCGCCTTTGACGAGTCCTTCTTTACCCTGGACGAACTGGTAAAGCGCACCACCCTTCTCATGCGCCATGAGCTGGTCAGCAGCGGCTGCACCCTGGTAGCGGAGTATAAAAGTCCCCAGAGTATCACCCTCCATGGAGACATCAACAACCTGGTTCAGGTGCTGGGCAACCTGGTCTCCAATGCCATCTTTGCCCAGAGTCAGGTTGGGGGCGGCTGTATCACCGTGGGCCTGGACCAGGAGGAGGACCGGGTTAAGATCTATGTCAAAGATACCGGTCCCGGCATTCCCAATTCGGTCCGCCATCGTCTTTTCAAGGAAATGGCCACCAGCAAGGGGGCGCAGGGCAGCGGCCTGGGTCTGTACATCTCCAATGCCGTGGTACATGGAAAGTTTAACGGCACAATGTGGTGTGAAGACAACCCCGGAGGAGGCGCTATATTTGGCATGACCATTCCGCTGAATCCCCATCCCACCGACCCCACCGAGTCAAGCGGCTATCCCGCCTCTGGCGGAATGTGAAACGAGGTAGCAGACAATGAGACAGCACAAGCAAAATACGGATGATCGGGCATTTTCCATTTTAACGCTGGATGACGACCCTATTATGACTTCCACCGTACAGGCCTACTTCCAGCGTTCCGGCTATCGGGTAGATATGGAAAACGATCCTTACCGGGCCATTGAGCGCATTCGTCAGGGCCGCTATGACATCCTGCTTTTAGACTTTTTGATGACTCCAATCTGCGGTGACCAGGTGGTGGAGCAGATTCGCCAGTTTAATCAGGATATCTTTATCATTCTGCTCACTGGTCACAAGAGCATGGTTCCTCCCATCAAAACCATCCGGGCCCTGGATATCCAGGGCTACTACGAGAAGAGCGACCGCTTTGACCAGCTTGAGCTGCTGGTGGAGTCCTGCGCCAAATCCATCCGCCAGATGCGCACCATTCAAAGCTATAAAGACGGGCTCTCCGCCATCATGGACTCTCTCCCCGATATCTATCGTCTGGGATCCATGGACCGCATTACTGACAGCATTCTTCACACCATCCCCTCCCTGCTCCCGTGTGTCAACATAACCCTTACCCTGGACGCCGCCTACTATCCATCCCTCCGCCCCCAGTCTGAGGAACGGCGATTTATTTCCCGCGCAGTGGGCGAAGGTTTTTCCGCCCTCAGCGCTCAAGATGTGGAGCACCTGTTTTCCCAGTTTGGGCTTCGCGGCCACCTGGTGCAGGACAGCCATATAACCTTCCCTCTTCTGGACCCGGACCAGCGCCACATGGGCCTGCTGTCCATTCAGCTGAAAGAACCCCCCAAATACGACCAGCTCCAGCTGATGGAGGTTTTTATCCGCCAAGCCTCTTCCGCCATCTGCAACACCCACCTCCACGCCCTGGTCCAGGACCAAAACCGTCAATTGGACCAGGCGTACGGACAGCTGCAAAACAGCTATCTGGAAATGGTAAATATCATGCGCCAGGTGGTGGACGCCAAGGACACCTACACCCGGGGCCATTCCGACCGCGTCTCCTACTATGCCCTGCACATTGCCCGCCGCCTGGGCCGGGACGATCAGTTCTGCCAGCGGGTGCGGCTTGCCGGGCTGTTCCACGACATCGGCAAGCTGTCCATCCCGGACGAGGTGCTTTTAAAGGACAGCAAGCTAACCGACCAGGAGTACGAACTCATCAAAGGTCACTCCCGCAGCGGCCGGGATCTGCTGTCCATGATTACTCAATTCCGCCCCATTCTGCCCGGTGTGCTCAGTCACCACGAGCGGATCGACGGTTTGGGCTATCCCGACGGGCTGATGGGCGACGCCATTCCTGAAGAAGCCAGAATCATTGCCGTGGCCGACACCTTTGATGCCATGACCTCCGACCGCCAATACCGCAAGAGCCTGAGTTTCCGCCAGGCCATGGAGGAATTGGAGCGGTGCAAGGGGACTCAGCTGGACGCCGGTTTTGTAGAGGTATTCCGGGAACTGACCATGGATCCCAACTTTTGGGAAGCCATGAGGGACGACATGCGCGGCTGTGCTCCCTTTCAGGTCGTTCCAGAGAACATAAATTGATTTAGAGGAGGTCCAGCATGAACACTCTCCCTTATAACAAAGCTGACTACACCGCCCCCGTCTACAACACCTTTCGGGAGTTTACAGACGGCATCGGCAGGGAGTACGGAGACCGGCCCGCACTGTCCTGGTTTACCCGCCGGCAGGAGGAAAAAACCCTCACCTACCTGGAGCTGATCCAGCAGGTGACCGCTCTGCGCCGCAGCCTTTACAGACGCGGACTGAACCAGGGCGCCCACGTGGCCATTCTCAGCGAAAACAACGCCGGCTGGATCATCGCCTTTCTGGCTGTCACCTCCTGCGGCTGCCCGGCCGTCTGCGTGGATACCGAGCAGTCCGATGAGAGCATCCGGGACATGATTCTTCGTTCCGATTCCCAGCTTCTGTTTCTGACCCCAACTTACCTGTCCATCTGTATGCCGCTGCTGGACGCCGGTCAGCTCAGCCGTGTGGTCCTCATAGGCGGGCTGGCCAGTGACGAGCGGGTGGAGTCCCTGGACTCCCTCTATGAACAAGGCATGGTGCTGAACGAGCAGGACGAGCCCCCCTTTCAGCCCACAGGCGATCAGACCGCGGAGATCGTTTTCACCTCCGGTACCACCAGCCAGTCCAAAATGGTTATGCTCAGTCAACAGGCGGTGATGCAGAACATCCGGGAGGAGTGCCAGCACATCTATTTTCATCGCCGGATGTTCTCCTCCCTCCCCTTCTACCACGCGTACGGCCTGAACTGCGCCGTTCTCAACGCCTTGCTGCGGGGGATCCACCTGTACATCAACGGAAACCTGAAAACCGCCATGCGGGACCTCCATCTGGCCAAGGTGGACTCTATGCTCACAGTTCCGCTTATGATAGAGGCCCTTCATAACCAGATGTGGCTCAGCGCGGAAAAGGCCGGCAAAGCTGACGCACTCCGGCACGCCTTCAAGACGGCCAGTCTGTACAGGAAGCTCCACCTGCCTGCCAAATCCAAGCTTCTGGACCAGGTGCGGGAGGAAATCGTAGGCTCCCTCCACCTGGTTGCCAGCGGCGGCGCCCACCTGAGCCGGGAAATCGCCCAGGAATTCGAGCTGCTGGGGATTCAGGTTCTCCAGGGCTACGGCATCACTGAATGCGCCCCCTTGATTTCCGTCAACTGCAACTACGCCAATAAAATGGGTTCCGTGGGTCTGCCCATGCCCAGCCTGGAACTTCGGCTGGTGGACGGAGAGGTCTGTGTCCGCGGCCCCTCTGTAATGCAGGGCTACTACAAAGACCCGGAGCAGACCGCCGAGGCTTTGAAGGACGGCTGGTTCAGCACCGGCGACCTGGGCTATCAGGACAAGGACGGCTTTCTCTATCTCACTGGCCGTAAAAAGAATCTGATCGTCTTTAAAAACGGAAAAAAAGTATCGCCGGAACGGCTGGAGGAGCTGATTTCCGCCATCCCCATGGTCAAAGAGGTGGTGGTTTCCGGCACCGCCAACGGCGCTTTTGCCGATGACGTAAAGCTGACCGCCAGCATCTATCCCGACCCCCAGCGGATCGAGGGTCTGTCCTCGTACGAAATTTTGGAGCACCTTCAGCAGGAGATTGATAAAATCAACCAGTCTCTTCCCACCTATCAGCAGATTCAACTGGTCAATATTCGGGAGAAAGAATTTAATAAGACAGCAACCAAAAAAATCAAACGATACGCCAACTAAAGCAAGGAGAGAACGCAGCCATGCTTCAACTTATTCAGGACATCATCTACAATGTAACGGGCAAGCGGAATATTACCTACGAAACCGACTTTGTCCAAGATTTGGCCCTAAATTCCTTTGATGTCATGAACATTATCAGCGCCTTTGAGGACCATTTTGACACCACCATCCCCACCCGTGAGGTCTGGCATCTCCACCAGGTCAAGGACGTCATTGACTATCTGGCCCAGAAGGGCTTCACCCATCCCTGATGGAAGGGACGCTGCTCTCGCAGGTTACAGTCTTTCTCCACCCCTTTCAGGAGGGAGGCCAGGGCTCCCGGGCTCTGCTGGAGCGGGCCGTCCTTCGATACACCGGCCTGCCGGCAGCGTCCCTTGGGCCGCTGGAAACCGGCCCCTTTGGGAAACCTTTTTTCCAAAAATCCCCTCAGGTCCAGTTCTCCATTACCCACAGCGGCTCCTGGTGGCTGTGCGCCTTTTCCAGTCTCCCCATAGGCCTGGACCTGCAGATTCATCAGTCTTTCTCGGACCCCGCCAAGCTGTCCCGCCGCTTTTTCCATCCCCTGGAGGACGCCTATCTGGCCGGGAATGACTACCGGGATTTCTTTGACCTGTGGTGCGCCAAGGAGAGCTGGGTCAAGTACACCGGCCGGGGCTTTTTTGATGATCCGGGTTCCTTTACCCTGGTCTCACCCCAGGGCTGTTTCCCCACCCTGGAAGGGTATTCTTTTCAGCTCGCCCCCTTTGATCCGGGGTACAGCCTGTGTCTGTGCACCCGGGAGCCATGCCGCCTCCTGTATGAGACACTGTAGCTCCTTTGCCCGCTGCAAATACTCTTTCGACAAAACGTCCTGTTGATTTTTCAAGAAAATCCGATATAATGAATCTAGCTCTTACACCCGGCTTTTTCGTCCAGGTTTCCGCTGTTCCGCCGGCGGTTCAATGTTTTCCGAAAGGAGCCACTCTCGATGAATATTCAGGAGTTTTACGCTTCCATTGGAGAGGACAGCAGCAATCCCCTCCGCCGCTTCGGCAGTGAACAGCTGCTGCGTAAATACCTGGGCAAGATGCTCAGCGATCAGACCTTTGCCTCCCTCAGTGAGGCGATGGAGCTCAACAATCAGGAGCTGGCTTTTCGTGCGGCCCATACTCTGAAGGGAATCGCCCTGAATCTGGACTTGTCTCCTCTCACCCGAATCAGTTCCCAGCTCACCGAGCTGCTGCGGGACGCCGATCAAATTCCCGAGGGCGCCTCCGCTCTCTTTGGGGAACTGGCCGCCGTCTACGATTCCATTATCATCAAGCTGCGGCAGGTGCTGCTGTGATCCCCTCTGTTAAGAATCTAATTTTCCCGCAAAGAAACCGTCAAGACACAGCCCGCTTCTCCACCTCCTCCGGACATTTGCCGGAGGAGGTTTTTTCTTTAAACGCTTATCTCCCGGTCTGCCTGTCTCCCTGTTCATCAGATTTTTCTCAATTTCCTCCCCGGGCTTCTCTGTCATATTCTACTTTTGCTGTAAAAAGCGCCGCTTCGCCGCCCATTTTCTTAACACCGGGTCCCCGTCCAGTTTGACACCCCCTCCATTTTTCCATTATAATATTCATATAAAAAAAGATTTTTAATATCTATATGAATGGGATTTCTCTTCCCCCACAGCCCTCACCGACAGACAGAAAGGAGTCAGGCCCTTGCATCTTAACAAACAACTTGCAGAAAAAAACAGGGAATCCATGGCGTCAGTACTTCCCATCACCGCCATTGTATTTCTGCTGTCCATCACAGTTTCTCCCCTGGAACCGGGGACACTGGTCCTCTTTCTCTTCGGCGCAGTCCTCCTGGTCATTGGGATGGGCCTGTTCACCCTGGGCGTGGATATGTCTATGATACCCATGGGCGAAGGGTTGGGCGCTGAAATCAGCCGGGGTAAACGGTTTTTCATCCCCGCCCTGGTCTTCTTCCTCCTGGGTGTGCTGTCCACCATGGCTGAGCCCGACCTGCAGGTACTGGCCGAGCAGGTGCCCGCCATTGAGAATCGAATCCTGATCCTCACCGTGGCTGCGGGCGTGGGCCTCTTTTTGGTTATCGCCGCCCTGCGGATCCGCCGGGGCATTCCTCTGCGCAGGCTGCTCCTTGTCTTTTATCTGATTGTCTTTGGGCTGGCCGCCTTCACCCCTTTGAACTTCATTCCCGTGTCCTTCGATTCCGGGGGTGTCACCACCGGCCCCATTACCGTCCCCTTTATTATGGCACTGGGCCTGGGCATCGCCTCCTCCCGGCGGGACGCCAACTCCGCCAGCGACAGTTTCGGCCTGATCTCCCTGTGCTCCATCGGTCCCATTCTGGCCGTCCTTCTCCTTGGGGTATGCTATCGTCCCCAGGAGGCCGCTTACTCCATCACCCAGATGCCCCCCATCTTCACCACCGCCGATGCCGCCCGGCTCTTTCAGACTGCCTTTCCCGACTACTTCCATGAGGTCGCCGGAGCCCTGGCCCCTATCGCCGGCATGTTTCTCCTGTTCCAAGGCCTGACCAGGCGCTTTCGGGGCAATCAGCTGCTGCGCATCGGCGCGGGTCTGGTATACACCTATCTGGGCCTGGTGCTTTTCCTGTGCGGGGTCAATGTGGGCTTTATGCCCGCCGGCTCCTACCTGGGAGCAGCCATTGCCTCCGGGGCACGTCCCTGGCTGCTGGTCCCTATTGGAATGCTCATCGGCTTCTACATCGTCAAGGCAGAACCGGCGGTGGCCGTCCTCACCAAGCAGGTGGAGGAGGTCTCCAACGGCTCCATCTCCCACACGGCCATGGGCCGGGCCCTATCCATCGGCGTGTGCGTATCCGTTGGGCTGGCTATGGTGCGGGTACTCACGGGGCTGAATATTCTTTGGCTGCTGGTCCCCGGCTACGCCATCTCCCTGGGGCTGTCTTTCCTGGTGCCCCCTATCTTTACGGGCATCGCCTTTGACTCCGGCGGAGTGGCCAGCGGCCCCATGACCGCCACCTTCCTGCTGCCCTTTGCCATGGGCGCCTGCTCTGCCCTGGGCGGAAATATTATGACGGACGCCTTCGGCATCGTGGCCATGGTGGCTATGACTCCTCTGGTCACCATTCAAACCATGGGGCTGTTTGCCGTTGTCCAGCACAAACTTGCCCGCCGCCGCCTGCGCTACCGTATGGAGCGTGTGGAGGACGTGATGGTCTATTTTGACTGAGAGGGGAGGTCTTTATAATTTTGGAACCGACAAAACTGATCGTCTCCATTGTGGAGCGCGGCAAGGGCGTATCGATGCAGCGCCTGTATGCCCCCTATCAGATATTCCTTCATCTCCAGTGCGCCGGCCATGGGACCGCCACCTCGGAAATCATGGATATTTTAGGTCTGGGCTCCAGCGAAAAAGATGTGGTCCTCAGCTTTGCCGCCGCCAAGGCCGCCCGGCACCTGCTTTATGACCTGGACAACGACCTGCGGGGGAATACCGGCACCTCCGGCATTGTCTTTGACCTGCCCCTGTCAGGGCTGAACAATCTGGCCGCCGCCCTGATCGAATTTCGGGCCGAGGAGTCCAAACTAGGAAACGGAGGGGAACCTCAGATGGAACATACCGGTGAGAATACACTGATTCTGGTCGCCTGCGGCAGGGGACACACTGATGCCGTAATGGCCACCGCCAAGGAACACGGAGCCCGGGGAGGCACCGTGGTCAAAAGCCGCATGGCCGGCCTGGAAGATTTGGAACAGGCCTATGGCCTGGAACTGAAAGAGGAGCGGGAAATTGTGGCCATCGTGGTTCCAAAGGACCGGCGGGGTCCCATTATGGAGGCGGTTAACTCCGCCCACGGCCTGCGCAGCCAGGCCCAGGCCATTCTGTGCGCCCTGCCCATCGACCATATTGTTCGGCTGGGATAAAGAAAGAGATACGCGGGGCCGCGGCAAAACAAATGTTTTGCCGCGGCCCCGCGCCTGCTTTGCAGATTTTATCCATCCGTCAGCGTGCAAAAGGTCCTTTGATGAGGGGCACGATATAAACCGCACCGCTCTCTGCTCGTAAGCCCCATTTCCATCTCTGCCCGGCTACACAAGTTTTACCTGGACCTCCTGGTCCTGGGCCATAACCTTAAGGGTATCTCCCTTCTTCATCTGCCCCGCCAAAAGCAGGTCGGCGGCAGGATCCTCCACCAGGGCCGAGATCGCCCGGCGGAGGGGCCGGGCGCCGTATTCCCGGTCACTTCCCCTGCAGGCCAGCAGCTCCACAGCCGTATCCTCCACCTCCATGGCTATTCCCAGCTTGCCCAGCCGCGCCCCAGTCTCGGACAGAAGCTGGCGTGTTATCTCCCCCAGGGCATCCCGGCCCAGGGGGTGGAACACCAGGGCGGCGTCCAGCCGGTTGAGAAACTCGGGGGCAAAGGTCCGCCGGGCGTCAGCCAGCACGTCCCTCTCCAACTGTTCCCGCTCTGCCGCTCCGCCGGAGGCAAAGCCCAGCCGCTGTCCCTGGGCAAACCGCCGGGCCCCCAGGTTGGAGGTCATCACCAGCACTGTGTTGCGGAAGTCGGTCTGCCTTCCCTGGGCGTCGGTGAGCACCCCCTCCTCCATCACCTGGAGGAGAATGGACCACACGTCCCGGTGGGCTTTCTCCAGCTCGTCCAGCAGCACCACCGACCAGGGGGAGCGGCGCACCCGCTCGGTGAGCTGACCGCCCTCCTCATGGCCCACATAGCCCGGGGGCGACCCGATGAGGCGGGAGACGGCGTGGGCCTCCATATACTCGGACATATCGAATCGGATCAAGGCCTCCTCGCTGCCGAAAAGGATGGAGGCCAGTGCCCTGCACAGCTGAGTTTTGCCCACGCCGCTGGGCCCCAGGAGCAGGAAACTGCCCACGGGGCGGCGGGGATCTTTCAGCCCCAGACGGCTGCGGCGGATCGCCCGAACCACCGCCTCCACCGCCCGCTCCTGTCCAAGCAGGCGGCGGTGCAGCTCCCCATCCAGGCTGGCCAGGGCAGCCCGGTCGGCCTCATCCGGGTCGGTGACGGGGACGCCGGTCCACTGGGTGAGGACAGCCCGAATGTGGTTCTCCTCCACCCGGCGGGGCCCCTGACTGGACAGCCAGCGTTCCCGATCTTCTTTCAGCTGCCGGCGGAAATCCCCCTCCGCGTCCCGCAGCATGGCGGCTTTTTCAAAATTCTGTTCCCGGATGGCCATTGCCATCTGCCGCCCCGCCTGGGCCGCCCGCTCCTCCAGCTTTTTCAGCTCCGGGGGCAGGGTCCGTCGGTCTAACCGGGCCCGGGCGGCGGCCTCATCCACCAGATCGATGGCCTTGTCCGGCAGAAACCTCTGGGGCAGATACCGGATGGACAGATCCACCGCCGATGCCAAAGCCTGGTCCGAAATGGTCAGGTGGTGGTGGGCCTCATACCTGCCCCGCAGGCCCTGGAGAATGGCCAGGGTCTGGTCCCGGTCGGGCTCCCGGACAGTAACAGGCTGAAAGCGCCGCTCCAACGCGGAATCCTTTTCGATGTGCCTCCGGTACTCGTCCAGGGTGGTTGCTCCAATCAGCTGAATCTCTCCCCTGGCCAGGGCTGGCTTCAGGATATTGGCCGCGTCAATGGCTCCCTCGGCGCTGCCCGCCCCCACGATGGTGTGCAGCTCATCGATAAACAGGATGATGTTTCCCGCCCGGCGCACTTCTCCCAGGACGTGCTTCAGCTTCTCCTCAAATTCCCCCCTGTACTTAGTCCCCGCCACCATGGCGGACAGGTCCAGGGCGCACACCCGCCTCCCCAGCAGGTGGGTGGGGGCGGTTCCGTCGGAGATGGCCAGGGCCAATCCCTCCACCACGGCAGTCTTGCCCACCCCAGGCTCTCCGATGAGGGCGGGGTTGTTCTTGGTCCGCCGGGAGAGGATCTGAATCACCCGCTCCAGCTCCTCCTCCCGCCCGATCACCGGATCCAAACTGCCCTCCGCGGCCATCCTGGTCAGATCACGGGAGCACTGGTCCAGCTGCCTGGTATCGGAGGCAGGCCGCTGCTCCGGCTCCCGGGGCCGGGCCCGGGCCGACAGCTCCTCCCCGCCCAGAGAGGCAGACACCGTCTGATACAGCACCCCGCTGTCCACACCGCACTCCCGCAGCAGCTGAAACGCGGTGCTGGACGGCTCCCCCAGCAGCCCCAGAAGCAGATGCTCGGAATTTACCGCCCCCTGTCCCAGCCGCCGGCTCTCCCCCACAGCCTCCCGAATGGCTTGGCAGCAGTGGGGGGTCAGCCCCTGATGGAGCGACCGGGCGGGGACGCCGATTCCCACCCTCTGGGCAATGCCCGCCCGCAAGGTCTGGCTGTCCGCTCCCGCCCGGCGCAGGGCTCCGGCTGCCGGACTGTACTCCTGACTGGCCAGCCCCAGAAGAAGATGCTCGCTGCCCACATAACTGTGGCCCAGCCGGGCCGCATTTTCCTGAGCCAGCCGGATTGCCCCCAGCGCCGTAGATGTAAATCGGCTGTCCGCCATAAGATCACCTCATTGTAAAATCTTTTTAAAGGATGCCCTCTTTTCAAAAAATTAGCATTGCATTTTTAAAAAGTTGTGTTAAAATATAGCTACATTCTTAGGGAGGTGTACTTATCATGGCTTATGTAATCAGCGATGCCTGCATCAGCTGCGGTTCCTGCGCGGATGCCTGCCCCGTGGGCGCCATTTCTCAGGGTGACGATCATTACGTGATCGACGCCGGAACTTGCCTGGATTGCGGTTCCTGTGCGGATACCTGCCCCATGAGCGCAATTTCTCAGGGCTAATTCAAAAAAATGGCGCCGTTAGCCGGCGCTGTTTTTTTACACGCTGTAATCTAATTTTTTAAATTATATTTCGTCATATTTCATATTGATATTTTTATTGTTCTGGGATATACTAGTGATACCAAATGGTCTTCTGCTCTTTGAAAGGAGTGTTTCCCATGCGTCCTGATGCCGTTACCGCCAATTCCATCCCCCAATATGGATCAAAATCACGCCGCCGTGAGGTCCGAGACCCATATGACGGGCTGCGCCCCTGGTCGGCCATTACCCATGGCGCGGGCGCCGTTCTGGCACTGGCAGGCACCGGGGCCCTGCTTCTGCGTGCCGCCCACCGGGGCAGCGCACTGTTATTTACCTTGTTTTTGATTTACGGCCTCTCCATGACCTGTCTGTATACCGCAAGCACCTTGTATCACTGCCTCAATACCTCAGTGCCCGCCCGGATTGCCCTGAGGAAGTATGACCACTGCTCCATTTATCTCCTGATCGCCGGCAGTTACACTCCAATCTGTCTCACCGCACTGGGCGGGGCAGGCGGTACCGCTCTGCTGGCCGTGGTGTGGGGCGTGGGCCTGCTGGGAATTGTTCTTACCATCGCCAAACTGTCCATTCCCCGCTGGCTCACCAGCGCGATCTATCTCTTCATGGGGTGGCTGGCCCTTTTTGCCATTGTACCTATCTACCACGCCTTACCCGCCCAGGGCTTCTTCTGGCTTCTGGCCGGCGGCCTGCTGTATACCGCGGGCGGCGTTCTCTACGCCGTCAAATGGCCCGGGCGGAACAATCCCCGCTTTGGCTGTCACGAGATCTTCCACGTTTTTATCCTCCTCGGCAGCGCCGCTCACTTTATTATGATGTATCAAGTCATCGCTTTTTTATAAAAACAGAAACGGCCGGCAGGACACCAAATGGTTCCGCCGGCCGCTGTTTTTTTTCAGTGGCGCCCTTATTCCTTTTCCGTCTCTCCAAAACCCACTCCCGTTTCCATCCCCGCGATCTCTCGTCGGTAAACCCGGCGCAAAAACAGGATGCACAAGGTGACTGAAAACAGCTCTGCAATGGGAAAGGCCCACCACACAGCCTCCAATCCCCGCAGTCTGGACAGCACAAAGGCCGCTGGCAGCAGCACCACCAGCTGGCGCACCACCGACACCACCAGGCTGAGCACACCGTGCCCCAGGGCCTGAAACACCGAAGAACAGACAATGCAAAACCCGGCAAACAAAAAGCTGATGGAAATCACCCGCAGGGCAGGCACACCAATCGTCAGCAGGTCCCCGGACGTCTCTCCCTCGGCAAGGAACATGGACAGCAGTACGTCGGGCACTTTCTGGAAAGCCAAAAATCCCAGCGCCATAATACCGACAGCATATATCACGCTGAGTTTGATGGTCTTTACAATTCGGCGGGGCTTCTGCGCGCCGTAGTTATACGCCACAATGGGCACTAGGCCGTTATTCAGCCCAAATACCGGCATAAAGATGAAGGACTGCAGTTTAAAATACACACCGAATACCGCCGTGGCAGTGGCCGTAAAAGAGATGAGAATCTGGTTCATCCCGAAAACCATTATGGAGCCGATGGACTGCATGGCAATGGACGGCAGGCCCACACTATAAATTCCGACAATGGCAGAGCGGCTGGGCCGAAATCCCCGAAGGGAAAAATGGATGTCCGGATTCCGGGTCAGGTTGAAAAACAGGGACAGGCATCCTCCGCAGACCTGGCCGATTACAGTGGCAAGGGCCGCTCCCGCCACCTCCATCCGGGGAAATCCGAACAGGCCGAAGATCAGGATGGGATCCAGCACAATGTTGATGACCGCCCCCACCGCCTGGGTAATCATGGTCAGAAAGGTACGGCCTGTGGCCTGGAGAATCCGGTCAAAGGTGACCGCAAAAAACATGCCGACGCTCAGGCCGCAGCAGATGGTCAGATAGTCGGCACCGTAATCCACGATGTCCGTAATATCAGTCTGAACCGTATAAAACAGACGGGAGCAGGTCAGTCCCATCACGGTGAAGAACAGACAGCTCAGAAAAGCCAGAAACAGACCGTTCATAGCCGACTGGTCGGCCATCTTCTGGTCCTTCTGTCCCAGGCTGCGAGACAGAAGGGCGTTAATTCCCACGCCGGTGCCTACCCCCACGGAAATCATCAGGTTCTGGACCGGAAAAGCCAGAGAGACGGCATTCAGCGCCTCTTCACTGAGCTTGGCCACAAATACACTGTCCACCACGTTGTACAGCGCTTGGACCAGCATGGATATAATCATGGGCACTGCCATATTCAGCAGCAGCCGGTTGACGGGCATCACGCCCATCTTGTTCTCGTTGGCAGGTTCTTTCACAGGCTTCCTCCAATCATTGCCTCTCTGCTATCTCATTGTGTACAGGAGTAAATTATAGGGGAATGAATTTTTATTGTCAAATAATTCTTTATATGGTTTTCTAAAATCCTATTCAACAGGAAGACGAGGCCTGAATATCAGGCCTCGTCTTCATTCCCGAACTGACGCAGGGACACCGTCCCTGCGCTGGACTGGTCTGCACCCCCACAGGAGTGCAGACAGACTTTTTTCTCCCACCGTGGCTGTCAATTGGTCTCCTCCTGGGTCAGAGACATAATCGACACCTCAAAAGCCGTGCGCTCCTCCAGCCCCTCCTCCAATGCTTTGGTATAAAGTCGGCTCTGCAGGCGGCCGCTGATCTGTATTTGATCCCCCACCCCCAGACATCCGCATCGATGAGCCAAACTGCCCCAAGCGATGCAGGGCAGGTAATCTGCCCGGCCATACCGGCGGTTTACCGCCAAAATCATATCGCAGATGGTTCGGCCCAGGGGGGTGGACCGGAGCACGGGCGGCTTGCACAGGGTGCCGGACAGTTCCAGGCGGTTCTCATCCTCTCTCTGCTCCAGTTTCATTTCCCGGGCAAAGACGCTGATTACCAGCCGGCTGCCCGCTCCGGCCCGGTTATTAAAGGTCCGTACCTCTCCCCCTATTGTCACCTCCCGGCCGGGGACCAGCAGTTCCCGCTGTCCCAGCAAAGATTCGGCAATTACTATGTTAATTCTGTCCTCCACGCCGGACAGACGGGCCACCACCAGGGGAAACATATAAAATTCCACACCGTGGTTTACATGGGAGGGGACTGGGGCCGCCCCCAGTTTACCGTGCAGGCTGATACGGTTGAGGTCGGCGGAGCTCTGTCTCATGGGTCATCACACTCCTGAATCGTTTGTTCCTCCCATTTATATGTGCCCCAGTCCCGGGGTATGTCCGCCATTCTACCAGAAAAAGCGTCAAAAAACGGGACCGCAGACTCCTGATCTGCGGTCCCGGCCGTTTCTTCTCTTTTGGGTATTCCGTCAAATCCCCTGTCTCCAGAGGATTCCCTTCCGGACAGCTCTCATGGATTTGCACACCCCTGTATCCCGGAGACTCCGCAACAAATCTGACGCCAAAGTCCCACAGGTCAGCGCCGGCCGCCGAAGCCACCGCCGCGTCCGCCGCCAAAGCCGCCCCCCCGGGACCCGCCAAAGCCGCCGCCGCGGAAGGAACCGGAGGTCCCCCCTCGTGAGCCTCCAAACCCGCCGCCCCCGAAGCCGCTGCCCCGAAAGCCGCCGTTGCTGGGCCGGGAGGCGCCTCCGCCCGGCCTTGGCCCGCTGCCGAAGCCGCCGGGGCCTCCAAAGCCTCCGGAACCACCGAAGCCGCCAGGACCTCTGGGTGGCGGGGGAGGCGGGGGCCGCCGCCATCGGCGGCGGTACCAGCCATAGGATGGACCGTGCCAAAACAGAATGGGCCGGAACATCACAGGGGGATTGACCACCCCATAATACCGCTGTCTGTAAGAGGCATAGCGCAGATGATCCGTAATCGTAGCGATCATCAGCACAATGACCACCAGGAGAAGGGCGCCGACCGCCATAGAGTACTCCTCATTCCGGCCATAATAACTCCCCCCCTGCTGGGGAATGCCGTAGTTGTCCACATAATATTGATTCAGGGCAGCAAACAGGGAGAGTGTCCCCGCGCCAGTCCGGTCTGCCTTCACATCGTCGTAGAGATACTGGCTGAGGTAAACCCCAATCTCGCTGTCGGACAGCGGGTAATCCGCCCCTACGGCAAAATAGACATCCCCGGTGGAAGGAACAATGGTCAGATAGCCATCATAGGCGCCCAATTCGAAGGCCTCTGCCTGGCCATAAGTATAGTCCTCCAGGCTGGTGCCGGGGGTCTGCTCCAGCGTCTCCACCACGATGATGCTGCCATACCGCTGGTCCCAGTTGGCGTTGTACAGGCAGATCTGCTTCTCCTCTTCGCTGGACAGCACATCCGCAAAGTCTCCCACCCACTGCTCATATGCCCCGGTGGACAAGGTGGTGTCCAGCTTCGAAGGGACGGAGCTGCCGGCCGCCGCCGTCCCCCGGCCCTGGCCGATGGCTACGGCCCCTGCGATCATGGCGACGGTCAGCAGCACCGCCACCCAGGTTTTCTGAAAAAATTTCATGGTGTTACCTCAATCTCTCAGCTTCCAGTATGCCCCTCGGCGTCACAAGCTCCATATCGCCCGCTTCCTCCGCCTCTCCCATCCAAATCCCCTCCGCCGGGCTTTGGATGTGATCCCCGGGGCTTGGGCAAAACCGCCGCAGCGTTTACATCATCCCCGCAGCTCCAGCAGCTTCTGCTTCAATTCACCTTCAATGCGGCCCAGTTCCGCTTCCGCCTCCCGGCGCTTTTGAGAGCCCTCGGTCTGAATCTTCATCACCTCATCCAGGGTGGAGATCAGCTGCTCGTTGGTGTGCTGCAGGGTCTGGATATCCACCACGCTGCGCTCCGCCTCCCGCGCAGTCTCAATGGTGCCCATTTTCAGCATATCGGCATTCTTTTTCAGCAGATCGTTGGTCATGTTGGTAACCGCACTCTGGGCGGCGGTGGCCTGCCGGCCATGCTCCAGACCCAGGGCCAGCACCATCTGGCTCTTCCACAGGGGAATGGTATTGACCAGGGAGGATTGAATCTTCTCCAGCATCTGGGTATCATTGTTCTGGAGCAGACGCGTCTGAGGGCCCATCTGAATGGAGATCATCCTGGTCAGCTCCAGGTCGTGGAGCTTTTTCTCAAAGCGGCTGCAAAGGTTTGCAAAATCGTTGTACTTCTGTGCGTCCTCCTGGGCGCCGGTCTCTGCCGCCTTTTTCCGCAGCTCCTCCAGGTCGTGGGCGCGCAGGTACTCCAGCCGCTTCTTTCCCGCGATGATATACATGGTCAGCTCTTTGTAATATTTGGTATTCAGCTCGTACATCTGGTCGAACATGGCGATGTCCTTCATCAACACCACCTGATGGTTCTCCAGCACCTTGACAATTTTCTCCACATTGGTCTCAGCTTTGGAGTAGCTGGCCTTCATGGCCTCCATCTGATTGCGCTTCTTTTTAAAGAAGCCGAAGATGCCCCCTTCGTCCTCCTCCTTGCCGAAATTCTTCAGTTCCACCACCAGGGAGGACAGCGCCTCCCCCACCTCACCCAGGTCTTTTGTCTTTACATTGTTCAGGGCGCTCTCAGAAAAAGAGGCGATATTTTTTTGTGCCGCAGCTCCATACTGAAGCACCAGATTGGAGTCGGTCACGTCAATCTTCTGGGAGAACTCATCCACCATCTTCCGCTCCGCCTCGCTGAGCATGGACTCGTCCACCTTCACCGCGTTGGCGTCCCGGTCCTGCCGGGCGGCGGAGCCCTCCTGGACAGGCTCCACCGCGGTTGGCTCCAGCGTCAGACTGGGTGCCTCGGGGACCTGCGCCGCGGCCCCGGTGTTCGGGGACAGCGTCAGCTCCGGAGTCAGGTTTAAATCATCGCTCATGGTCGTTTCCTCCTAAAAATCATATAAAGTCAAGTATTCCTTATTATGCGCAAATATTTCCGCCACTGATGCCCCGCACCAAACACCAGGACGGCCAGCAAAATAAGCCACTGCACCCACAGTGCCCGCGGCGCCCCCTCCATGGGGATAATCCAATATAAACAGGCCCACGCAGCCCCCAGCACGGAAAAAAGAACGCCGTCACTCAACAACGCGGCCCTGCTTTTGCCATCCCGCCTCCAGACTGCAAACTGGTAGAAGAAAATAATGGCCAGCATTCCTTGGTTTACCCAGAAGAACCGCCGTCGGACCACAATCTCCGCCCATAATTCCCGGCTAAATATATCCAGTCTGGCCAGATAGGCATACTCCTGAATATCCATCCATACAGCCCAGCACAGACCAATGGCCACGGCCAGCATCAGCCATCTGAGCCAGTCAGGCCTCTCGCCCTTCATGCCCCTGCCCCCTCAGCGCTCCCTTTCCGCGGCATGCGCCGTTATTTTTTTCTGTCGTAGGCCATCCAGCGGTACCACCAGACACCGTCCAGGGCTGCCAACACAAGGATATAGGGCAGCATATCTGTACCGCCGCCGGACAACAGACCGCTTCCATACACCCAGACTCCCACAATCAGCAGCCAGCCAACCGCACAGAACAGGCACCCTTTCTTACTGTTACTGTTCCGATAACCCATCTTCTTTCTCCCCGCGTCAGTGCTCCGGTTCGTCCTCATCCTCATGTCTTCTTTTCTGTCCGGAAGATCCCCGGAAGCTGAGCACCGCCAGGGCCAGCCAAAACAGAGTCATCAGCCCATGCCCCAGCAGGGAGTTCCCATCGGGCTGGGACAGCCGGACCGCCAGCTGCCCCAGGTCGATCAGCGCCAGCACCCCATACAGCAGGGGGAACAGCCATTTTTTCCACATCACAGGCCGGCCCTCACAGTTCCAGCGTCACGCCGCCGTCCCCGCTCTTCTTCTCACCGCTGAAGTTCATGCCGCCCAAGCCCTCCCGGGCCAGCAGGTTTTCCATGACGGTAATATCGGTGGAGATGTCCAGCGCCTCCTCCCCGAACAGGGCGTCCAGCTGCCTGTCAAAGGCCTGGGAAATGGTGTCCATCATACCCTCCACCTTGGTCTTGGTGGCGTCGATGTTGCTGCCCGAGATGCCGGCAGCGTCCATCCGGTCGTAAGCATTTAAAATTTTCAGGGTGGTGGGCAGATAGTAGTCCATAAACCGGCGGATCTGCGGCAGCTTTTTGGGCTGGGCAACCACCTGGTCGATGATCTTTTTTGTGACCTCCTCCAGATGGTCGATCTGGTCGGAGATCTTCTGGTCGGGGATGTTATCGTTCAGCCGGCGCATCTCGCTCACTGCCCGGTCCCGCTCCTGAATCAGGGCGTCGATCTCCGGGCTGCCGGTGGACTTGGGCTTCTCCTCCTTCTTGGGCTCCGCCTTGGGGGCCTCGGCCTTTTTCTCCTCCGCCTCTCCGGGGACCTGATACACCTTGTCCGGAAAAACAGCCTTTGCCAGGACAAAGACCACCAGGGACACCCCGGCGCACATCACATACTGGGCAACGGTTTTCAGGGGGAAAAGCAGGGCGTAGCCCAGCCAGGATGCCCCCACCAGATAAATCGGCAGTACGGAACGTTTGATATGCTTGGCCATATTACATCCTCCGTGCCCTCAAGGGGCGGTTTCAGTTCAATCTCTTGTGCATTATTGTAACTCCCAGGGCTGGGGGTGTCAAGAAATTTGCCCCGAAGCCCCCCTTTGCATTGACTTCCGGGAAAAGATTGAGTATGATTTGAATTAACCTTATTTTGTTGTGGTAAAGGAGAACCAACATGCTGACCCTCGAACAATTTAAAAACGCCCGGAGCGTGCTCCAGGGCGTTCTGCGGCCTACACCGCTGATCCACTCCCCCTACCTGTCCAAAAACTGCGGCAACAATGTATATCTGAAACCGGAAAATATGCAGGTTACCGGGGCTTATAAGATTCGAGGGGCCTACTTTAAAATCAGTACGCTGACGGAGGAGGAGAAGTCCCTGGGGCTGGTCACCGCCTCCGCCGGAAACCACGCCCAGGGCGTGGCCTACGCGGCCCAGGCCGCCGGGGTGGCCGCCACCGTGGTCATGCCCACCACCACCCCCCTGGTGAAGGTAAACAACACCAAGGACTACGGCGCCGACGTCATTCTCCACGGCGAGGTCTTTGATGACGCCGCCCAGCTGGCCGCCCAGCTCTCTCAGGAGCGGGGGCTGACCTATGTACATCCCTTCAACGACCTGACGTTGGCTACCGGGCAGGGCACCATCGCCTATGAAATCTTTCAGGATCTGCCCGACGTGGACATCATCCTGGTGCCCATCGGCGGAGGCGGCCTGGCCGCCGGCGTGTCCACCCTGGCCAAGCTGCTCAATCCCAACGTGGAAATCATCGGCGTGGAGCCCACCGGAGCCGCTTCCATGAAAGCCAGCCTGGATGCCGGCCATGTGGTCACCCTCCCCTCCGCCACCACCATTGCTGACGGCGTGGCCGTCAAGACCCCCGGTGACCTGGTCTTCCCCTATGTACAGAAAAATGTGGACCGGGTGCTGACCCTGGAGGACGGAGAGCTGGTGGAGGCTTTTCTGGATGTGATCGAGCGGCACAAGATGATTGTGGAGAATGCCGGCCTGCTCACGGTAGCCGCTCTGCGCCACTTGGAGTGCAGAGGGAAAAATGTGGTGTCCGTGCTGTCGGGGGGCAATATGGACGTGATTACCATGGCCTCTCTGGTCCAGCACGGACTCATCTGCCGGGGCCGCATCTTTACCTTTGCCGTCCAGCTGCCCGACCGGCCGGGCGAACTGATGCGGGTGGCCGGAGTGCTGGCCCAGAACAGCGGCAACATCATCAAGCTGGAGCACAACCAGTTCGTCAATATCAACCGTCAGTCCGGCGTGGAGCTGCGTGTCACTCTGGAGGCCTTCGGACACGACCACAAGGATCAGATTTTAGCCGCCCTGCGCAAGGAGGGATACCAGGTTTCCGAGGCGGATACCGGTGATTTCTATACCTGAGCCCCTCCCTTTTGATTCCATCGCCACCCACTGGCGTGTACCGCGCCAGTGGGTGGCTATCTGAAAAGCGGCAGGCCGGCCGGACTGGTCGGACGGGTTTGGGCCGTGGGTTCGGCCTGGAGCAGTCCGCCGCCCGGGGCACACAACAGGGCGCGTCTCCGCTCCCCTCTCCGCTTTGTATCCTATGCACCCGCCCACCAAACTGCCCCTGGGCGGTCTTTTGCCCATTTGCCGTCTTCTCCCTTCGCATACCCATTTTCGTCAAGCGTCCAATTGAAAACAGTGCTGAAAAGTGAGGTTACGACCATGATTAAGATTGCCCCCTCAATTTTGTCCGCTGACTTTGTAAACCTGGAACGGGACATCAAAAAGGTATCCACTGCCGACTATCTCCATGTGGACGTGATGGACGGCTGCTTCGTGCCCAATCTCACCATCGGCATTCCGGTGGTCAAGTCCATCCGCAAGTGTACAGATATGTTCCTGGATGTCCATTTAATGATCGATAAACCGGTGCGGTACATTGAGGACTTTGCCAGGGCCGGCGCCGACCTGCTGTCCGTCCACCTGGAGGCCGACCACCCCACCCGCATCGCCCAGGCCCTGAAGGTCATGGGGGAGTGCGGAGTGAAAAAGGCGGTGGCCCTGCGCCCCATCACCGACGCCCGGGCCGTCCTGCCCTACATTGAGGAGCTGGATATGGTATTGGTGATGACGGTGGAGCCCGGCTTCGGGGGTCAGGCCTTTATGGAGTCCCAGCTGGACACCATCCGCCAGGTCCGGACCATCATCGAGAAATACAATCCCGCCTGCCAGCTGGAGGTGGACGGCGGCATCGCCCCCAACACCGCCCCCCTGGTGGTGGAGGCTGGCGCCAATGTGCTGGTGGCAGGCTCCGCCGTCTACGGCAAGGAGGATATTCCCGGCGCCATCGCCGCCCTGCGGGTGTGAGCGACCGGTAAAGGGTGCTTTTGTGAAAGAATATAAGATTCTGGAAGCGAATGACCTGCGCCAAGCGGAGGCGATTATGAACGATATGGCCTTGGCGGGCTGGTCCGTGGTCAGCACCACCGATTGGCCCGATCTTCTCTCCGTTCGCCTGATCATCACCCTGGAACGAGAAGTCCAGTAAAAGGAGTTTTCCCTATGCAGTATTTCCCCCCCGCCCTGGAAAATCTGGTGGAGCACTTTGCCAAGCTGCCCGGCATCGGGCTGAAGTCGGCCCAGCGGCTGGCCTTTCACGTGCTGTCCCTGCCTGAGGAGGAGGCCAACGCCTTTGCCCAGGCCATTGTGGACGCCAAAACGGCCATTCACTGCTGTCCCGTCTGTCAGAATCTCACCGAGGGGGAGGGCCCATGCGCCATCTGCGCCAGCCAGCGGCGGGACCACACGCTGATCTGCGTGGTGGCCGATCCAAAGGACGTGGTGGCTATGGAGCGCAGCCGGGAATACGGAGGACTGTACCACGTGCTACACGGGGTAATCTCCCCCATGAACCACGTGGGCCCCGACGACCTTCACATCAAATCCCTGGTGGAGCGGGTGGCCGCCGGCGGGGTGGCTGAGGTCATTATGGCCACCAACCCGGACACTGAGGGCGAGGCCACTGCCATGTACCTGTCCCGTCTGCTCAAGCCCTTTGCCGTCAAGGTGACCCGCCTGGCCTACGGTATCCCTGTGGGCAGCCACCTGGAGTACGCCGATGATGCCACCCTCATGCGGGCTCTGGAGGGACGGCGGGAGATGTAAGAGAGCCGTCCCGTGCCCGGTGACAAGGAGGCGTTTTCTTGGCTCAGCCCACATCCACAACAAAGCGGTACCTTTGGATATTTCTGCTCAGGCTGGCTATTTTTCTCACCGTGGCGCTGTGCCGCCTATGGACGCCGGAGCGGCTGGATTTTATCAGCGGGCCGCCCTTCGCCTTCCCCCTTCCCCTGCTGTGGCTGGGGGTGCTGTGTTCCATGCTGGTTCAGCTCAGCCCTAAAAGCAAATTGACCGCCGGCTGCCTCAAGCAGTATCCTTCCATCTGCGAGATTATCCCGGACTACGACCCTGTTCGGCTCAGGCAGGCCATCCGGGCCCAAAACCACGGCGCCCTCAAGGTGGCAGCCCTCTGGCTGGCCATCAACCTCTGGTTCGGGGCGCTGTACCACCGCGGGATGATGACACTCCCCACACTGGTATTTTTATGCGCCCTGGCCTACGTATGTGACCTGGTATGCGTACTGTTTTTCTGCCCCTTCCAGACCTTTTTGATGAAAAACCGCTGCTGTGTCAACTGCCGCATTTTCGCCTGGGGCTCCTGGATGATGGCCGCCCCTCTCATGTGGGTCCCCCACTGGTACAGCCAATCTCTGTTCTGGACCGGAGTACTGGTCCTGGCCTGCTGGGAGGTGCGGTTCCACCGCCATCCGGAGCGGTTTTGGCGGGGCTCCAACCGCCGTCTTCAGTGTGCCGCCTGCCGGGAACAGTTATGCCAATACAAGCATCCCAGATCCCGCTGACCATCATCCGCATACGACGGGGCCCGCTGTGTATTTACACAGCGGGCCCCGTCGTCAAGAGAAAGAGGAGAAGCCTCCAAAACGGCAATCGGCTGTACCCGCTGCCGTTCCAGAAGATATGGCAAGGTTTTATCTCTGCGGTGCCGATTCCCAGAGCGTGAATCCCATCCCCGTCAACCCACTGCCTGGTCCCCGGTCCGGTTCAATAAAAACAGCGCCGCAGTCCAATCTGACCGCAGCGCCCTTGCTTATCCCGCAGTTTACTCCCGTTCTGCCCCCCTGTCAAGGGGGCAGCCAAAAGCTTGTACACTCTCATAAAATAAAGCCGCAAACAACGTCCGTCTTTTTGCATATTTTATGCTATCCATTTTTATGCACTTTTACTGGTCTTTCAAAATATTTCCAACTATCAGGAGTCGTGTCCCATATTGTCCCTCCGGCCTTTACAGTCTCACGGGGATAGACTGTTTTACCTCCAGACTGTCCGGCGCCACCCGGCACTCCAGGGCCATCACTTCCACCCCCGCTTGGGCCGCCTGGCGCAGGGCTGCTCCAAATTCCGGGTGGGTGGCGTCGTTGGGCTCCATCACCCGCATCCCCTCCATCTGAACGATGAAGCACACCGCCGCCTCATACCCGGACCGGCGGGCGGAGATCAGCTCCTCCAGGTGTTTGACCCCTCTCAGGGTGGGGGCGTCCGGAAAACGCGCCACACCGTTCTCCTCCAGTGTCACCCCTTTCACCTCTACAAATCCCCGGGATTCCGACGACTCCCAGTAATAATCAAACCGGGAATTCCCATATGTTGTCTCCGGACGAAGGAGGGACAGACCCGAACGGAAGTGTCCCGCCGACGCCCACTCCCCAAATACCTGGTTAGGCGCCTGCGAGTCCATATTAATCAGCAGGGACCCACGTGGACTCTCCTTCTCAACTGCCACCAGGTCGTATTTTGTTTTCCGGGCAGGGTTCCCACTCTCCACCAGATATACCAGACAGCCGGGCACCAGCAGTTCCCGGCAGCGTCCGGTATTTTTCACATGACACACCTGCGTCTCTCCCGCCACATCCACGTGGGCAATAAACCGGTTTGGCCGGGCCAGGAAAATCCCCGGGCAAATATTTGGATACTGCATCTTGTTTTTTCCCCGCCCTTTCTGATATGATATTGTTCGCAGGCTGATTTTTGCAGAAAATCAGTCCATACGTTCAGACCGTGTTCAGTATACCTGACTTCCTGAAAAGGGGCAAGCCGTATGGAGAAAAAAGCTTATCTCAGCATCATCGCCGGAGCCTCCCTGTGGGGCTGTATCGGCGTATTTTTAAAACTTCTCACCGCCGCCGGCCTCTCCTCCATGGAGGGGGTGGCCGTGCGCAGCTGCGTCTCCGCCCTGCTGTACGGCCTGTTTCTGTTTTTCACCGATCGGAACGCGCTGAGCATCAACCCCCGCCACTGGTATTACTTCTTCGGCACGGGGGTCTGCTCTCTGCTCTTTTTCAACTGGTGCTACTTCAATGCCATCTCCCTCAGCTCCATGTCCGTGGCGGCTGTGCTGCTGTACACCTCCCCTGTATTTGTTACAATACTGTCCGCTCTCTGCTTCCATGAAAAAATCACCCCACTGAAAACAGGCGCTCTGGCCCTGACCTTTGCCGGCTGTGCTCTGGTCACCGGACTGCTCCCTCTGGGACAGCAGTCCGTCTCCCCCCTCACCCTTCTGTTCGGCCTGGGCTCCGGCTTCGGCTACGCTCTGTACTCTATTTTCGGAAAATTTGCCCTGGCCAAATATGCCCCCTCCACAGTCACATTTTACACCTTCCTTTTCTCCGCCCTTTTTTCCCTTCCTCTGTCCGGTCTCCTGGGAAACCTGGGGGTGCTGGCCGATTGGCGGGCTGTCGCGGGGGGACTTGGTATCGGAGTCCTGTGCTGCATCCTGCCCTACCTGCTGTACACCCAGGGGCTGCGGCATGCCGAGGCGGGGAAAGCCGCTATTTTGGCCACCGCTGAGCCCTTTGTGGCCGCCCTGCTGGGAATCTTCCTCTTCCATGAGTCGGTGACCGGCTATAAGCTGCTGGGTATGGCCGCTATCTTTGGGGCGATTCTTCTCCTAAACCGCCCCGCCAAAAAGGCTCGCTCCTGACTGCCCCCCTCTCCTGGTAGCATGATCCAGACAATTTTCATTTTCTGGCATACAAACCTCCCCCACAATGGACTTATGCAAGCCGACAAATTATTTATGAGAAGCGAATCTCAGAATAGGGACTTCTGAAACTTTCTGTTGCAGATAAGTGTTGATATTAGGTCTGGCAGACAGGCATCCGTTGAAATAGACAGAAATAGGCAAAAGAATCCCTACACGTTTTCGGTGTAGGGATTCTTCAATCTCAATTTGCATTGATCCGATAAGGCAAAGCTGACTCAGCCTGACAAAAATTGAATTTGTTTATTTATCTTCTTGCTTATCCTTGAAATCATCTTTTTCCGGTAACGCTAATAAAAAGGAAATAACAACAATAGAAATAGTTGTAGCCGAAACAGACGACATATAAAAATCCACTATTTTTAATCCGAAACTTGTTGCAATAGTATCTAAAGTTAAATACAAAATGAGTGCATATCGTTTGCTTATTCTTTCAAGTTCATATAACGCCTTTGGTAATGCTCCAGCTATCAAATTTAACGGGAATGATATCGTTGTTGCTATTATAAAGAACAATATGATGCTACCAATTGACTCATATTGAAATCCAAATAATTTCATTATAAGGGTGCCACTGACTAAAGCAATGACTGATAACATTCCTATAAAAATCGTTCCGCAGATTATAAAAGTTATAAATTTATCTTTATTGTTAGTCCAAAATTTTTTCAAACATTTGCACACCTTTCCATATTTAACATTCTCTCAAAACAACAACTTTCGATTTGTCGATTTCGTCTTATCCGCCTAAATTGACCTGCAATCTTTTTATATACTATCATATCGACTTGTTCTGCTCAAGGTCGTTTGGTGAAATCTACGAAGTTTTTACCATACACACCCATCTACAACAGGGATTCCTGAAATTTCCCCTTGACAAACAAGGCGGCCAGAGGCTATAATGTCTCAAAAGTTCAAATCAGAAACCTATGACGAAGAGAAGTAGCGCTGAAACGGAACCTCACAGAGAGCTGCGGGCGGTGGGATCGCAGCAGGGGACGGCGGCGTGAATGGACTTCCGAGGGCTATGGCGAACAGACTTCCGGTCTCAGTAGCGCGACGGGGACTCCGCCCGTTATCAGGGGAGCATGGGCTGGCAGGCCTGTGAAAGTGAGCGGGCGTAACAAATACGTCAATTTGGGTGGCACCGCAGAGGCTGATACAGTCCTTTGTCCCAGAAAAGAAATTTTCGGGGACAGGGGCTTTTTTGTTTGCCCCTCTCCCCCATGAGAAGGAGAAATTGCTATGAACAGCCAGAAAAAAGTTCCCCACCGCCTGTACTTGACCGAGGACCAGATGCCCCGCCAGTGGTTTAACCTGCGCTCCGCCATGAAGGAGCAGCCCGACCCCATGCTCAACCCCGGCACCCTCCAGCCCTTGGCTGAGGAGGAACTCTATCCCATCTTCTGCCGGGAATTGGCCCGCCAGGAGATGGACGGGACCACGCCCTATGTGGATATCCCCGAGGAGGTGCTGGAGGTCTATAAGATGTACCGTCCCTCCCCCATTATCCGGGCCTATGAGCTGGAAAAGACCCTGGGCACCCCAGCGAAAATTTACTACAAGTTTGAGGGCAACAATACCTCCGGCTCTCACAAGCTGAACTCCGCTGTGGCCCAGGCCTACTATGCCAAGATGCAGGGGCTCCAAGGCGTCACCACCGAGACGGGGGCCGGCCAGTGGGGCACAGCCCTGAGTGAGGCCTGCTCCTACTTCGGCCTGGACTGCGATGTGTACATGGTCAAGTGCTCCTATGAGCAAAAGCCCTTCCGCAAGGCGGTAATGGGTGTCTTTGACGGCAAGGTCACCCCCTCCCCCTCCACCACCACACAGGCTGGGCGGAAGATCCTGGCTGATAACCCGAATACCAGCGGCTCCCTGGGCTGCGCCATCTCCGAAGCGGTGGAGGCCGCCATCCAGAGCGAAGGCAACAAGCGGTATGTGCTGGGCTCTGTCCTCAACCAGGTAGTCCTCCATCAGTCCATCATCGGCCTGGAGAGCAAGCTGGCCCTGGAGCAGCTGGGGGAGTACCCCGATGTGATCGTAGGCTGCGCCGGCGGCGGGTCTAACCTGGGCGGCCTCATCGCCCCCTTTATGGCCGATAAGCTGGCCGGCACAAAAAATCCCCGTATTGTGGCGGTGGAGCCCGCGTCCTGTCCCTCCTTTACCCGGGGCAAATACGCCTATGACTTCTGTGATACGGGAAAGGTAACTCCTATGGCCCGGATGTATACCCTTGGCTCCGGTTTTATCCCCTCCGCCAACCACGCCGGCGGCCTGCGCTATCACGGCATGAGCCCCATCCTGTCCAAGCTTTACCACGACGGCCATATGGAAGCTGTCAGCTACAAGCAGAGCCAGGTGTTTGAGGCTGCCGTCCTCTTTGCCAAACGGGAGACCATTCTTCCCGCTCCCGAATCCGCCCACGCTATTAAAGGTGCCATTGACGAGGCGCTGAAGTGTAAGGAAACCGGCGAAGAAAAGACCATTCTCTTCGGACTCACCGGCACCGGTTATTTCGACATGACCGCCTACGAGGCCTATCTCTCCGGCACCATGACCGATTATATTCCCACCGAGGAGGATCTGCAGAAGGGCTTCGATTCCCTGCCCAATATCCCCCAGAACAAAAACATCTGATCTGAATAGAAAAGGGCTCGCCGTCACGCAGGTCGGCGAGCTCTTTTTTGCTTCAATCATTTCTTTCCCGACAGGCTTCTCCCCAGCACCTCATGGCATCCAACACCGGACTGAGGCCGTACCCCAGCTCAGTCAGGGTGTATTCCACCCGGGACGGGACCTGGGCGCGGGTAAGCAGTCCGCAGGCTTCCATTTCCCGCAGCCGGGCGGTAAGCACCCTCCGGGACACACCCCCTACCGAACGCTTCAGTTCCCCAAACCGTTTGGTCCCGGGCAGCAGATCCCGCAGAATCAGCACCTTCCACTTGTCTCCGATCAGGTTCAGCGTCGTCTCCACCGGGCAATCCGGCATTTTTTCTTTACAGCGGCAGCTATCATCCTATGGTCCCTCCGGCAATTCAATCCGATTCCTTTGATAACCGCCCCACACTCAGTTGGCATTACCATACAAAAGCAATTACAAAACCATTATCTTTTTAAAGGGGAAAAGAACGTCTATGACTCCGGTGCCATTCAGCCTGGTGCCTGTCAGACCAAAGCCCCGACCAAACCGTCACCAATTATAATGTGCCCCGGGTTTTTCCAGTTCTGGAACTTATTTTTCTCCTCTACGTCTAAATGTGTAAAAGACCCATTCAGATAGAAAGGAGCGTCCAGCCATGCAAAAGCTTGCCGCCGTTATCCTGGCCGCCGCGCTGTCCCTGGCCGCAGGAGGCGGTCCCTTCTCCCCTGAGCGCCCCAGCGCCGCGTCCCCCTCAGCCGCCCATACTTTGGCCCAGCCTGTATATCCTGACTTTCCCACGCTCCCCCAGGGACCAGAGGATGGAGACTGGTCCGCCTACTACGCGGCCTTAAACAGCTATGAACAGGCCTGTCAGGCCATCCGGGGAGACGGCATATCCCCGGAAACCCGCTCCGCGCTGAGTGGTTTTGCCGCCCGAAGCACCTCCCTTGCCCTGGCCGGTATGGATGGAAAAAACACCGTCTACTCCCCCATCTCCCTATGGTCGTCCCTGGCCATGCTGGCTCAGTGTGCCAGCGGAGAGAGCCGCGCCCAAGTCCTCTCCTCACTGGGAGTGGACAGCATAGACACCCTTCGAAGTCAGGTATCTCAGATTTGGAAGGGATTGTACACCGACGACGGGGCCAGCACTCTTCTGCTGGCCAACTCCATCTGGCTGAATTCCAGCCTGGAGGGCACCTATGTCCCCGAAACCCTATCCGCACTTGAAACCTCTTTCTACACTGGGGCCTACACCATACCCATGGGCACGGACGGGGCCGACCAGGCAGTGACCGACTGGGTGCGGAAGCAGACCTGCGGTCTTATCGGCTCCGGAAACACACCGGTGGTGAAGACCAAACCGGAGACTCTGGCGCTGCTGGCCTCCTCTCTATATTACAAGGCGGGGTGGCGGGACGCCTTTCCTCCCCACCTCACCCAGCCGGATACCTTTACCGCCGCAGACGGCGTCCAGAGCCAGGTGAACTTTATGCACCGCACGGAGAACGCCCCCTTTCTGGACCGGGCAAACTATCAGGCCGCATCCCTGTCCACCTCTCTGGGGGAAATGATTTTTATTCTCCCTGACCAGGGGACCACGCCGGAACAGCTTCTATCGGATCCCTCCCTTCTTCCCTCCCTGGACTTCTCTGCCCAGGACGCCCGTCAGGGGCAAATCCACTGGTCAGTCCCCAAATTTGATGTAAATTCCACTCTGGGTCTTATGGACACCCTGGAGGTAATGGGAATCCGAGATCTGCTGGACGCCTCCCGGGCCGACCTGTCCTCCCTTACCACACTGGATGCCTATCTCTCCGACGCCAAACAGCTGGCCCGGGTCAAGGTGGATGAAGAGGGGGTGGAGGCCGCCGCTGTCACCATCCTTACCATGGATACCACCGCCATCGTCGCAGCACCGCAGCAGGTCATCATGGATCTGGACCGGCCTTTCCTGTTTGTCATCCGCACCGAAGGGATTCCCCTGTTTATAGGTGTTGTCAATGAAGTGGAGGAATAGTCCTTCAATTTGTATCCATTAAACGGAACGGGAACCCTGACGGTTCCTGTTTCAACTCTCCTGCCCGCCGAAGCCTTTGACTGACTCGCAACAAAAGCGCCGCCGCAAAATATTTTGCGGCGGCGCTTTTCATACGGGTTCCCGTATATTCAGACTCTTCTTGTCATACCTTAACAAACTTGTCCTTGTTGGCCCGGCAGATGGGACACTGGTAGCCGTCGGGCAGCTCCTCCTTGTCGGCCACGTAGCCGCATATGGTGCATCTCCAGCCCTCGTTGCCCTCCAGCGTGCGGTAAACGGTGGCATTGGCCGGTGTGGAACCGCCCCCATTTTTGTAGTCGTCCACCGTCAGCGCCGGGCCCTCGCCCAGCACCTCTGCCTCAGTGACCTCGGCAATGTAGAGGACATAGTTCCCCAGATCCAGCTGGTCCACCACCTTGCAGGCAAAACGGGCCAGGGCGTGGTCCTTGAGATAGGGGTTTCCGTTGCCGTCGGTCTCCATGTCAAAGCCATCATACTTATTAATCACCCGGCCCGACTTATATCCAAACAGGTCCACCAGGTCCTTTGGGGTTTCTCTGTCCAAAACAGTAGCGGAAAAGCTGCCCTTGCTCTGGATGGCCTTGTAGGTCTCATTGCTCTTGTTCACCGTCAGGGAGAATTTGAAGGGCATGGATGAGGTTACCTGGTGCAGGGAGTTGACAACACAGCCCTGGGGCTGGCTTTCCCCCTGGGCGCCAATGAGAAACAGACCATAGTTGATTCGGTTAAAGGCTTTTCTGTTCATAAATCCATCTCCTTTAATAGTAATAATTCCTATTTATGGACTAATTATAGCCCTGGAAAATCCTTCTGTCAAGAGATATTTTTTGCGGAAGAAAAAAGGACGGCACATACGTCTTGAATCGACGCATGTACCGTCCCAATTGTTTTGCCGGAATTAGACGTTCTGCCACTCTGTAAGCCAAATACCACGGGTATGGGACCACAGCCGCTTCTGCTTTGTCCCATCCGCAAGTGTGCGAAACATCCATTCCACTTCCTCCGCGCGGGTGCTGGTGCTCTGTCCCTCTTTTGGCGCGGGGGCGGGCACTTCTGCCGCAAACACCATTGTTGTGCCGGAGAGGGATAGAATGGTCAGTCCCAATGCAGCCGCTTTTTTCCAACCTTTCATCATAGCTCCTCCTCGTATTATCCCTTTATGCAAGGGGAAGTTCATCATAGGGGGGCGTATTTAATTCCTCCTCTAGGATTACACAGAAAAATTCTCCGTCAACAAATAACGCATATGTTCCGTCTGTTTGGCGTGAGATGTAAGCGTTGTCTTCGGTTATGATGGTATGACCCGCAATCGGTGGAGCAGGATGATAGGGCTGCAAAACAAAAAAATAAGACAGGCAAAAAAGACAAACCATGGCCGCTACAAACACGCATCCGATTTTCGAGGAACGATGAGACGCCCTTGCCGCCAATTCAAATCGCTGCAAAATCCCTTGATCCGTGGTGGTGCTGGCAACCAGCCAAGAGCCGTGGGCAGGCACGGCCAGGTGTCCCTGTGTTTCATTCAACCGCCTCAATGCGGATAGAATCGCCCTGAAATAATGGGCCTTTTCCATCTGGCTGAGGGTATGTGTCACTTGCTTATCGCAGCGAATTTCCAGGGCTTGCTCTAAATTATTTCGCAGAAGCGTTACAACTGGGTTCCACCACAGCAGGCAGCACAGCAGCTCCACGGTCACTTTAATCCATTGATCCCTGTTCAGAACGTGCTGCCACTCGTGCCGAACAAAGTACTGTAAATCCTCATCCCCCAACTGCATGTCCGGTAATGCAATGGTAGGCCTCACAAAGCCCGTCACAAATGGAGCTGGCACATCAGGGGAAACAATCAGACGATAGGGCTGATTGGGTCTGGTACCGGCTGCGATTTTTCCCAAAAGGTCTGCTGTTCGCGAGGCCTCCACCTGACAAAATTGTTCAACCATCTTTTTGTCCCGGTGAATGCACAAACACAGCTTCCCACCCCTCCAAACTGCACCCACAAGCCACAGGGCCAATAGCAGCCCAACAACAGAAACGGGGGCGCCCCCAACATGAAACAGGGGCATATTTAAAATCGCCTGCATCTTGGGAAACAAATTCTCTTCTCTTATGACGGTAACAAAGGGAAACTCCAGGGGCAGACACAGCCGCAGTACACTCAGCGCCAACATGAGCAGCAAAACACCCATGCTGTAATAAGAAAGAAAGCCGGTCTTGCGGCGCAAAAAGTCCCCCAACAGCACAAACAGACTAAACCAAGCGATTGCCATCAGACAGGAATAGGAGGTAACAATCATTCCTTCCCCTCCTCGGCCTTCCTTTCCATAGCGTCAATCAAGCTACGTAATTCATTCAAGGTATCCTGACTCACAGGCTCCGTCCCGGCCAGTGCGGACACGATGCCAGCCAAATTAATCCGTGGCAGCACACCTTTGATATGCGAGGCTGCATACTCCTCCTGGGTCAGCACAGCGGTATATGCTCTGGAGTAGTGGCTGGAGCCGTCCGCCTTCATTCCGGTCACCTGGATCGCTCCTTTTTCCAGCAGCCCGTTTAATATGAAGTAAATCGTATTTGGTTTAAAGGATGGATCCTGAATCAATGCGATCATCTCATTTTTGGTCAACTCGCAATTTTCTTTCCATAGCAACGATAAAATCGTTAACTCGCCCTTCGTAAAAATACGCTCGCCCCCTTCACTGAATATTATTATACTCGCCCAAAATATTTTGTCAATCCCTATTTACACGTGAATTATTTTGTGCTACTATATGACTATAAAATATTTTAGTCGCCAATATATTGTTTTTTCACGCATCAAAAATAGCATACCGGATGCGGACGGATGGCGACTGGGGTAGAGCAGGGGAGGGGTGAGTCCAATAGGCATGGCCGCCAATGCGGGAGTGGCATGGCGGACAAACTCAAATAGAAAATAGCGAAGGAGCCGTTTCCTTCTACAAATTTACAAGGGGGAGAAATTATGAAAAAGAAAATGTTCTGTACATTGTTGGTTTTTTGCATTATGCTAGGAAATATAGGAATTGTGTTTGCAACTGATACAACCAATGCTGAGCAGGAAAATATTATTCGCTCTGACGAAGCTGCTCTTTTAGGGTTGAACAAAACTGCATTTAGCGGCATCATGGAGGCGGATAATGGTTCCTTCTATCGTCAGGTTGCTGGCAATTTTATTTTGCAAGAGTGTCAAGCGATACCCTTTGCCTCTTCTTCTGCAGTTGACGCAATCCTTGGCGACGAGGAATTGCCCTTAGAAATTCGGGAATCTATTCAAAGGCGCTATGAAAACGCATGTTCCCTTGGACAAGAGAACGAAGTGACTGTAACCATATTTTCCGATGCCCCAAAGGCGACCCGCGCTGCAGGCGACACTACCTACGTTACAGTAAATGGATATGATTGCAAAAATTATCAGGTACAATTTACCAATTTATCGTCTGGTTACCAGGACGTAAAGACGGGTACAAGCGCCGCCACCTGGGCGGAACAAATTACAAATGTTGCGCTTTCTTTCGATTCTGATTCTGATCATCTCGCTGTGGCGATGCTGGGATGGGCCAGTACCGCGAAAACTGTACTTGACGTCTTTTTGGCGCTGTCCCCCATGACGTATGTCAATGGATCCACGGAAGACTTTATTCAGTTTTCCATGACTTACAATTGTACCGATCAATATACCTATGTTTGGTCGACCTTTTATAATGATTGGTCTTTGGGGTTGTTTTCACAAAGCGTCACCATGACAAAAGCCAACTTGCTGCAATATTATTATAACCCAGCCACCCGAACCGGGGATGAACAAATTATTTCACTTATTGGTAGCGGATTGAACCGAAGCTACAAATCGCCGGACTTTGACGACCCATACGAAACGGCCATCGCGTTCCGGAATGTGGGCGCATACGATTGGGTCACGGCCAGCTGGGGCAACATGATTCTTTCCTTTACCGGCTAATCTTGTCTCTTACCAAAACAGTTAGGGGGAATTTTTTTGAAACAATGTCCAATCTGTAACGGAGTTTTGCAGGAGGGGTATCTCCACGCCACAAGAAGTCCCGGCCTGGCATTTGTACTGGACACAGATTTTCATCGTTCAACCACATGGGCGTTTACAAAAGCAGGCTTTCAGAAAAAAAACCCCGAAGCTGTCCTTTTAGACGGTCCGTATGCCATCAAGCTAAGGGCGATGCCTGCTATAATCTATGTTCCCGCCCAAAACTGCCAAGCCTGCCAGAAAATATTTGTGAGCTATTAGACGACAAGGAACGATTCATCCGCCCGTGACATCAACAAGAAAGAGGAGACGCCCTTGCGTCTCCTCTTTCCTTTACTCCTCCTAGGTAAGCACAGCATTTACAAGTGAATTGTTTTGTGCTACTACGTGAGACAAGGGGAGACAAGGGGACGGTTCTCCCGTCTTGAACTTCCTTGTCCACTGTAACACGCCGGAGACAAGGGGACGGTTCTCCCGTCTTGAACGTCCTTGTCCGCTGTAACACACCGAAAAAAGAGGAGACGCCCTCTCGTCTCCTTTTTCTTTTACTCCACCTGGGTAAGCACAGCATTTACAAGTGAATTGTTTTGTGCTACTATATGACTATAAAATATTTCAGTCGCCAATATATTGTTTTTTCACGCATCAAAAATCGCATACCGGATGCGGGTGGGTGTCGGCTGAAAGAAACCGATGGGGGTGAGTCCGATGCAGACAAGTAAATGCTTCATTGACATAATGAAAAAGCACAAAAAGATTGTTTGGATTTCTTTTGCCATCGCTCTTTGTGCTGTTTATCTGTTCCCGCGTCCGGTGAAAGATATCCTTCAAATAAGTGATTCCCGCTTGATGGATACGGTATATGCCTCCTATATCTATAGTACATTTTTCCCTTCGGTGAAAATTTTTAAGGGCAACCTGGAAATCGCAGATCAGGCGCTTTTTGACCAGTTGCTAAACGATGTTTCATTATCGGGTCCTGTTCTGGCAAAACGGGGAATGTTATCAAGCGGAATAGAAGGACTGCTTGACGTGGCCATAAAAGACGGCGAGGAATACCGCCATGTAACGGTAACTATTTTTGCAGAAAATGAATGCTCCTATTTTTTGAATATCGCAAATAATTTCCATTTCAACCGCGGATATTTCGTCCTATCTGGAAAGAATGTTCTTTCTGACATTTTAGAACATATGGAAGACAATGGGACGGCACCAGGAAGACAAGAGGCCGGTTCATCCCTCCGCACCCCCGATCCGCTGTGACACGCTGATAAGAAAAAGCGGTGGAATCATGGTCTGGGCTCTTTTCATAAAACAATAGGTAGGGGTAGCTATGGGAATAATATATGCTCTAATTACATTTGGAATTGGGGGGGCTTCCCCAGTTCTGTTTATTGTTCTTTTATACCAAAAATTCTATCAAAAAGCGGAGCCTTCCAAAATAAAATTATTGAGCGGCATGATGTCTCTCTTTGCAATCGTTGCGCTTTCCATATTTCTTTATCTTGACTTAGGTTTGAGTGAGCACGGTCTTGTCAACCGCGAATTTCGGGATTTCTACTTCCTAGTCATCATATATTTATTGCTGTTTTGTTTTGGGGGAGTCTCTTTTATTATTCACGCAAGAAAAAATGATAAGCGTTGATAGCAGACAGGGGGGCGATTCATTCATCCGCACCCCGATCCGCTGTGACACGCTGAAAAGGAAGAGGAGACGCCCTTGCGTCTCCTCTTTTTCTTATTCCACCACCAGCTGTCCGTCCCGGACGTCCACCGTCAGAGCAGATCCGGGCACAACCTCGTCGGCGATGATCTTCCGGCCAATGAGGGTCTCCACTGTGTGCTGGAGGTACCGGCGCAGGGGCCGGGCCCCGTAGATGGGGTCATAGGCCGCGTCAATGATCTCCATCTTGGCGGCGGGCGTCAATTCCACGGTGAGCTGTCTGTCACTCAGGCGCCTGTTCAGGTCGGCCACCATAAGGTCAATAATGTGGGTGACATTCTCTTTGGTCAGCGGTTTGTAGAATATAATCTCGTCCAGCCGGTTGAGAAACTCCGGGCGGAAGGAGCGCTTGAGCAGCTCACTCACCTGGTCCCGCGCCTCCCGGCTGATCTCGCCCTCCTGGTCGATGCCGTCCAGCAAAATCTGGCTGCCCAGATTAGAGGTCAAAATGATGATGGTATTCTTAAAATCAACGGTTCGGCCTTGACTATCTGTAATACGGCCGTCGTCCAATACCTGGAGTAATACATTGAATACGTCGGGATGGGCCTTCTCCACCTCGTCGAAAAGGATCACGGAGTAGGGCTTTCTCCTCACCGCCTCGGTAAGCTGGCCGCCCTCCTCGTAGCCCACATATCCCGGAGGGGCGCCGATGAGCCGGGAGACGGAGAATTTCTCCATATACTCAGACATGTCGATGCGGACCAGATTCTTCTCGCTGTCAAACAGAGCCTCGGCCAGGGTCTTGGCCAGCTCGGTCTTGCCCACGCCCGTGGGGCCCAGGAACAGGAAGGAGCCGATGGGCTTTTTCGGGTCGGCGATGCCGGCGCGGCTTCTCAAAATGGCCTCGCTGACCAGGCGCACCGCCTCGTCCTGGCCCACCACCCGCCGGTGGAGGATGTCCTCCAGGTGGAGCAGCTTCTCCCGCTCCCCCTCCATCAGCCGGGCTACCGGGATGCCGGTCCACCGCTCAATGATCCGGGCAATCTCCTCTTCCGTGACCTTATCCCGGAGCAGGCTGCGTGCCCTGCCCTCGCTGGCGGCGGCCTCCTCGGCCTCCAGCGCCTTTTTCAGCTCGGGAATCTTCCCGTACTGCAGCTGAGCGGCCTGTTCCAGATCATACTCCCGCTGGGCCTTCTCCAGGGCGGCGTTGGCCGCCTCCAGATCCTCCCGCAGCTTCTGTACCTTGCCGATGGCCCCTTTCTCATTGTCCCACTGGGCCTTCTTGGCCTTAAAATCCTCCCGCAGGTCGGACAGCTCCTTTTGGATCTCAGAAAGGTGCTCCCCAGACAGCTGGTCCGTCTCCTTTTTCAGGGCGGCCTCCTCAATCTCCAGCTGGATGATCTTCCGCTGGATCACATCCAGCTCGGTGGGCATGGAGTCCATCTCCGTGCGGATCATGGCGCAGGCCTCGTCCACCAGGTCGATGGCCTTGTCGGGCAGGAAGCGGTCTGTGATGTACCGGTTGGACAGGGTGGCGGCGGCGATGATGGCCCCGTCGGTGATCTTCACGCCGTGGAACACCTCGTAGCGCTCCTTCAGCCCGCGTAGGATGGCAATGGCATCCTCCACACTGGGCTCATTCACCATAACGGGCTGGAAGCGCCGCTCCAGGGCGGCGTCCTTCTCAATATACTGGCGGTACTCATTCAGGGTTGTGGCCCCGATGCAGTGCAGCTCCCCCCGGGCCAGCATGGGCTTGAGCAGATTGCCTGCATCCATAGATCCCTCAGTCTTGCCCGCACCCACGATGGTATGCAGCTCGTCGATGAAGAGGATGATCCGCCCCTCGGACTTCTTCACCTCGTTGAGGACGGCCTTCAGCCGCTCCTCAAATTCCCCACGGTACTTGGCGCCGGCGATGAGGGCGCCCATGTCCAGGGCGAAAATGGTCTTGTCCTTTAAGGAACCGGGCACGTCCCCCTTCACGATCCGCTGGGCCAGCCCCTCGGCAATGGCGGTTTTGCCCACGCCGGGCTCACCGATGAGGACGGGGTTATTTTTGGACTTTCGGGACAGGATGCGGATGACGTTGCGGATCTCGTCATCCCGGCCGATCACCGGGTCCAGCTTATTCTGCCGGGCACGGTCCACCAGGTCGGTACCGTACTTTTTCAGTGCGTCGTAAGTCTCCTCCGGATTGTCGCTGGTCACCCGCTGATTGCCGCGGACAGAGGCCAGGGCCTGCATAACCTGCTCCCGGGAGATATTATAGGTACGGAACAGCTCCTTCAGCGCCCTGTTGGCGCTGTCCAGCAGGCCCAGAAAGATGTGCTCCACCGAGATATACTCGTCCTTCATGGACTGAGCCGCCTGTTCAGCGCTCTTCAATGCCCGGTCCACATCCTGGGCCACATAGATTTTATCCGCCTCCCGGCCACCGCCGGACACCTTGGGCAGCTTGTCCACCTCCGCCTTCAGCGCCGCCTCAAAGCTGGGGACGGTCATCCCCATGGCGGTGAGCAGCTGGGGAATAAACCCCTCCCCGTCGGACACCAGAGCCAGCAGCAGATGCTGCTGTTCAATCTGCTGCTGGCCATATTCCCGGGCCGCGTCCTGGGCCCCCTGGATGGCAGCCAAAGATTTTTGGGTAAATTGATTCATATTCATAAAAGAAACCTCCTTCATTCCGGTTTCGCTTTTCTCGTTTTAGCACTCAGTTTACTTAAGTGCTAATTTTATCTTACACCATGTCCATTGCTTTTGCAAGAGGAAATCGGGCTTTTTTCCACCCCATACACAAAAGGCAGGCCCTCTGGGCCTGCCTTTTGTCCCTTGCGCGTTTGCTTTACTGGATGGCGATCTTGCGGCTCTGGGGCTGGGGCTCGCCCTGCTTGGGGAGGGTCAGGCGGAGCACGCCGTTATCATAGGCGGCGCCAATGTCCTCCTCCCGGATGCCGGAGACATCAAAGGAGCGGGCAAAGCTACCCGTGCGGCGCTCCCGGCAGACATAGCGGCCATTGTCGTCCTTGTTCTCCACAGTTTCGTCATGCCTGGCGGAGATGGTGAGCACACCGTCTTTCAAATCCAGGTCAATGTCCTCCTTGGCAAAACCGGGCAGCTCGGCCTCCAACAGGAAGTGGTCTCCCTCGTCCTTGATGTCGGTACGAAAGGCGGGCAGCCGCCTGCCCTCGTTCTGGAAAAAGCTGCGCTCAAAATCGTCAAACAGGCTGTTCAGGCTTCCGCCGCGTCCAAAGGGAATCAAGCTATACATAAGTCAAATCTCCTTTCAGGCCCTGCCGGGGTCCGGCCCTGTGCCGTCCTCCCGGGCTCTTCTTAACTTTGACCTTAGTATAATCCCCGATTATGAATATTTCTTGCAGACTTTATGTCCAAATTGTAAATATTAGCACTCTATATCTAAGAGTGCTAATATTGTTCGGCCGTCCTTCACTTGCCGGGTGGGAGGAAAGGTGGTATAATTTCTCCTGATTTTAACCGTCCATTGTGGAGGAGGAACACCCATGAAGATATTAGTCGTCGGCCCTGAGAAGCGTTACCAGGCCTACTTACCCGATTTTGCCGCTCAGCTGCCCGTGGAGCTGGTTTACTGCCCCCTGGGCCAGTCTCCCGCTCAAACGGCGGCGGCCAACCCGGACGCGGAGGTGATCTTCACCGACCCCATCACCGACACCGGCAGAGAGATTATGGACCTGCTTCCTGATTTAAAACTGATCCAGTCCGAGGGGGTGGCCTTTAACCGAATTGATCTGGAGGAAGCCAGGGCCCGGGGAATTTTTGTATGCAACAACAAGGGGTGCAATGCCTCCTCGGTGGCGGAGCACACAATTATGCTCATGCTCATGGCCCTGCGCCACGGCGTCACCGGGCACAACGCCGTCCGGGAGGGCAGGCAGATCCAGATGAAAGAGGCGGTCATGGCCTCCGGCGCCCCGGAGCTGGGGGAGCAGACCGTGGGCCTGATTGGATTTGGAGACATCGCCCAGGCCACCGCCCGCCGACTGGCTCCCTTTGGCTGCAAGCTGTACTACTACAGCCTTCACCGCCGCGATCCCCAAGTAGAGACAGATTTCGGGATCTCCTACCTTCCCCTGGAGGAGCTGGCTGCCGCCTGCGACATTCTCTCCCTCCACTGCGCGGTGAACGACCAGACCAGAGAACTGGTAAATGAAGCTCTGATCTCTCACATGAAGCCTACCGCCATTCTGGTCAACACCGCCCGGGGAGATCTGGTAGACAACCGGGCTCTCCGCCAGGCTCTCCTGGAAGGACGGATCGGCGGAATTGCCATGGATACCTTGGCCCCCGAGCCCACCCCCGGTGACCACCCTCTGGTGGATCTGCCGCCCCTGGTTCAGGACCGGGCCATCTATTCCCCCCACCTGGGCGGAAATACCGGGGGATCTTTCCGACGTGCCCACGCCAACATGTGGAACAATGCCGCCCTGATCGCCGCAGGCAAGCGCCCCAACTGCGTGGTCAACGGCCTGTGACTTGCGCCTCAATCCTCCCGGCCTTTGGCGGCGCCGCCCCGAACTTGGCATGGAAGAGGACTGCGGTCTGTTCTCTATCCCCAGAGCCGGCATCTCATGCTCAAAATAAATTATCCCGTCAGGCAGGTTGACAAAACTTCAAAAGCTGATATACTTACCTCGTACAATTGAATTACCTTATCAAGAGTGGTTGAGGGACCGGCCCTATGAAACCACGGCAACCTGCCTTTCAGCAAGGTGCCAAATCCGGCGGTAGTGTATCGCAAGATGAGGGTGTATCCGCACACAACGCTCCGCCAAACTGCGGGGCGTTTTTTCATCCTCCAGGACACAAAGAAAGGAACGAAATTTATGGCAAAGCGACTGTTTACCTCTGAATCCGTCACCGAGGGGCATCCCGACAAAATCTGCGACCAGATCTCTGATGGGGTGCTGGACGCCATCCTTGCCCAGGATCCCCAGGCCCGGGTGGCCTGCGAGACCACAGCCACCACCGGCTTGGTCCACGTCATGGGTGAGATCACCACCTCCTGCTATGTGGATATTCCAAAGATCGCCCGGGATGTGGTCCGGGATATTGGCTATGACCGGGCCAAATTTGGCTTCGACTCCGACACCTGTGCCGTCATTACCTCTATTGATGAGCAGTCCCCCGACATCGCCATGGGGGTGGACAAGTGTCTGGAGGCCAAGGAGGGGGCGCAGGACGACGGTCTGGACAACGGCGCCGGCGACCAGGGCATAATGTTCGGCTATGCCTGCGACGAGACGCCTGAGCTGATGCCCCTGCCCATCTCCCTGGCCCACAAGCTGGCCATGCAGCTGACCCGGGTGCGCAAGGAGGGCATGGTGGATTACCTGCGCCCCGACGGAAAGACCCAGGTCACCGTGGAGTACAACGAGGACAACACCCCCAAGCGGGTGGATGCCGTGGTGGTCTCCACCCAGCACGGCCCGGAGGCGGAGCTGGACCAGATCCGACGGGACATGATCCAGCTGGTTATCAAGCCCATCCTCCCCCCGGAGCTTCTGGACCAGGACACCAAAATTTATGTCAATCCCACCGGGCGCTTTGTGGTGGGCGGCCCCCAGGGTGACTCCGGCCTCACCGGCCGCAAAATCATTGTGGATACTTACGGCGGCAGCGCCCCCCACGGCGGCGGCGCCTTTTCCGGAAAGGATCCCACCAAGGTGGATCGCTCCGCAGCCTACGCCGCCCGCTGGGTGGCCAAAAATGTGGTGGCTGCCGGTCTGGCCAGACGCTGCCAGATCCAGCTGGCCTACGCCATCGGTGTGGCCCGGCCTGTCTCTGTCCGGGTGGATACCTTCGGCACCGGCACGGTCTCTGACCAGGTCCTGGAGTCTGCGGTGGAAAAGACCTTTGACCTGCGTCCCGCCGCCATCATCCGGGACCTGGACCTGCGCCGGCCCATCTACCGCCAGCTGGCTGCCTATGGACACTTCGGCCGTGACGACCTGGATCTGACCTGGGAACGCACTGACCGGACAGCGGCACTGAAAGCAAATCTGTAACTCAGTTAAGTCATTATTCTAAAAGGGCTGCCTTAGGGCAGCCCTTTTATATGTCAGTCTCCCCCTCCTTGAACAAACAATTGCTGAAGGGCAGGCTGTACCCAGGGGAAGGGGAATTCACTCCTCCGCCCCAATGACAGAAGCCCTTTCCCCTCCGCACTGAACCGGCAGGACACTCTCTTTTTATATGTCTCCCCGCACGCCGGCCAATTCAAACCCCACTGCTTCTTCAGGCCAACGCAGACCCAGGCACACACCAGAGGGATTCTCTCAGCCAGCAAATAATTTTTTCCAGGGGCTGGACAAAACAGGGAAAGCAGTAGTAAAATGAAACACCATAATTAAAATCCGGTTCCACAGCCGGTACTGTGTAAGGGAGAATCAAAGCTATGGATAACCTGGAAATATTAAGCCGTGTGGACCACACCCTGCTTACCCCCACTGCCACCTGGGACCAGGTACAGAATACCTGCGATGAAGGACTGGAATTCGGCACCGCTTCCGTTTGTATCCCGCCCCGGTATGTCAAGCGGGCGGCAGACTATCTGGGCAACAGGCTGAAGATATGCACCGTCATCGGCTTTCCCAACGGGTACAGCACCCCGGAGGTAAAGGTCTTCGAGACAGAGGACGCCATCCGGAATGGGGCGGATGAGATTGATATGGTCATCAACCTGGGGCTGGCAAAGTCCGGCGACTGGGAGGGCCTTCTTGAGGAGATCAAGGCAGTCAAAGTCTCCTGTAAGGGCCGCATTTTAAAGGTTATTGTTGAGGCCTGTCAGCTGACTGTGGAGGAGAAAATATCCGCCTGCCGGGTAGTCTCCATGTCCGGCGCGGACTACATCAAGACCTCCACCGGGTTCTCCGCCGGAGGGGCCACAGTGGAGGATGTGAAGCTGTTTCGTCAACACATCAGCCCCGATTTGCGGATCAAAGCCGCCGGCGGTATCCGTACCTTTGAACAGGCTCGGGCCATGCTGGAGGCCGGCGCGGACCGCATCGGGGCCAGCGCCTTGGCCAAAAAGGACCGCTGATGCCCTTCCCCGTCCATCTTTCTCTTATCCCGATAAAAATATCTCCCGCCCGGATTCGGGCGGGAGATATTTTTATCACTTATTCAGATCAGCCTTGAACAAATTTCATTCCCAGCCCTTTGGTAATCTCCAATCCCTCGGTGGCGGCCTCCGTCCATGCATTCAGGTCCTTGGACATCAGTGCAGACTCAGCGGTGATTTCCCAAACCGGGGCTCCTGTATTGCCCACATAGTACATGATATGCCAGCCTTTCGTGCTACTGCCGGTATTCTGAACAATGCCGGTGTCACCGGGCCGTCGGGCATCGTCGGTGGCCCACTCTGTAAAGGATGCCACATAGCCGGAGCCGGCGTATATATCGGTAATAAGACCCCCCTCTTCCGCGGAGCCCGTATCAGCACTGTTCTCCTTGGCCAGCTGAGCAAAGGAGTCCTCGTCGGCAGGCCCGCTCTTCCACTGGTCCAGCAGCTCCTCCGCCTTGGATTTTGCGGCGTCATACTGGGCCTCGGTAGGCTGGGAAGCTCCCTTGTCCATCTCAGCAGCCACCAGGATGTGGCGGACGGTATCCGTTGGCGCGTCATCCCGCTGGCGGCCCTCAAAGCGGACCACATAGTAATAATATCCGGTGGAGCCGGCGTCATATTCGCTGATGGTCACATCACCGGCCTTGCGGGCCCCATCCTTGACCCACTCCTCATAGGGGGCCCCGGCGACGGACTTACCCGTCAAAACCTGGGACATGGAGGGCTCGCCGGAGATCTGGTCTGCATACTCCTCCCCCAGGGCGGCGGGAGATTCCCCCGCCTCCAGCTTGGCCTGGATTTCCTGGGCCAACGCCAGCTTCTGCGCCTTAGCCTCGTCCAGGGCCGCAGTCTTTTCCTCCTCGGTCATTTCATCGGCGGCTTCCACCGAGGCGTTGACGGTAAACTGGGTCAGGGTATAGCTGTCCAGGGTATCGGCGTTCTCCCGATAATAGCTCTCATAATCGGCGTCGGTGTACTCCAAAGTATCCACATAGGCGCTGCTGTAGTCGCTCGCCAGAAGATTTCTGGTATACAAGGTGACAAAACGGTCATAGGTCAGATAGGGGCCATAGTTTGCCCGGATAAAGGCATCCCGGCTCTTATAGCCGGCGGCAACCCACTGGGCATCCAGCTGGGCCAGCTGCTGATCCAGGTATTCCTGGGTATCGGCGGACATGGCATACCCCTCGGCCTGAGCCTTGTCGGCCAGGGCGGCGTAAGTGGTCAGCCGATTGACAGCCTGATCCATCAGACTGTCGTACATGGTGGCTCCGGTTTCAGAATTAATCACGATAGACTTAAGGGAGGAGGCGTTAGAGGAATTTACGCCGTTTTCCGCCAGCACAGTACGGAAATAGTACTGTACATCCGCAGCAGTGTATTTCTCTCCATTCACGGTGACGGCCGCGGCACTCCGCTGGATCATGCCGCTGTTCCAAACCAGCAGGAAAGCGGCCAAAACCACACAGAAAATACCCACGGTGGTGTACAGGATGGCGCTGCGGCGGGTCTCTGCCGCCTCTTTCTGCTTTTTCTCAGCCCGACCGGCCGGTCCCGGGACGGTGTCGCCCTGACGGGTCTTCTTTTCTCTGGATGCACTCACAGTTTGTTCAGTCCTCTCAATCTTGTTCATCCGGAACGCCGCCTGAACAGTCCGTTCCGGTCTGCGCCCCAGCAGTCCGCCCACAAGGCAAGGCCTGCCGGCATCGGCCCTTTTGGCGCAAATACTGCAATTCAATCGGGGAAAAGGCCGTACTTTGGTATTATACTCGAAACCTCCAGCGCTTGCAAGGGGCGTCTGTTCTGAAACGGCGGGTTTTACATTTTATTCACGAATCCCGGAGCTCCCTTCAGATGCCTCCCATTCATAGATACCGACAGTAAAAAAGACCGCGGCTTTATCTGCCGCGGTCCAGGTCCAGTGTATTTTTTACCCCGCTCTGGCCGTGTGGGTCCGTTTAAAACCTGCACGTAATGGCAGGTGGGTCGCCTCCACGGCGCTTTTCTGCTTCCAACTTCCAACCAACCTCAAAGGGGGCCGGGAGGCCTGCAAGCCACGCCGTGAGGGGGGCGTCCCGTTTAAAAAATGTGGGTTTAAAAGAACCCATCACGCACCGAGCAGGAATATTATCTGCGGTTACTCGTCTTCCTCCTCAAAGAAGCGCTCCATGAACAGATTATACACGGTATCCAGTTCCTCGTCGGAATCGGGGGTGGACAGCAGCTCCTCCCCATTTTCCTGAATCACCTTCATAATCACAAGGCCGTACTCCTCGTCGTCGGCGTCCACGTCCACCGGCTCGCCAGTCTCCTCGTCCTCACCCACAGCGGGGAACAGGGCGTAATAGGTGACGCCCTCGTGCTCCAGGGTGTCCACCAGCTCCAGTTCAAACTCGTTGCCGTCCTCATCGGTGACGGAAATAAAATCAGGGCCGAACTCTTCACTCATCACGGGAGTACCTCCAACCTTTTTCTTGGTCTATTTTACCCCGATATCGGGGAAAATGCAAGGGGGAGCAGCTGTAAATTTTCGCCGGCCCCGGACCAGGGATCAGCTTTATAGTGGACAAACAGAAAGAATCTGGTATAATGATACCTGTAGCTTTATTGCTTCTTTTTGACAAAGCGGCTAAAAACAGCCTGATTTGCCGGCAATTTCAAATCAAATTCGACCGTCGGAGCGCGGGACAACCCGCTCCCCGATTGGAGGTAACAACGTGTCTGATCAGAATCATTCTAACGGCTCCTTATATGAAAACAGCGAATATCCCTCCCGCAGGCAGGCGCCCCGGCAGAAGCCGTCCGCTGGGCGCCCCCGGAAAAAACGAGGCAGGGGCGGGGCGGCCGCCACCGTATTTAAAGTATTGGGCACCCTGCTTTTGGTGGGTCTGTGCACCGGCGCTATTTTGTGCTGCTTCGCGGCGGTATATATCAAGACGGTCATCATTCCCATCGCGGACCTGAGTCTGGATGACTTTCAGCTGGGTGAAAACAGCGTCATGTATTACCAGGATAAATCCACCGGAGAGTACAAAGAACTGGTCACCCTGCTCAATGATACCAGCTCCATCTGGGTGGATCACGATCAGATTCCTGAAAACCTGATCAACGCCGCCGTAGCCATTGAGGACCGCCGCTTCTGGACCCATCCGGGCGTGGACTGGATTCGGACGAGCAAGGCCGTGTTGGACATGTTCACCGGAGGGGATATCTCCGGCGGCTCCACCATTACCCAGCAGCTGATTAAAAACCTTACCGACTACAACGAAACCACGGTAAAAAGAAAAATCACCGAGATTGTCCGGGCCCTGCGCTTCACTCAGAACAACTCCAAGGACGACACGATTACCTATTACCTCAACGTCATCCCCCTAGGCAGCCGCTGCGAAGGGGTGGGTTCCGCCTCTTACGTATATTTTGGTAAACCAGTGTCGGAGCTGTCTCTGGCGGAATGTGCCAGCCTGATCTCCATTACCAACAACCCCTCCAAATACGGCCCCTACTCCCTGGCCAAGGTGAAAAATGAGAACGGCGAGGTGTGGGACGCCAAGCAGTGGAACAAATACCGCCAGGAGGTCGTCCTGAGCCAGATGCTCAAATATGGCATGATCTCTCAGGAGGAGCATGACCAGGCCGTGGCCGAGGAGCTGGTCTTTGTCCGGGGCGAAAACACGGAGGCCCCCCAGGAGGTATACTCCTGGTACGAGGAGACGGTGATCTCCGATGTGAAGCAGGACCTGAAGGACCGGCTGGAGTGGTCCGATACCCGCATCAACCAGGCGCTGAGCAGCGGCGGACTGCGGATCTATACCTGTCTGGACCCCAAGCTTCAAAAGATCGCCGAGGACATCTATACCAACCGGGACAATCTGAATTACACCTCCGCCAAGGGCAATCCCATGCAGTCCTCCGTCACCATCATCGACAACGCCACCGGTGACGTGGCCGCCATCGTGGGCCAGTTCGGCCCCAAAGAAAAAAACCTGCTGAGCAACTACGCCAACTCCGCCCAGCGGCAGCCCGGTTCTTCCCTCAAGCCCCTTTCTGTCTACTCCCCGGCCCTGGAGATGGGGAAGATTTCCCCCATCACCATTGTGGACGATTACCCCTACAACGACAGCAACGGCAGCGGCTGGCCCATCAACTCCGGCGCCGCCCGGTACAAGGGGCTGACCACCGTGCGTCAGGGCCTGACCCACTCGGTAAATACCATCGCCGTCCGGATTCTGGCGGATCTGGTGACGCCCCAGGAGAGCTTCAAGTTTGTGGAGGAGCGGTACAAGATTGACCTGGTGGACGCTATGGAGACCAGCAGCGGCCAGATCAAGAGTGATATTGACGTGGCCCCCCTGTCCATGGGCGGCCTGACCCACGGCGTGTCCACCCGGGACATGGCCGAGGCCTATGCCACCTTCCCCAACAACGGCGTATACACCACCTCCCGCACCTACACCAAGGTGACCCGGCTGGTGGACGGCCGGGAAGAGGTGCTTTTGGAGAACGAACCAGATCAGGAGACTGTTATCAAGGACACCACCGCCTACTATATCAACTCCATGCTCACCAACGTGGTCAACAGCGGCACTGCCGCCGGCCACGGCCTCAAAGGCATGACCGCCGCCGGCAAGACCGGCACCACCAGTGAGAACTACGACCGCTGGTTTGTGGGCTATACCCCTTATTACACGGCCGCCGTATGGACGGGCTATGACCAGAACGAAAAAATGAGGACCAACGGCAACCCCGCCCTGAATCTGTGGGAAAAGGTCATGGAGGAGGTCCACAGCGGACTGGAGAACAAAAAATTCCCCGTCCCCAGCGGACTGAAAAACATCAGCTACTGTCTGGACAGCGGCATGCAGCCCACGGAATACTGCGCCATGGACCCCCGGGGCAGCCGGGTGGGCAGTGACAGCGTGTTCCAAGGCGACGTCCCCAGCGGGCCCTGCACCATCCACACCGCGGACAGCGTGGTCCGGGTGTGCAAGGACTGTCCCATCCTCAACAGCGACGGCAGCGAAACCGGACTTTACCACATCGCCGGTCCTTACTGTCCCGAGGCCAGCATAGTGGAGATGTGCCTCCCCGATTACCAGCGGGAGCAGATCGGCACGGCCACAGCCCAGGACGACCTGTACCGCAAGAGCGCGGTGGAGTCCTATGGCCCCTGTACAGTCCACACCCAGGCTCCTCCAGTGGAGCCCGTAGATCCGGAACCCCCGGTGGATCCCTGGAATCCCGATCCAGACAATCCGGGCCACGGCAATTCTCAGGGACCCGACGGAGATACCTCCGGCGGCTCAGGGAGCGGCTCCAGCGGGTCCGGAACCGGCTCCGGCCATGGCTCCACCGGCCAGGAGCCCCCTCCCGCACAAGACATCCAGTGGTGACCTTCCCTTTCCCCTGCCAGCGCTGCGGCGAGTTTCGTCCGGCGCTGGCCTTTTTTCAGCTCCTCCCCCGTTTTAAGCGGGATCCTTGTGTAGATTGACGGATAATCTCGAATTTTATCCTCTATTTTCCATGATAACCACAGGGACGTTTTGGTTGCAACGGTGGGCCAGGTGTGTTAAAATGGACCACATCACAAAAACAAATGACCATGCAACACGGACATACCGAGTGAGTAGAATGGAGGCGAAGACCATGAACACCTCGGCAAAGTATTTTATCGTGGAAGCCGCGGCCATGCCGGAGATTTTCCGCAAGGTGGCGGAGGCCAAACGTCTCCTGGAGACGGGGGAGGAGACCACCGTCAACAACGCGGCCCGGGCAGTCGGCATCAGCCGCAGCGCCTTTTATAAGTACAAGGACTCGGTGCGGCCATTCAACGACATGCTCCACGGGCGGATCGTCACCTTCCAGATCATGCTGAAGGATGAGCCCGGTATTCTGTCCGGCGCCCTGAATATCTTTGCGGGAACAGGGGTCAATATCCTGACCATCAACCAAAACATTCCGGTCAACGGCTGTGCGGTGGTCACCATGACAGCGGAGACCTCCGCCCTGCGCCGTTCCCTTGAGGAGGTCCTGGGGGATGCCAAGGCCAGTCCCGGCGTCCTGAAATGTGAAATTTTAGCCGGATAACCGGACTATACACAATGCGCAGGCGGGCAGACGCCCGCCTGACGCGTACATAACAATTTTGAGGTGAAAAGAAATGGTAAACGTAGCAATTTTAGGCTTTGGCACAGTTGGCTCAGGTGTGGCCGAGGTACTGAGCAAAAACGGCGGTCTGATCGATCACCGTGTGGACAATCTGGTTCGCCTGAAGTACATCCTGGATGTGCGCGATTTCCCTGACAGCCCGTATAAGGACTGCTTTGTCAAGGACTTTTCCATGATTGAGAACGACCCCGAGGTGGATATTGTGGTGGAGACCATCGGCGGCGCCAAGATCGCCCTGGAGTTTACCACCCGGGCCCTGAAGGCCGGCAAGAGCGTGGTTACCTCCAACAAGGAGCTGGTTGCCACCCATGGCTATGATCTGCTCCAGCTGGCCAAGGAACATGGGTGCAGCTATCTTTTTGAAGCCAGTGTGGGCGGCGGCATCCCCATCCTTCGTCCCCTCACTTCCTGCCTGGCGGCCAACGAACTGACTCAGGTCACCGGCATTCTCAACGGCACCACCAACTATATTCTGACCCGGATGATCAAGGCCGGCCTCACCTTCCAGCAGGCCCTGACGGAGGCCCAGGAAAACGGCTACGCGGAGAAAGATCCCACCGCCGATGTGGAGGGTCACGATGCCTGCCGGAAGATCTGTATCCTGGCCGCCCTGGCCTTTGGCGAGCACGTCTACCCCGATCAGGTGCCCACCGAGGGCATCCGGAACGTCACCTTGGAGGATGTGGCTTACGCCGACTCCTGCGGCTACAAGATTAAGCTGCTGGGGCGGGCCATCCGCCAGCCAGAGGGTAAGGTGTGCGCCTTTGTCGCCCCCCATCTGGTGCCCGCCCACAACCCCCTCTCCGGCGTGGAGGATGTATTCAACGCCATCGCCGTAAACGGCAACGCCATCGGCGACGTGATGTTCTATGGCCGGGGCGCCGGCAAGCTGCCCACCGCCTCCGCCGTGGTGGCCGATGTCATCGATATCGCCAAAGATCTGAAGAAGGACCGGCACAACAGCTGGGGCCCCGGCGCCCCCGATCTGGTCGTATCCTCCGACATCATCACCTCCCGCTGGTACGTTCGGGCCCATGCCTCCATGGATCAGGCTCGCCTGGCCTGCGGTGAAATTCAGCCTCTGGCCCGGGGCGGCGCCCCCGCCGGCGAAGCGGCCTTCCTCTCCGCTCCAATGACCGAACCCCAGATCAAGGATAAGCTGAAGGATCTGGAAGTTTGCTCTTTGTTCCGGGTTTTGGAGTAAAGGCCGCCCGCCCCTCCTTTCTTTCCCCTTCTCTTCTGCCCCGGATGGATACACCCCGGAGCATCGGGCATAAGATGAAGGGGAAGAGATTCCTTTCCTGCATCAGAACACGACTTGACCTTTAGGGGGAAACACATACATGTCACTTATTGTACAAAAATTCGGCGGCAGTTCTGTCGCCGACACGGACCGCATCCGCAATGTGGCCCGTATCATCACCGATACCTACAAGCAGGGCCACAGCGTGGTGGTGGTCCTGTCCGCCCAGGGGGACACCACCGACGATCTCATTGCCAAAGCCAATGAGATCAACCCCAACGCCTCCAAACGCGAAATGGATATGCTGCTGTCCACAGGCGAACAGATCTCCATCTCTCTGTGTGCCATGTGCATCGAGAGCATGGGTTATCAGGCCGTCTCTCTCACCGGGTGGCAGGCCGGCATGCTCACCGACTCTTCATACAGCAACGCCCGAATCAAGCGTATTCGTACCGAGCGCATTCAGAAGGAGCTGGACAAGAAAAAAATCGTACTGGTCGCCGGTTTCCAGGGCATTAACAAGTACGACGACGTCACCACTCTGGGCCGCGGAGGCTCCGACACCTCCGCCGTGGCGCTGGCCGCATCCCTTCACGCCGATCTGTGTCAAATCTATACCGATGTGGACGGTGTGTATACCGCTGACCCCCGCCACGTCACAGGCGCCCGCAAGCTGGACGAGATCACCTTCGATGAGATGCTGGAGCTTGCAAGTTTGGGTGCCCGGGTGCTTCACAACCGCTCTGTGGAGATGGCAAAGCGGTACAATGTCAACATGGAGGTCATCTCCAGCTTCAGCGGAAAACCAGGCACAAAAGTCAAGGAGGTTGTCAAAAAGATGGAAAAAACCCATGTCAGCGGTGTCGCCAAGGATAAAAACGTAGCCCGAATTGCTCTGATCGGCCTGGCCGACCAGCCCGGCATCGCCTTTAAAATATTCTCTCTGCTTGCCAAGCACAACATCAACGTGGATATTATTTTGCAGTCCATCGGCCGGGATGAGAGCAAGGATATCAGCTTCACCGTGGCCCGCGGAGACGCCGTTCTTGCCAAGCAGCTGCTGGAGGAGAACCAGGACCGCGTTGGCTTCAAGTCCATCGAGGTCAATGACCAGATCGCCAAGGTTTCCATTGTAGGCGCCGGCATGGCCCACAACGCCGGCGTCGCCTCCAAAATGTTTGAGGCCCTTTTTTCCGCCGGCATCAATATCCACATGATCTCCACCAGCGAGATCAAGGTATCCGTTCTGGTGGACGAGCGGGAGGCCGACCGGGCCGTACAGGCAATTCACGACCGCTTTTTCAGCGAATTCGGCAGCAACGCCTGAGCAGAAACAGCCATTGAATTGTTTGGGGCAGGGATTTCTACGAAATCCCTGCCCTTTATGACACCTTTAAATTTCCACCGCCAGATCTGACAATTTTTTCATCGTATCTTTCCTTCAGGGACCCAAAATTGCCCTATGCTCAAGCCCAGCACAAACCAGTAAGGGACGAAATTTTTTTAGTATTGCAAAAATAGCCGTAATCTGGTACAATATAAAGACGTCTGGACGGCAGATGGCACTCGCGGCACTGCTGAGCTCCCCCAGACCCACTTGGCAGCAAGGAGATTGAAAACGAATGGATAAAAACCAGAGAGAGGCACGTCGACGCCAGGAAGATATGGCACTCAACCGCGGACTGATTTGGGTTGGTGGCGCTATTGTTTTGGAATGTCTGCTGCTGCTCGTCAACCGTTATTATATCAACTACTACGTCTCAGAGGTAGACATGGCCATCGCGGTCAAGGGCGCTCTTTCCGCAATCCGCATTGTGGGCGGAATTGCCGGGTTGGTCACTTTGGTGTGGGCCGCGCTTCAATTTCGGAGAGGCGGCAAGCACGCCCTGCCCGCTGTATTGACTGTGGCCTGCTGGGCCCTGGCTGTCTGCGCCCACGTGACCCTGGTTTACCAGAAATCCGGCGTACAGATGCTGTTTCTTCTGGTCCCTGCCTGGGCAGGCCTCGCTTTGATCTATTATCTCTATCAGCCTGAATTTTTCCTGGCCGCGGCGGCCGGTGGTTTCGCCTCCTTGGGACTGTGGTTTATCCGCTACGGCGGCGTCGGTCTGGAAGCAGCCGCTTCCCTGCTGGGAATCGTCATAGTGGCTGCCGCCGCCCTGCTTCTGAAAAAGAGCGGTGGTGTGATTCGCCGAAGCAGCGGCGAGGAGGTGCGTCTGTTAACTGGAAACACCTCTTATGCTTTGGTCCTTGCCAGTTGTCTGGTGGGATTGGCCGCGATGGCTGCCGCCCTGCTTTTGGGCGCCAACATCGCTTACTACTTGATTTTTGTCATGGTGGCCTGGCTTTTTGCCCTGCTTGTATACTATACTGTTAAGCTGATGTAAGTTCACTCAAAAGAGCGGTTCCGCTTCAAGCGGAACCGCTCTTTCTTTGTTGCAGGGGAAACCCTCCCGGCTCTGCCGGTGGGCCTTTTATATCTCCCTGATCTTTTTCCGCCGCACCTTTTGATAAAGAGGAATTGCCGCCAGGCAGGAGCCCAGCTCCGTCAGCAGGAAGCAGTTGAACACCCAATGAGGCGTCATATAAACCAGCACCAGGGCAACGGGAAGCAGAAGGACAATATTCCGCAGCAGGGAAACCGTCAGGGAATACCGGCTGTAGCCCAAAGACTGATAGGCCGCAGACAGGATGATGCTTATCGCTGCGGCGGGAAAAGAGAGGGCCGTCATGCGCAGAGATGGGACTCCCATGGCCAGCGCCTCCGCCCCAGCCTTGAAGCACAGCGAAAGAAGGGGCTCGGCACATATCCACATAAGGACACTGCCCAGCACAGCGGTGGCAAGGGCCGTCATCATGCCAAACCGAATAGAACCCAGCACCCGCTCCCGGTCCCGGGCGCCATAATTGTAGCTGATAATGGAGATCAGTCCGTTGTTGACGCTGAAGATGGGCATAAAGACAAAGGACTGGAGCTTGAAATAGACACCCAGCACCCACACAGCCGTCTCAGACCAGAGGCGCAGGATGGCGTTCAACCCCATGGACATCATGCTGCTGAGAGACTGCATCAAAATGGCCGGCGCCGCTATCCGGCACATCTCGGCGGTCAGGGATGGGCAAAACCGGAACCCCCGCAGGGTAATGGGAAATTGGCGTCGAATGCGCCGCAGCAGGAAAAAACCGATCAGACCGCCGGAAATCTGTCCGATTACAGTGGCCACAGCGGCCCCCTTCACGCCCATTCCAAATCCAAAAATAAACACAGGGTCCAGGATAATGTTAATCAGCGCTCCAGAGCCCTGAACAATCATAAAACCAGCGGGGTGCCCGGTGGATTGGAGAATCCGTTCGCAGGGAAACTGGGCGCACACACCCATGGAGAAGCAGCAACACACCCGCAGGTAGGCGGTACCCTGCTGAATCACAGCCAGCGTGTCCGTGCAGGCGCGGAGGTAGGCGCCGCATCCAAACACTCCAAAGGCCAGAAATAACAGCCAGCACATCAAAAAAAGAAAAAAACCATGGAGCACGGCCGAGTTTGCTTCCTCCATTTTTTTAGCGCCCAGCCTCTGGGCCAGGACAGCGCTGAAGCCTACGCCGGTACCCACGCAAAAGGCCACCATCAGGGTCTGAATGGGATAGGCGTAGGACAAAGCTAAAAAAGCCGCATCTCCCAGTCTGGCCACATAAATGCTGTCCACCAAATTGTAAACAGCCTGCATCAGCATGGACAGCATAATCGGCCAGGACATACTGATTACCAGCCTGCCAACAGGCATGGATCCTAAAATATTTTCCCGCTCGTTCAAAAATACAACTCCCCTCTCCGCCGCATCATGGCAGGGCATAGAGAAACGGGCTCCAACCGGAGCCCGTATACCAAACCTGCAAAGCTTCCTCCGCGGGGACGTCGGGCCGTGGACACGGAGGCATACAATTTGTCTCAGTATATCAGCCGCCGTCCTTGAAGTCAAGATTTTGAAGACAGGAAAGATTGAGGTCTGAAGCAGTCGAGTCATGTCACTCGGGTCAAAGGTCAGCAGACACTCCTTATCAGAGAGCAAGATCTGCTTCTTTTTCTCCATTTTTATCAATTAATTTTGCTTATATTGCTTTATTCCATGTCCGCTTCGCAAAAAGTGCTTTTCGGAATCGACCAAATTCCGCCCCACTGAACGCCATGACCGACTGTATCAGTCTGTGGATTTACAGATCTGCCCCGCAGAAAACCACAGTCATTTTTCCCAATCAGAACATTTAAACCACTATATTTATGTTGCTTATTTACATATTTTTGGAAAAATGGCTGTTATCTTTCATCTTTTGCAGAAAAAGACCTTTATATTACCCCCTGCCCTGTGTGCTTTTTCCCGCCCAGATTCTCTTCCCATTTTATCGCATTTACGCAAACCACAAGAAAAGCAAAGTCTTTGACAAAATGTTGGTAGAATTGTTGGAGCAGTCACGGTATGATAGCCATAGTCAGGAGAAGTATGGACCATCATGCTTCAACAGATAAAGGAGGTATTCCGAGGAAATGGCTAAGAAATTTCATATTTTAGTCCGCGAGAAGAGCTGCAAGCAGTGCGGAATCTGTTCCTATCTATGCCCCAAGCAGGTACTTACTCAAGAAGTGGGCCAGTGCCCGGTAGCCACGAATCTGGACGCTTGCATCGGCTGCAAGCTGTGTGAGATGCGCTGCCCGGATTTTGCAATTGAAGTGGAGGTCGTTCAGGGATGAAGAGCGAAAAGAGATTCATTGAGGGCAATATCGCCATTGTTGAAGGCGCTCTTGCCGCAGGCGCCCGTTTTTATGCAGGCTATCCCATCTCTCCCAGTTCCGAAATTGCGGAATATTCTTCTCAAATGCTGCCCCGTGTAGGCGGTCTGTACGTCCAGATGGAGGATGAGATCAGCTCCATGGCAGCGCTTCTGGGCGCCTCCGTGGCCGGGAAAAAGGCTTACACCGCCACCAGCGGACCGGGCATCTCCCTGATGCAGGAGAACCTGGGTCTGGGCATTATGTCCGAAATTCCCGCGGTAATCATCGACGTACAGCGCAGCGGCCCCTCCACCGGCGCCGCCACAAAGCCGGCTCAGGGCGACATGATGCAGGCCCGCTGGGGTGCCCATGGCGATCACAGCATCATCGCCCTCTCCCCCGCCTCGGTTCAGGAGTGTTTTGATCTGACGGTCCAGGCTTTCAACCTGGCGGAAAAATACCGCACCCCCGTCTATCTGATGGCGGACGAAACCATTGGACATCTCCGGGAAACAGTGACCATCCGGGAGCTGGACCCCTCCGAAATCGTGGACCGGAAACAGCCCGATGCCGGCATCGAGCCCAAGGACTTCCGTCCCTACAACTACGACGGCATTATGCCTTCCGCAATGCCTCCCTTTGGCTCTGATAAATATCTCTCCCGGACCACCGGCTCCACCCATGACGAAAAGGGCGAGTTCCGGCCCACCCCGGAAAACATCAACCGGGTCACCCATTATCTGACCAATAAGATCGAGTGCAACGCCGACGACATCTGCATGACAAAGCAGTATCACCTGGAGGACGCCGAGGTCGTTTTCATCACCTACGGCTGCTCCACCAGAAGCGCCATGGGCGCCATGGAGCAGCTCCGTGCCCAGGGGATGAAGGTGGGCATGCTCCAGATGCAGACCGTCTGGCCCCTGCCTGAGAAACAAATCCGTAAGGTCCTTTCCTCCGCCAAGACCGTGGTGGTCCCGGAGCTGAATTTGGGCCAGATTGCCGGAGAAATCCGCAAATTCAACGATTATGGCTGCCAGGTGGTCCAAGCAAACCGGGTAGACGGCGTTCTGATTACACCGGAACAGATTATTCGTGCACTGAAGGAGGCTCTTTAAAATGGCAAACTATAAGGATTATATGCTTTTTGACAAGCTGCCTCATACCTGGTGCGCCGGCTGCGGCCACGGAATCATTCTTCAGGCCATTGCCGACGCCCTGGCCCAGCAGAACCTGGATAAACACGACATCGCCTTGGTCAGCGGCATCGGCTGCTTCGGCCGGGTAGACGATTATCTGGACATCAACTGCATGCATGTGACCCACGGCCGGGCCCTGCCCGCCGCCACCGGCATCGCTTTGGCAAATCCCAATCTGAATGTCCTGGTCACCATGGGCGACGGCGATGGCACCACCATCGGCGGCAACCACCTGATTCACTGCGCCCGCCGGAATATCAACCTCACCGCCATCATCGCCAACAACTACAATTACGGCCAGACTGGCGGCCAGTATTCCGCCACCACACCAGAGGGAAGCGTCACCTCCACCTCCATCTACGGCCATGTGGAGCCCGGCTTTGACATCTGCAAGCTGGCAGAGGCGGCCGGCGCCCCCTTTGTGGCCCGGGCCACCCCCTATAATCCGGTTCAGATCCGCAACCTCATCAAGCAGGGCATGCAGACCAAGGGCTTTGCGCTGATTGAGATTCTGGACACCTGCCCCACCCATTACGGCCGCCTGAATAAGTTCGGTGACGCGGGTCACATGCTGGAGAAGATCCACAACATGACCGTGCCCGTTGAGAAGGCCGCCAGCATGTCTCCCGAGGAGCTGGAGGGCAAATTCCTCACCGGCGTACTGGTCAACAAGCCCAGAGATGACTACTATACCCGTTATCAGCAGATCGTTGATCGGCTGGCGGCCGAAAACCAGGTCTAAAGGGAAGGAAGGAATCGACCACTATGAAAACTCAAATTGTTCTCAGCGGCGTGGGCGGCCAGGGCTTGATCTCCACCGGAGAGATCATTGGAGAAGCCGCGTCCATCCATGAAAATGTGTATGCAACACTGGCGGCCTCCTATGGTTCCGAAACCCGGGGCACCTTTACCAAATCCGACGTCATCGTTAGCGACGAACCCATCAGCTATCCCAACGTGGAGGTCCCAGATGTCATCCTCTGCCTGGCTCAGGTAGCCTATAATCGGTATATCGATCAGTTTTCAGATCATACCCTTATTTTCTACGACACCGAGCTGGTTACGCCGGTGGAGGGGAGCAAGGGCGTCCATATCGGCTATCCCTTTAAGCAGATGGCCATCGAGATGGGCAATATGGCGGTGGCCAACACCATCGCCCTGGGCGCCATCCTCAAGCGCACCGGTATGCTGAAGCGCGACAGCGCGGCCGCGGCCATCGCTGATTATTTTTCCGCCAAGCCCAAGGTGATTGGCATCAATGTCCAGGCCCTTGACGCCGGCTTTGCCCTGGAATAACATCTGAAACGGGCCTTTGACGGCTTTCCTTTCAGCCGGAGAAACTACCCGGGAATTCGCGGCACTGCGGGTTCTCTGGGTAGTTTTCTGGTCATTCGAAGGGGCCAATGACCCTTTAAAACCGATACAAGGGAGGAACATTATGTTCAGCGAGTACAGGGAAAAATTTGTTACGCCGGAAGTTGCCGCGGAAAAAGCGGTCCGCTCGGGTGACTGGGTAGATTACGGCTTTGGAGCCGGCTTTCCGGATCTGATGGACAAGGCACTGGCCGGACGGCGGGACCAGCTGACCGGCGTAAAAATTCGGGGCGGTCTGGTGATTCGCCCCCGCATTGAAGTGGCGGAGTGTGACCCGGACCAAAAGGCCTTTACCTATTACAGCTGGCATATCGGTGACTATGAACGCAAACTGCGCAGCCGGGGCCTGTGCCAGTTCATGCCCATGATCCTGCGCTCACTGCCCGAGCTGTACCGCCGCCATATCCAGGTGGACGCGGCCTTTGTCCCGGTTTCCCTTCCGGATGACAAGGGCTTCTGCGGCCTGGGTATCTCCAACTATGCCTGGCGCACCATTTTCCAGCAGGCCAGAACGGTGGTCTTTGAGATTAATGAGCACCTGCCCAGGCTTCAGGGGGTAGACGGCTCCCACCGGGTGCATCTGTCCGAGGCGGACTACATTGTGGAAGGCGAGCACGAGCCCCTGCCTCTTCGCACCTATCGTGATCCCTCCCCTGTAGATGTTGAGATTGCCAAGCTGGTCGTCCAGGAAATCCCGGACGGGGCGGTGCTTTCCCTTGGCGTCGGCGGGGTGCCCTTTACCGTGGCCAAGATGCTGGCTGAGTCCGACCTGAAAGATCTGGGGTGCCACACCGGTACCATCAGTGATGCCTTTCTTGCCCTGCACCGGGCGGGCAAGCTGACCAACCGGCGCAAAGAAGTTGTCCCCGGACGCTCTGTCTGGAATTTGGCCATGGGCTCCCAGGAGCTGTACGACTGGTTGTCGGAGGAGCCGGATCTCTTTTACCCCGCGGATGTGGACTTTGTTCATTCCCCCGATCGGATCTGCCAAATGAAAAATGTAATCAGCATCAACGGCGGCGTCCAGCTGGACCTGATGGGCCAGGAAAATGCGGAATCCGCGGGCAGCCGCCAACTCTCGGGCACGGGAGGACAGCTGGACTTTTTGGAGGGTGCCTTCCGTTCCGAGGGCGGCAAGGGCTTTATATGTATTAACTCCACCCATAAAAACAAGGACGGGACGCTGAAATCCAATATCGTCCCCTTCATTCCGGGGGGAAGCGTCATCTCCGCCCCCCGGGGCCTTGTCCAGTATGTGGCCACGGAATACGGTGTGGTCAAACTCTCCGGTCTTTCTCTGCAGGAACGGGCCCAGCGGATGATTTCCATCGCCCATCCCGATTTCCGCGGAGAGCTTGCTCAATACGCCAGCGACTGCAAGTTCTGACTCCACGAAAAACCCTAACAAGGGACAGATTTCCACAAAAAACAGCCGCCCACAGGGCGGCTGTTTTTTTCGTATCACCGATTCAAATGACGGCCGCAAGGAATGCTGTCTCCATTCCCCGCCCCCATTACGGGCATTTCAAGCATATCGCGGCCCGCCCCGTCCCCAATTAGGAAGGGCCATCCGCATATTACCCTAACCAAACCCTTATTTTTTGCCCAGCAGGTGGTCCAGAATATCCTCTGGTGCAGGGGGACATCCCCGCACACAGCGGGCCGCCCCGGAACAGCACACACCAACACCCAGGCCGGAAAAGCTTTTTCCTCTCCATCCCTGTCCAATGGCAATATCTTCTTTCCCTTTGTGCCCCGTCCGGCGGGCCAGGTAGAGGGCCCGGACCAGGGCGGCATAACAGGCGGAACAGGCGCCGTCAGCCTGGACGCGGCCGGTCAGCTCCCTTACTACTCCGGTTGGCGCGGGGTATGCGCTGCTCTCGCTGGGCTCATTCAGGAAAACAACGTCATCGGGGGCAATTTGTGTCGTTCCCCCGCCCCACTGTTCTCCCAGGCGGATATAGGGCACCTGATCCAGCGACAGGCCCATCAGCCGGCAGCCGTAGGCGTCAATCTGCACCGGATCCGTCCCCAAGTACATCCGGTTTGTCTGAACCGGGGTCCCGCCCTCCTCAAAATCCAGATCTCCGCATATGCTGTCCACAATGGTCAAATCCGGCTTGACTGCCGCTGCCAGCGCGGCAATGGGCCGGATCAGCCCCTCCTTGTGGAAGCGGCGCTTCTCCCGGTCCGGAAGGCAGCCCTTGCAGTTTTTCATGGCACAGGTCATCACAGTCTGGCAGTGCCCCTTCAGCACGGGAAGATTGATTAAAAATCCCGCATCCAGGGCACGGCAGCAGATTTCCATGGGCCGCAGGGGTGTGTCAACGCTGCGGACGGCATCGTTTTTCAGATCGTAAAAGGGGACCTGATAGCGCTGGCATACCCGGTCATAGCCGCATACCCGGAGGGCCCGTCCTGTCTCATCCCCAATCCAGGACCCCTCAATCACGCTGATATCCCGGACCCCGTGTCCCTGAAGATACTCTATACAGCCGGAAAGCACGCCGGGATGGGTGGTGGCCCCCGTATCCGGGGCGCTCGCCAGCACAAGATTGGGCTTCAGCGCCACGCTTGCCCCCTCCGGAATCATGTCAATAACCTCAGCCGCCTCCATCAGCAGCTTTGTCATGGCATGGGCATCAGATCCATAAACTTCGTATATTTTGGGCAAAAGAATCCCCCCTGAAACGTCAGGAGACAGGAGCCCCAAAAGGGCTCCTGTCAGCCTGTGCGTGATCAAACTTTCAGCGAAATCAGCGGCCGATCTTAATTCCGGTCAGCTGCTCATAGTACTTGGCAATGGCGCTGTGGTCACTCTGGCCGCAGCCATTGTTGTGCAGCCACTGGAGAATCTCCTGCACAGAAGCGGTCATGGGCAGGGGTGCTCCCACACTGTGGGCACAGTCCAGGGCATTGTTCAAATCCTTGATATGAAGGTCAATCTTAAAGCCCGGCTTGTCATTGCCGGCTATCATCATGGGCGCCTTGGCATTCATAACAGTGGAACCAGCCAGACCACCCTTGATGGCTTCGAATACCAGCTGGGGATCCACGCCGGCCATCTGGGCCAAGGTCAGCGCCTCGGCCACAGCCTGAATGTTGCAGGCAACCACCACCTGGTTTGCCAGCTTGGTGGTATTACCGGCGCCCACATCGCCGCAGCGCACCACAGAAGCGCCCATTGTCTCCAGCAGGGGCTTGCACTGGTCAAAAATCTCCTGCTTGCCGCCCACCATGAAGGAGAGGGTACCGTCAATCGCCTTGGGCTCACCGCCGGAGACAGGAGCGTCAAGCATCTCAATATTCTTCTCACTCAGGACAGCGGCTATCTCCTTAGAGGCCATGGGATTGATGGAACTCATGTCCACAAAAATCGTGCCGGGGCGCATCACCTGCGCCACACCGCCCTCGCCCAGCATGACCGCCTTTACCTGGGGGCTGTTGGGGAGCATCGTCATCACAATATCGCAGCTGGCGCCGATCTCCAGGTTATCGGCCCGCTTGGCTCCAGCAGCCACCACATCGGCCACAGCGGCCTCGTTCAGATCATTTACGGTGAGATCATAGCCGGCTTTCAGCATATTTTTGGCCATGGGCTTTCCCATAATGCCAAGACCAATTAATCCGATTTTCATAATAAAACCTCCCAATGTTTTACAGATGGCTTACAGGTACGGGAATACTTATGTTAACAGACCGCCCTTTTTCAATTCATTGAGCATCGCGGCGTAGGCCGGGCTGCCCTCGGCGGTAGCCAGATTGGGACGCAGGGGCACGCCCACATTCTGCCCCAGCATATTCGCCATATCCTTGGTGGCGACAGGGAAACTGGCCTTGTCCATGGACAGGCGAATGGGATTCAGGCGGAACTGATAATCCAGTGCAGCTTTGGCGTCTCCGGAGACGTAGGCATTATAAACGGAAACCACCAGATCAGGCATATAGTTGGCGGTGGTGCACACAGCTCCTACCCCGCCGTGGGCCATGGTGCCGTAGATCAGTGTGTCCTTCCCTCCAAAGACTTTGAAATCCAAATCCAGCGTGCGGCGGATAAACTCCTCAGTCTGGGTCATATCCCCGCTGGAATCCTTCATCCCCACAATATTGGGAACTTCTCTGGCCAGCCGCTCCACCAAATCAGCGGAGAGGGTATAACCCACCCGTCCGGGATTATTGTACAGCAGCATGGGCAGCTGGGGGACCGCCTGGGCAATGGTTTTGAAATGGCAGAACAGCTCCTCCTCCGTGGGCTTCAGGAACATGGGCTGCAGAACAGAAATTCCGTCGGCACCCAGCCGCTGCGCCATCTGTGCCAGCGCCACGCACTTCTTCGTACTGATGGTTCCCATGCCAAAGTAGACGGGGACGCGGTGGGCGGTCTGGTCCAAAATAATGCTCAGGGTTTTTTCCATCTCACCGTCGTTGAACATGTAGAACTCGCCGTTGCTGCCAAAGGCCAGAATTCCATGCACCCCGTGGTCAATGACAAAATCAACCTGTTTGCGGAGCGCAGCCTCATCCACATCCTCATTCTGATCCACCGGTGTCAGAATCGGAACAATAATTCCCTTGATAAAACTAGTATCCATGTGCCGTTCTCTTCTTTCTCCAATTATTTATGATTCAGGAATGCGTCAATACGCGCCAAGCCCTCTTTAATATCCTCGTCACTGGTGGCGTAGGAGAACCGGACAAATTTCTCACACCCGGTGCCCAGCTTGCTCCCCGGGACACAGGCCACATAGTGCTCATTCAGCAGGCGGGAGGCAAACGTATCGCCGTCCATTCCGGTCTTGCTGACATCAATAAAAATATAGAACGCACCCAGAGGGGTGGTATACTCCAGGTTTCCGATTTTATCCAGCCCCTCCATCAGAAGCCTTCTGCGCCGGTCAAAGGCGGCCACCATGTCTGCCATCTCAGCCAAAGTTTCAGGCAGATTCATTGCCTTGGCCACGCCCTCCTGGATAAACGTGGGCTGGCAGGTGGTGGTATACTGGTGAACCTTCAGCATATTGGAAATCATTTCAGAATCAGCCGCCAGAATACCCAGACGCCAGCCGGTCATTGCATAGGCTTTGGAGAAGCCGTTCATTACGATGGTGTGCTCCTTCATGCCGGGGAAAGAGGCAATGGAGCGGCAAACCGTTCCTTCATAAGTAACCTGGTTATAGATCTCGTCGGAAAATACCAGCAGGTCGTGCTCAATCACCAGCTGAGCCACCTTGGCCAGCGTCTCCTCCGTATAAACAACTCCCGTGGGGTTGCAGGGATTGTTAATCACAATCATGCGGGTCTTATGGGTGATGCTGCGGGCCAGCTCATCGGCGTCAATCTGGAACCCATTCTCTTTCCGCAGCGGGATGTTTATCATTGTGCTTCCGCACATGGCAATCAGATTCTCATAGTTCATAAAGGCAGGCGTGAAAACGATTACCTCATCGCCGGGATTGAGGGCCGCCAGGAACGCATTGTTAATGGCCTCGGCGCCGCCGGCAGTCAGCAGGACCTCGGAGACGGGATCGTACTCCACCTGAATGGTGCGCTTCAGCTGTTCGGCAATGGCCTTGCGGAGCGCCAGCGTGCCGCGGTTGGGGGCATAATGGGTCTTATTGTCCTGAATCGCCTGGATGGTAGCCTCCTTGATGGCGGCAGGGGTATCGAAGTCGGGCTCGCCAGCAGAGAAAAAAATCACGGGATTCCCTTCCGCCGCCAAAGCCGCAGCCCGCTCGCCCACCTGACGAATGGGGGAAAAATACATGTCGGACAGACGGTCGGCCCCTCTTAAACAAGTAATATCGCTCATGGTAATCGTCGCCTCATTTCTTCATTTTTGGTGGTCCAAATGGCAACGACATGCGCGCGACCTGTCGGCCCAAGACACACATGTCGTTGCTCATTTAACACTTGTTCACTTAATTGAATCCACCCGGATTACAGGCCCTTCTGGAAGACCTCGGAATACGCCATAAACTTCTCGTCGTCCGCCTTCAGATCGTTGGTGGCGTCCTGGGTGTCCTTGTAGAAGGGGGAAGCACCGTAGGCGTCCCAGATCTCCTTGGCATAGTCCTCATTCTCGTTGATGATTTTGCCGCAGGCAGCGCTCAGGGTCTTGATCACCTCGGGGTCGGTGCCCTTGGGGGCCAGGATATTGTAGATCATATCATAGGCCAGATCAACGCCCTGCTCAGTGGCCAGCTCGATGTCGGGGAACGCCTCGGAGCGCTCGGTGGCCAGGCAGCCCAGAATCTTCAGCTCGCCGGTGCCGGTGCCTTCCAGGTACTGGGAAATCACACCCATGGCATGGCTGGACACATCGATGTGGCCGCCAATCAGGGAGGCAACACGCTCAGAGGAGCTGCCGGCGTTGACAACGTTGAAATCTCCGCCCAGCTCGGTCAGCTTTACGGCAACATAGTAGGAGGTGGCGCCGGTGTTGGCGGCCAGCTTGATGCTGCCGGGGTTCTCCTTGGAGTACTCGATCAGCTCAGCGATGGTATCACAGGGGAAATCCTTGCGGACCACCAGGTATTCGCCGGAGTTCTTAGCGTTCAGGCAGACGGGGTCAAAGGCCTCATAGCCAAAATCCGCAATGCCGCAGGAGTGGTTCAGAGCCAGAGCTGTATCAAAGCACAGGAAAGTATATCCATCGGGATTGCTGTCCTTCACCTCGTTGGAGGCCACGGAACCGCCGCCGCCAGTGGTATTGGTCACATTGACTGCCACTCCCAGCTCATCCGTCAGATACTTGGCCAGCGTGCGGGCAAAAAAGTCGGTATCTCCGCCAGCACTCCAGGGTACAACAAAATTGATGGGCTTGGTGGGCCACTCGGTGGGGGCGGCGCTGCCGGAAGAAGCCGCTCCGCCAGAAGTTCCGCCAGAGTTTCCGCCGTTGCCGGAACCGCAGGCAGCCAGGGAAAGGCTCATAGCAAGTGCAAGAGCCAGCGCGATGACTTTTGAGAATCCTTTTTTCATTTTCCAGTTCCTCCTTCAAAATATCTGTAAGTCAGACTTACATTCTGGTTTAGTTGACAGCGGAGCTGTCCTTTTTCCGGGACTTGTACACACCGTAGATATTGATGGCCAGGGACAGCGCGGCCAGCAGCAGGAACGCGCAGGACATGGGGCGGGTAAAAAACTCGCTGATATCCCCCTGGGAGTAGGACAGTGCACGCCGGAGATTCATCTCCATAATATTTCCAAGGACAAAGCCCAGAATCAGGGGAGGCATGGGGTAATCGCCCTTTTGGAGCAGATATCCCACAAATCCAAAGAAAATCAGGGCAAAACAGTCAAACAGGCGGTTATTGATTCCAAACGCACCCACAGTGCACAGGACAAAGACCAGGGGCAGCAGCAGGTGGCTGGGAATCTTCAGAATTCGCACAAACCCCTTCATACCCACAAACATAACCGCCAGCATGAACAGGGAGGCAAGCGCCATCGCCGTGTAAATGGCATAGACCACCTGGCCATTCTGTTGGAAAATCAGGGGGCCGGGCTGTACACCTTTCATAATAAGGGCGCCCAGCAGAAGCGCGGCGGTAGAGTCACCGGGAATACCCAGGCACAGCAGGGGAATAATGGTGCCGCCGATGGTGGCGTTGTTGGCGCTTTCAGAGGCCACAATGCCGTCAATGATACCGGTGCCAAACTTTTCCGGGTGCTTGGATTGGCTGCGGGCCACGGAATAGGAGAGCATATTGGAGGTACCGCTTCCAATGCCGGGCAGGATGCCCAGGCCAATGCCAATCGCGGAGGATCGGATCAGGTTTCCAATCTGTGACGTAAACTCCTTAAAGGAAAAGCCAAATCCCTTGATCTTAAAATCCGTAATAGCGGATACGTCCTTCTTGCTGCCCGTCCAGCTGGCCTCAGCTGCCAGCAGAATTTCTGAAATGGCAAACACGCCGACCAGAACGGTTAAAATATCAAAGCCGCTTTTTAACGCCGGATTGCCAAATGTATACCGCTGGACGGAATCAATGGGGGCCATGCCGACGGTGGCAAAAATCAGGCCCAGCACACCGGTCATCAGCCCTTTGATTACATTTTTGCTGGACAAAGTGATAATCAGGGTCAGGGAAAAAATAGTAATGGAGAAATACTCAAAGGGTCCAAATTTAATGGCAATACTTGCCAGCGGGGGGGAAATCAGCACCAGAGCCAGCAGGCTGAGAATGGTCCCCAAGAAGGAAAAGACAATGCCCACACCCAGTGCCTTGCCAGCCTCGCCCTTTAATGCCAGGGGCCGTCCATCCAGGCACGTGGCAATGGAAGCCGGGGTGCCGGGAATATTCAGCAGAATGGCAGAAATTAATCCGCCCGAGATACCGCCGATATAAAGCGCGGTCAAAACCGAAATTCCCTGCGTGGAGGCCATGTTATAAGTAACGGGCAGAAACATCGCAATGGCCATGGTCGCCGTCAGACCAGGAATACAGCCAAAAATAATGCCTACGGTCGTTCCGATGAAAATCCATACCAAGCAGCTGGGGTTCAGCAAAACAGTTGAAATACCTTCCCAAATCATTTCTTACAGCCCCCTCTCTCAACCCAAAATGCCGGCGGGAAGCGTCAGTGCAAAAGCCTTTACAAAAAGGAAATACACACCGCTGGAAAACACCACCGCAATCAATGCCACCCAGAGCAGGCGGCGCACAGTCCGCTGATCCGCGGGATAAAGCATCAAAGTCATTAAGAAAATAAAAATGCTGGACATTATAATGAATCCCACTGTTTCCAGCAGACTCACATAGCCGATCAGCAGGACAAACGTCAGCGCCACGGAAAGCAATGTCTGCCCCAAAGACAGACCAGGTTCCTGGTCCTCCTCCTGGGCCCGTCCCTTTTTACTGTTGAAAACGGCAAACAGCACTTGGAGAATGCTCAGCAGCATCAAAACCCCACCATAGATCTTGGGGATAAAATCAGAACTGAGAAAACCATCGTTGTACTGCTTGATTCCAAACGCCATCACAAAGTAGGTCGCAGCAAACAGAAAAAACACACTGCCGCCAACTACTTCACGGTATTTCTTCACATCCTTACCTCCTCACAAATGATATGCTTGGGTGCCAGCTGTCGTCGATTCTATCTCCTCCCCAGTTCTCCCAGTTGAAGTCAGCCAATCAAGATGGCCGTCCCCAGGCCAATATTCCCAGAAGCCGCAGGACAGCTGATTACTGGAAATGAGGCCGTTCAACATTTAATGCCCCCTAAGTATATCAGTGTCTATTTCACAAAATCTATCAAAATTTTTGCTTTCTTATTGCGTATATTGCCAAAGCAAATTATAATGTGAATACCAGCATAAACAAGGAGGCAATATTATGCAATTGGAATTTGATATTCAACGTAATTTGCACCGGTTTCAGGATTTAAGTGAGCCCCATTGGCACGACACCTTAGAAATTCTGGTCTGTCTGTCAGACGGCGGCAGATTTGCGGCCGGGGACAGTGTATTTCCCCTTTGCCGCGGAACCGTGCATATCGTAAAAAAGGGCACGCTGCACCGCTGTCTGGTGGAAGTATCCTCATATGAGCGCTATATCATACATATCGCATATGAGACGCTGTGGATGCTGTCCAGCCAGCAGACCGATCTGATCTCCATCTTTGACCATGCAAGTCAATATGTCACGCTGGACGATACCGAACTAAGTCAGCTCAGCGAGCTCATTGAGCAATGCCTCTGCCAACAGACCGAAATTGGTGCGGATTTCGAACGAAATATACTGCTAATGCGCGTAATTCTATTCTTAATTCGTCATATGCATTCCGATGGAGCTGAGGTAAAAGATTACAGCTCCAAAGAATTTTTAAAAGTTATGCCTATTATAAATTTCATACACGACAATTACAGCAAGGATATTTCACTGGAACAGCTCAGCCACGAATTCTTTATCAGCAAGTACTATTTATGCCGGCTCTTCAAGGAATCCACCGGCTTCAGCCTGGGCGGATATATTATCAATTATCGCGTGCGGCAGGCTTGCTTTTTGCTGCGGAAGGGCTCCTCCGTACAGGAGGCGGGAGAAAATGTAGGCTTTGGGAACAACGCCAATTTTATCCGCACATTCAAACGCATCATCGGGATGACCCCTGGAAAGTATGCTCAGCACTATCAAAAAAGGGGAGAAGAAGATTAATTAATAAGTTCAAAATTAAACAGATATTATTAAATCTTGCATCAATAAAAACCTAAGATTCAAGTCAAAGAGCGGGAAATATTTAATTTTCGGCACAGCAATGTACGCATATATTTTTCCAGAAAGAGACAAGATATCATAATTTTTATTTCAGCCTCCTCAATACCGGCACAGAAATGGGGCTCACACTCACAAGGCCCGCAAAGCAGGTGTCAGCACCCACTCTCCGCTCAGACACGCACGCCGCCGCTGTTCGAACGCTGTTTTGCCATGAAAGTCTTTTATCTAGATTGTAAAAAATCCGAAAGTTTAACAAAAAGAGGAAGCTTGTTTGGACGCATAGAAGAAAGATTCAAGGCAAAGATATGTGTGGATGTTCCATCCAATGAAAAACGACAAAATCAACGAAATAAAAATTAAAGGAGAGACACATTATGTCTAACAGCAATCGCAGCAACCAGATCATGGTTCCCAACGCCCGTGAGGCTATGAACAAGTTCAAGATGGAGGCCGCCAACGAGGTGGGCGTCAACCTGAAGCAGGGCTACAACGGCGATCTGACCAGCAAGCAGGCCGGTTCCGTGGGCGGCCAGATGGTCAAGAAAATGATTGAGTCCTACGAGAACGGTCTGAAGTAATCATTTCCCTTCTCTATGGCTATACCGCCTTTTAAATAAGTAAGGCGGCCGGGCCGGACTCCGTTTGCTTTTCCCAGGCGCGCTGTCAGTCAGCAGTCAATTCGTTGACCCTGTGTGACGGCTCTCCTGCGGCGAAACGGCGGATGTCCGGCCTTATTTTTTATATTGCTTAAAATTTTTACTGCTTTTTTGATCTAAATCAGCGCATTCTTTAGAGAAAATATCAAAAATTCCTCCGCCTCCAACTTTCTTCTTTACAACATCGAACTAGCGTGCTAAAATGCGAAAGTATCACCAGCGCATTGGTGAAACATTGAAAATTTGGAGGATACATAACTATGAAAAAGATGTTGTCTTTTGTACTTGCTATGGCCATGTGCCTGACGCTGACCGCTTGCTCTGGAAATGGGAACGGTCCGGCCTCAAGTTCCGCAAACAGCGGTTCCAGTTCGAGCAGCGGCAGTTCTGCCGGCAGCACCCCGGACAGCGATTTGACCTATGTTCAGAACAAAGGCACTTTGGTGGTAGGAATTACTGAGTTTGAGCCCATGGACTATCAGGACGCCTCCGGCAGCTGGATTGGGTTTGACGCAGACCTGGCCAGGGCATTTGCCGAAAGCCTTGGGGTTGAGGTTCAATTCCAGGTCATTGACTGGGACAACAAGACCTTCGAGCTGGAAGGTAAAACCATCGACGCGGTATGGAACGGCATGACGCTGACCCAGGAGGTCAAGGCGGCTATGGAGTGCTCCAACCCCTATTTCAATAACGCTCAGGTGGTCATTGTTCCCACTGATATGGCCGATCAGTATCAGACCGTAGACAGTGTGAAGGACCTGTCCTTCGCCGTGGAAATCGGCTCCGCCGGTAAGGAGCAGGCGGATCTGAACAACCTGACCTACACCGAGGTAGCCGACCAGGCCACCGCCCTTCTTGAAGTCAGCTCCGGTACCGCCGACGCCGCCATTATCGACTACCTGATGGCGATGGCAATGACAGGAGAGGGGACCAGCTATGGGGACCTGACCTTTGCCGCCAGCCTAAACAGCGAGGAATACGGCGTCGGTTTCCGAAAAGGCTCCGATCTGGCCGCCGCCTTGAATAACTTTTTTGCCGAAAAGTACGCTGACGGCACCATGCAGCAGGTGGCAGACACCTACGGCATTGGGGACATGCTGGTGGAGCAGTGACGCTCTGAAGGTCAACACGCGCGGAAAGCAGAGGACACATGTCCTCTGCTTTCCGCCCACCTGCCTTTCGCTGTCACAACGGGTCAAATTTACACCCCTACAATTTGGTGGGCGCGGCCGTGCAAAGGCCCTTCATAAACGCGTCATTTTCCCAAACCTCAGCCGGACTTCTGAATTGCGGCACCTTCCATATGATTTTTACAGGGCGCTCCGTCTCCGTCCAGGCAGGCGCAGCCCGGGAAAAGGTGGCATATATCAATGTTTCTAACTGTAATCGGGGCGTTGAACCAAGGATTCCTGCAAACACTGAAGCTGTTTGCCGTGACATTGGTCGGTGCCGTCCCCCTGGGCCTTATAATCGCTTTCGGCTCCATGAACCGGTTCCCTCCCCTGCGGTGGCTTTCGCGCACGCTGGTGTGGGTCATTCGCGGCACACCGCTGATGCTTCAGCTCATTATTATTTTCTTTATACCTGGAAAAATTTTAGACGCAAGTCCGTGGCCCGGTGGTGAAACGGGACGATTTATGGCTTCTGCCGTAGCATTTATCATCAACTATGCCTGCTATTTCTCGGAAATCTACCGGGGCGGGATCCAAGGCGTTCCCCCTGGTCAGCAGGAAGCCGGCATGGTTTTGGGCATGACCCGGGGACAAATTTTTTTCCATATCACCCTGCTCCAGATGATAAAGCGCATTGTTCCCCCTATGTCCAACGAAATCATTACTCTGGTGAAGGACACATCCATCGCCCGAATCATCTCCCTCCAAGAGGTCATCTGGGCGGGCTACGCTTTCTTAAAAAGCTCTCACGGATACTCCGGACTGATGTGGCCCCTGTTTTTTACCGCTGTATATTATCTGGCTTTCAACGGAGCATTGACCCTGTTCTTCGGCTGGATTGAAAAAAGGCTGTCTTATTTTAACTGAAGGTAGGAATTTCTAATGCCTGTTTTGGAAGTATGTCACATTGAAAAACATTTTGGCAGCACCCGGGTGCTGGAAGACATCAGCCTCAGCCTGGAGCAGGGACAGGCGCTGGCAATCATCGGCTCTTCGGGCAGCGGAAAAACCACCCTGCTCCGGTGCCTGAATTTTTTGGAAACACCCGATCAGGGAAAAATTTTGGTCAACGGCAAACTTTTGTTTGATGCCGCCGACCCCGCCACTCAGCTGGAGGGGGAGATCCGCCAAAAGCGCCTCCACTTCGGCATGGTATTTCAATCCTTCAATTTATTTCCCCAATACACCGCGCTGGAAAATGTAACGCTGGCCGGAAAACTGCTGGCCCGGAACCGTCCCGGCTTTCAGGGAAACAGACATAAGATTTACCAGGCGCTTGAGGCACAGGGCCGGGAGCTGCTGAGCCGCATGGGTCTGGCTGACCGGGAAAACCACTATCCCCACCAGCTTTCCGGCGGTCAGCAGCAGCGGGTGGCCATTGCCCGGGCGCTGGCCCTAAAGCCCGACATTCTCTGCTTTGATGAGCCCACCTCTGCCCTGGACCCGGAACTCACCAGCGAGGTGCTCAAGGTCATCCGCTCCTTGGCTGAGCAGCACACCACCATGATTATCGTCACCCATGAGATGGCGTTTGCCCGGGATGTAGCCGACCAGGTGGCCTTTATGGACCAGGGCGTCATGGTGGAACAGGGCGAGGCCAGACAGGTGATAGAACACCCTGTTCAGGAGCGCACCAGGCAGTTCCTGTCCCGATACAAGGACAGCTGATGCGAAATCAGGCCTCCGTTTTTTCAAAAAAGGCCGTCCTTGGGGCCAATGTCATTAAGCAAACCTAAAATCCCAGCCGTTAAGGAGCGGAAAGCACTTTTCCACTCCTTAACAGCTGGGTGCTTTTGCCTTGCGGCGTTTGAAAAATGCAAACAGTTGCGTTGTTTGTATGTGTTTTTCTCGTTTTGGTGTATGATAAAGTTAACGCCATGGTGAATGGTGTTTGCAATCAGAATGTGAGACAGTCAAAACAAGAGAGAATAGCAAAGCAAGAGTAACGAACAGCATGAACATCGAGCGTATGCGCCCAGCGGTAGACGTGCGTTTGGTGTTTCCTTCTTCTTTATATCCGGCGAATTTCGTTCGGAGGCTAACTCTCATATTAACAATTCAATGTATTCACACGGCATTGAACGCAGCTATTAAAGCCACAGCCATATATAATAATGGCAAGGAATTTTCCCGCAAAAGCGCCCTCACCTGCAAGACGATTGTCCGTCTTTTAGTTGGTGCAGAGTGGGACTTTTAGACACTTTAATTTCCTGTCTTTCTGTGCTAAGATAATGTCATATAATGTAGTATCGGGAAACAGGAGGAAACAGATGAAACGATTTATAGGGATTATTCCTAGCCTGCAGAGAGTTGCTTTTTATGGAATTTGTTGCTTTAATGGTAAGTCTTATGGGGTTTGATGCTAAATTTTCAATGATAGTTGAGGGAGCAAAGGATATTATTGATTTTTCTGATTTGTTTTTTGGTTATCTCTTTATTTCTTTGTTAGGCTATCCTGTTATAATGGTACTTTACATTCTTTGCCAGCAGTTTTTAGGTCTTTATAATGATGAGTACAGGGGACAGAATGTCGTTTACATTTTGGCAAGAAACCTTTATGATGATATAGCCTTCCCACTCTGACTTCTATATCTTTTCAAATGGTAATTATATGTATTTTTAATTTGCTTTTATTGTGGATTATTCCAGATTAGTACGTACCTTATCCGTATTATCCAAAACTTTTGTAGCCAAAATGTAGCCAGTGATTTTCATTCACCTTATCATCCGCAAGCCACTGGATACGATTCAAAGCAGATAAATAGCTTAACAAATAGCATCTCTTTTGAGGTGCTATTTGTTTTTGCCTAATTCTCTTTATTATCATCAAATTGTGTGAAATCCCTATATTTTTAGTGCAATTTATGCTATAATATATTTTTGAGAAACGGAGGGTTTTAGTATGAGCGAGATATCAAAACCGGAGCCATGGGTGAACACAAAAGGAATTGCCGAGCACATGGGTGTCACTGTGGAAACTGTTCGTAAGTGGATTAAGCTTAAAAAAATACCTTGCCACCGTATCGGTAAGCTGTGGAAGTTTAAAGTCAGCGAGGTTGACGAGTGGGTGACAAGCGGACAGGCAACCGAGTAGTCAGCCATACAGAAAGCGCCCATTTTACTGGTCGCCATAAATTTATGATAGTATATGACAACACAAAATTCAGCGAGCTCGCCCCTAAAGGTTTGAGCATTGCTCAGTACGATTATATGGAGGAATAAAAATGTCAAGTGCAGCACAGAGAGCCGAACTGCAATCTAAAATATGGAAAATAGCCAATGATGTTCGTGGCTCCGTAGATGGATGGGATTTTAAGCAATATGTTTTAGGAACACTTTTTTATCGCTTTATCAGCGAAAACTTTTCTAATTACATCGAAGGTGGAGACGAAAGTGTCAAGTATGCAGAGCTTGACGATAGCATTATAACCAAAGAAATCAAAGAGGATGCAATCAAGACCAAGGGCTATTTTATCTACCCCAGTCAGTTGTTTGCCAACATTGCTAAAAACGCGAATACCAATGACAGCTTAAATACAGAATTGAAAGCAATCTTTGATGCCATTGAAAGTTCAGCCAACGGCTACCCGTCCGAACCGGATATCAAAGGCTTATTTGCTGATTTTGATACCACAAGCAACCGCTTGGGAAATACCGTTAAGGACAAAAACAGTCGATTAGCTGCTGTCATTAAAGGCGTGGAAGAGCTGGATTTTGGCAAGTTTGAGGATAACCAGATCGACCTGTTTGGCGATGCCTATGAATACTTAATCTCCAATTATGCTGCCAACGCAGGCAAATCAGGAGGCGAGTTTTTTACTCCTCAAAGTGTCTCCAAGCTCATTGCAAAGCTGGCAGTCCACAAGCAAACGACCATTAACAAAATTTACGACCCCGCGGCCGGTTCGGGCTCACTGCTGTTACAAGCGAAAAAACAGTTTGATGCGCATATTATTGAAGACGGCTTCTTTGGACAGGAAATTAACCACACCACCTATAACCTTGCCCGCATGAATATGTTTTTGCACAATGTCAACTATGACAAGTTTCATATTGCCCTTGGGAATACACTGACTGATCCACAGTTTGTAGACGAGAAGCCTTTTGATGCCATTGTATCCAATCCTCCCTATTCCATCAACTGGGTAGGCAGTGATGACCCAACCCTCATTAATGATGATCGCTTTGCTCCCGCCGGTGTACTTGCGCCTAAGTCGAAGGCGGACTTTGCCTTTGTGCTTCACAGCCTAAGTTATCTTTCCAGCAAAGGGCGTGCGGCTATTGTTTGCTTTCCCGGTATCTTTTACCGAGGCGGTGCGGAACGAAAAATCAGAAAATATCTAATTGATAACAACTTTGTGGAAACCGTTATTTCCCTTGCACCAAACCTTTTCTACGGCACTTCTATTGCTGTTAACATCTTGGTTTTGTCCAAACACAAAAGCGATACAAAGGTACAGTTTATTGATGCCAGCGGTGAGGAGTTTTTCAAAAAAGAGACCAATAACAACGTGCTGACAGAAGACCATATTGAAAAAATCCTCACACTGTTTGACCACAAGGAAGATATTGACCACGTTGTCAAGTCTGTGGATAAAGATACGATAGCAGAAGAAAACTACAATCTTTCCGTAAGCTCTTATGTGGAGGCAAGGGACACCAGAGAAGTCATTGATATCAATGTGTTGAACGCAGAAATCAAAACAACCGTCGCAAAAATTGATAAGCTTCGTGCTGAGATAGATGAGATTATTGCAGAAATCGAGGTGTGATGATGAGTAGATTAGATGAGCTGATAAAGGAGCTTTGCCCTAATGGGGTGGAGTATGTAAAGTTAGGCGATGTTGCACCACCAACAAGAGGTGTGCGCGTCATTAGAAGTCAGCTTGCAATAGGGGGCGAATATCCTGTTTATCAAAACAGTATGACCCCATTAGGTTACTATAAGGATAGCAACTGCCACGCAAATACAGCTTTTATTATCAGTGCAGGAGCCGCGGGTGAAATTGGTTATAGCACTGTGAATTTTTGGGCGGCTGACGATTGCTTTTATTTTGTCTGCCCCAAAAATCTAAAAAGCCGTTTCCTGTATTATGCTTTGATGTGCCAGCGAGAATATTTGCTTTCAAAAGTACGTAGAGCGAGCGTTCCGAGATTGGCACGTGCTGTTATTGATGACCTAAAAATCCCTCTTCCCCCGCTCCCCGTGCAAGAGGAAATTGTCCACATATTAGACAATTTCACGGAGCTTGCTGCGGAGCTTACTGCGGAGTTCACAGCAAGAAAACAACAATATCGGTATTATAGCACTTTTCTATTCGATCGTGCGAAAATGAATGGCATTAGGTCTATCAAAGAGGTCTGTTATATTGAAAAAGGTAAAACCCCCATTCAAAAAGCTATCCCTGGTGAGTACCCTATGGTAGTCACCACAACTGAAAGAAAATCTTGTAATTCATATCAGTTTGATACTAAGGCAGTGTGTATTCCGTTAGTATCCTCAAGGGGGCATGGTGTTGCAAGTTTAAATCATGTATATTATCAAGAAGGAAAATTTGCGTTAGGAAATATACTATGTGCTCTAATTACCAAAAGCGAAACAGAGGTTTTGCCAAAATATTTGTTTTATTACTTTGAACAGACTAAAGATTATACATTGGTTCCACTGATGAAAGGTGGTGCCAATGTTGCTTTGCATATGAACGATATTGAAAAGCTGAAAATCCCTGTACCGCCCCTAGCCGAGCAGCAACGCATCGTTGACATCCTTGACCGCTTTGACACCCTTTGCAATGACATTTCAAGCGGTCTGCCTGCCGAGATAAAGGCAAGGCAGCAGCAATATGAATACTACCGTGATAAGTTGATTGCCTTTCCAAGGGCTGAATTAGAGGTGTAGTATGGGGAAAAGTTTAAATGAAATAGCACAGGAGCTAAAAAATAGCGGCAAAAAAGTGCAGTTGATTTACGCTTTTAACGGAACCGGCAAAACAAGACTCTCCAAAGAGTTTAAAGAATTGGTTGCGCCTAAAGGTGACGCAGAGTCCGAGGATACAGGGTTAGCTAGCCGGAAAATTATTTACTACAATGCCTTTACTGAGGATTTGTTTTACTGGGACAATGATTTAGGGAATGATACTGAACCGAAGCTTAAAATACAACCAAATGTTTTTACACATTGGGTCTTTGTAGACCAAGGACAAGAGTTAAACATCAGCAAGAATTTTCAATATTATACAGATGAAAAATTAACGCCCCATCTTAATGCACAATATACTACTAAAAATGATGAAGGAAAAGATTTTATAGTACCAGCGTTTTCAGAAGTTACGTTTTCCTATGAGCGTGGCAATGAAGAATTTTCAGAAAACATTAAAATATCCAAAGGTGAAGAAAGCTGTTTTATCTGGAGTGTTTTTTATTCACTGCTTAAACAAATAGTGGAAGTCCTTAATATTGATAAGGATAGTATAGACCAAGAACGGGAAACAGACAGTTTTGATAATTTGGAATATGTATTTATTGATGACCCCGTGACTTCATTAGATGAGAATCACTTAATTGAATTTGCAGTGGATTTAGCTGAAATAATCAAGGAAAGTATATCTGACCTGAAATTTATTATCACTACGCATAACCCTCTTTTTTACAATGTGCTTAGCAATGAATTCAATAATAAAAATAAAGAAACCGGATATAATCCTAATAAGCATTTTAAAAAGTACTGTATGACAAAGACTGAAGACTTCACTTATGAAATAAACAGCTCCAATGACTCACCATTTTCTTATCACTTGTTTTTATTAAATGAAATTGAAAAAGCCGTTGAAACTGGGCAAATCTACAAATATCATTTCAATTTTATGCGAAATATTTTAGAAAAGACATCAACCTTTTTAGGGTATGATGTTTGGGTGCATAAGGCCCTCTCCAGCGGCCACGGGTGCCCGATCTCAGCGGCCACCTGGTCCGATTAAAACGGCCACCTCGGCCCATACCAGCGGCCACCCTGCGAAGCAGGTGCGGAGCCTGTGCA
>Ga0129317_1000115_pt1 | contig 101115 bp, 95 predicted proteins | sample Cm1ome_FD_94430 | JGI IMG/M metagenome (GOLD analysis project Ga0129317, IMG submission 94430) | Eastern black-and-white colobus group fecal microbial communities from Wisconsin, USA - Cm1105 metagenome | ecosystem: Host-associated > Mammals > Digestive system > Large intestine > Fecal | place...
GAGGTAAGCAATGTTTGATTATGGAACTATCGAAGATCTTTTAAAGAGCACAGAGCACATGGAGATCCTCCGAAATAATTCTCTGCAGGATGATGGCACCGATACCGTAAAAGGCGTTGACTGGTTTCAGTACAAAGGAAAAACCGCTTCTACACTTTATGTCAGCGGCAACTCCTGGATTGGCTTTGGAGAAAATGCAGAACAGCTGAAAATCATCCGCAGGGATACGGATCTTATGACACTTCGAAGAGAGGAAGGCACGATCTGGGGAACCTACAAGTTCCTTCGTATCCGCTGGGAAGGCTACTCTGTGCATGGCAATCGAAGCGAAGCAACTTGTATGATCTGGGATGCAATTCTGTTCGATACAGGAGAAATCTGCGTCTCCTTTGACACGATTCCAACGAGCAGCAGTTACCTGGCGGATTCCAGTCTGGTTACCGTGGATGGCACGATTTCCTTTACGGCTCTTACCGGAAAGATCATCTCTTTTAAACCGAAGGATGAATCCGGAAACAGCTTTGAATATGCGGAGCATCCGTGATGATGATTTGAAGCTGGCATTTATCACGATGATCAATAAGCTGGTCTACTGCCACAAGCTGGTCTTGAAGCCTTATTTGAAAACGCTACAGGAAAACACCGGCGATGCATCGCTTCTGAATATCCAACAATTAGAAATGCTGCTGGAGCAGAACACCGAACAGCGAGAAACCCTGCATAAGCTGATGGGACAGGGCTACATTGACCAGATTCTTTTTACCCAAGAAAACAATGCTCTTCTATCGCAGGCCAATGACTATCGCAATGAAATCGAAGCACTAAATCGCTCCCAATCACTGGATGCCACAAAGGTATACGAGACGGAGCGCTTGCTACACTTCTGCGAACGTGGAGAAATGCAGATGGAATACAGTGAAGAATTATTTGAGCTATTCGTGGATCACATTGAGGTTTACAGCCGCCAGAAAATCGGCTTTGCACTTCATTGTGGTCTTACTTTGAAGGAGATGATTTGATGGGACACACACCCTTCGGTTACCGGATCGAGAATGGCAAGGCAGTGATAGATGAAGCTGCTGCCGCTCAGGTTCGAGACCTTTACAAGAATTATTTAAGCGGTCTATCCCTTACCAATGCTGCAAAGGCATCCGGGCTCAACCTACTCCATTCTGGTGCCAAGCGCATGATGCTAAACAGACATTACCTCGGAGATGACTTCTACCCGGCCATCATTGATCCGGCATCCTTTGATGCCGTCAGTGCGGAGCTTAATAAGCGCTCTACGCAGCTCGGACGGAACGACCGCTACATTGCACCAATCATAAAAAGGCCACCTACCGCCTTTCGACTTGGTGACATTACAGAGAATTATGAAAATCCGGTCAGGCAGGCAGAATACCTATACAGCCTGATAGAAAGCGAGGTCAAATAATGGGAAATGTTATGGTCATCCCTGCAAAACGGCAGGTCGGAAACACTGCCAGACAGCAGGATGCAAAGCCAAAGCTCAGAGTCGCGGCGTATTGTAGAGTCAGTACTGACAGCGATGAGCAGGCTACAAGCTACGATGCTAAGGTTGAGCATTACACTGAACTTATTCAGAAGAATCCGGAATGGGAATTTGCCGGTATCTATGCGGATGATGGTATTTCCGGCACCAACACCAAAAAGCGTGAGGACTTCAACCGTATGATTGACGACTGCGAAGCCGGAAACATCGATATGATCATCACCAAGTCCATCAGCCGATTTGCCAGAAACACACTGGATTGTCTGAAATATATCCGCAAGCTAAAGGAGAAGAACATCCCCGTCTTCTTCGAAAAGGAAGCCATCAATACAATGGATGCCAATGGCGAGGTCCTGATTACGATTATGGCTTCCTTGGCGCAGCAGGAATCACAATCCCTCAGTCAAAACGTAAAGCTGGGACTCCAATTCCGCTATCAAAGCGGCCAGGTGCAGGTAAATCACAATCACTTCCTCCGCTACACCAAGGATGCAGATGGGAATCTCATCATCGATCCAGAGCAAGCGGAGGTGGTAAAGCGCATCTACCGGGAATACCTGGAGGGCTACTCTATGGACCGGATTGCAAAAGGTCTGGAGGATGACGGCATTCTCACCGGCGCTGGCAAAACAAAATGGTGGACCAGCACCATCAACAAGATCCTGCGCAATGAGAAATATATCGGCGATGCGCTTCTACAAAAAACCTACACCACCGACTTTCTGAACAAGACAAGAGTCAAGAACAACGGCATTGTTCCGCAATACTATGTGGAAGGCAATCACGAAGCAATTATTCCGAAGGATATTTTCTTACGGGTGCAGGAAGAGCTGGTACGCAGGCGAGTAGTCAAAACCAGTACCAATGGCAAAAAGCGCTCCTACAGCTGCAACCACTGCTTTGCACAGATTGTCATTTGCGGCGAATGCGGTGAAATGTTCCGCAGAATCCACTGGAACAATCGCGGCTGCAAATCCATCGTCTGGCGCTGCATCAGTAGGCTGGAGCCCACCGGCCAGGAATGCCACGCAAGAACGGTCAATGAGACGGTATTAGAGAATGTGGTGGTTCAGGCGATCAACACGCTCCTTGGCGATAAGTCCACCTACCAGGCACAGCTCCAGCAGAACATCGCTAAGGTGATCCGAAGCGCTCAGCAAAATACCGCTGATGACATTGACGAAAAACTGCAGGAGCTCCAGAAAGAACTTCTCAAAAAGGCCAATAACAAAGAAGCCTATGACGAGATTGCCGATGAGATCTTCAATCTCCGGGAGCAGCGCGAGAAATGCACGGTTGACACTGCCGCCAGGGACGCACAGATTGCCCGCATAAATGAACTGCAGGATTTCATCAAGCAGCAGCCCGCACACCTGGAAGCCTTCGACGAGGCCTTGGTAAAGCGCTGGCTTGAGCGCATCATCGTCTGGGAGGACCACTTCACTGTGGAGCTTAAATCCGGACTGAAAATTGATATTGAAGGATAATCCCCTAGACGCACGAAACCCTCTCGACCATGATTGGCCGGGAGGGCTGTTTTGTTATTATTTCTTCTTTAAGAATTTTGCAACTTCATCTACGAGTTCAGGATGCCATGCATCAGAATTCAATACACCCTTATGCCACATTGAAAACTTGGCGCCTGCATCGGTTGTACCCCAACCATTACCGTAATGAATGAGTAATCCCATCTTCTCCATGATTTTATTAAGAGCATTAACGCTTTTAACATCCAAACCCATATCCTGCATTTTTTTTACGACTTCTCTTTTATATAAATCGCCCTTGTAATTATAAGGCATATCCCTCGCCTCCTTATCTTATCCTTGAATTATCAAGTTTAATCGTTATCGTTCTGTGCAGATATAGTTAATTCCATCATCTTCTGTGCATATGTATCACCATCAATTTCTTCATTGGCATACTGCTGCATAAGCTCATCAATCTGTTCTTTCAATTCTTCTCTTGTCATCTTTGCGCCCTCCTCCATTAATCATTGTAGTTTCTAAAATCTTCTTCTGGCTCATAAATATCATCAGATGAAATACTATTCTTATGACCGCACTCCGTACACTTCCATACATAATGATGGTCGTCAAATCCCGGTTGGTCGTTTAAATATGCATTACAACGGTCACAATACCAATCAATCCCCGGAAATCTTTCACTCATCCTCATTACCTCCTTCTTCATCTGGATGCGTAGCATCATATTCTTTAATACCCTTAATGATTTCTTCTTTTGCCTTTTCTATCTCAGCTTCATTATTTTTCTTTTTAGATTTGAAATAATCAACCACCTTGATAGTTGCGGCAGTTAATAAAGATGCTCCGATTGCTGCAACACCAATCCAAGGTGCCATCTCCATTTTTCCGGCATCTTTACTTGCCTTTTCAAGCAGTTCGACATACTTTTCTGGACCTCCAGCAGCCTTAGCTGCCTTTGACAATTCTGCGTAATCCCAATTCTGTGCCATACTATTCCTCCTCTTGACCTTGAACCTTTTTATCGAGCTCTTTAATGAGCTTTTCAGCTTCATCAATACGTTGCTGTTCATCTTCAATCTCTTCTTGAAGATGCTTTATACTTTTCTTCTTTCGAGTAATGTTTTCTTTCGAAGATTGTATATTAGATAACAGCAACTTACGTATTTCTGATGTATTTACATGAGCATTTTTGATTCCATCATTCTTAATAAGTTGTTGAGCAAGAAGTCCACCAACAATCGCAGCGGTTGCTGTAGTAATTCCAACTGGCGAAGCTAATAACCCACCTGCAATTCCGGCGTACTTTGGAGATGTCTTAAGAAAGGCATCAAGCATAGACTTTGTTACTACATTTCCACCTTTTCTTGATTCCTGAATTGCTTCAAGCTTACCTGAACGAATCCATCTTCTGACGGTCTCTGGATTTGTATTTAGCATATCAGCTATTTCTTTTACGCTATAAGTATCCATGGCAATTCCTCCTTGTAGCATTATTATATCACAACAAATATAGTAATATAATTAAAATGTAGTAATAAATCGTAAACTTTGTATTAACCAGTCCCAGTAACACAAAACCCTCTCGACATTATTTGCCGGGAGGGTTATTTTTGTTATCTTCCGAAGAATTCCTGAAACACCTTTTTATCTTCCTCTTTATATTTCTTATCAAACTCAGCAGTAAAATCAGTTAGCATTAATTCATCAGCATTAATCGAAATAGTTATATTTCCATTTTTCTTGAAAAAGCCAAACGCATCAAGTTCATCTAATGTTGAAATAATATCATAGTTTTTCTTTCTAAATTCAATATATTGAATAAGTTCCTCGTATGACTCACATTCTTTTGTGATTATATCCAAATCATAAATGTTAACTACATAAGGAGTTCCTATACTATCATTAATTTCTATATAATCCTGTATTTCTGATGGAATAAGCCCAAAATTCTCAGCAGTAACACAAACTATATATTTTGATTCTATATCATCTATTTCTATTTCTTCTCCCGATGTTGTAACAAATTTCTTTCCTGCTTGTACTCTTTCTATTGACCTAATTGCCTGCACATAAGCCGCACCAATAGCTTGGTATACATCTGTTTTTATGCTTTCGTGTAACCCTTTGATAGAATTAAGCGTAATTATTTTGCTCTTACATTCACAAAAGAGCATACCCTCAGTTGTAACCGTAGTGACGTCAGCTTCACCATCTTCGCCAAGATAAGAAAGACTGCAATGTATTTTATTCTTATCTAACAACCTTCCTAAATAAGAGGCAGTAAGTTCTTCAATTACATCACCACGATTTTTAGTGTAAATGCCAACAGTGTTTTTATCAAATATTTTCTCAGCAATAAAGGAATAATGAAATTGCTTTGGAATGTTCATCAAAGTTGAAAACAATAATGGCATGTAAACATAGTCGCCAAAATCAACAAAAGGCTTTGATAATAAAATCTTAAATTCCTCAAACTCAACTTTCTTAAAATCTTTATCGTAGGCTTTCACACTCAAATAATTGAGCAATTTATATACTACATCACCTACAATTGACTTTAATTCAGACTTGTAAATTCTGAAAATTAATCCTTCCTTAATGCTCGGAAGACAAGGTTCCATTTTAGAAGTTAGCGCCTTAAGCATATTTTTGATTTTGTATTTTTCTTGATAAGCTTTGTGAAAAAATATATTTAATCGTTTTTTCATAAGCAGTAAATGAAAAGCCTAACTCACTCTCCATTTCGCAATCAAGAGGTACATACAAACGTCTGGCGACATCTACCAACTGATGAATATAACCGTCTCCTCTATAAAAATTTCCCTTCATCTGCATCATTTTTGACTGCAAAAAAACTTGTTTTTCTTCATCACTGGCATTTACCATTTTAATTGTTTCAGAAAAGAGTTCTTCTATATTAGGCACACAAGCATTCTTTGCATACTGTTCTAAGATTTCATAATCTCGCCACATAAAATTTTTATTACCGACTTCTTTACATGCATATAATGCATTTATCGCTAAATATTCAGACGCAGGAATGAATGTATCATCATGCCCATAGAGGAGCATCTGCAGCTCTATGATTCCAGACAACACATCTTCCAGTGAATATTGAGACATAAACTGAATAACTTCATCTGTTGTCGGTCTACTCATTTTCTACCACTCCTTCCATACATCTATTCCACTGTCCGAAAATGCCTTTAGTATCGAGTTGCCGGATTTATTGTCAACTTTTTTCGTTTTCCAAAATTCTCTCAAAATCCCTGACATCTAACCCACTCACTCAATTTGCGTTATCTAATCCGAGGTCACAACCTGACACACATTTTCGCAGTAGATATGTTTCCATATAAAACAACCGAGCCTTTTCAGAAGTCTGGCTTCAGATCCAAACCTCCGAAAAAGCCCGGAAATACGCCGCTTTCTGGCACTTGATTTTATTTCCTTGACATCAAGGCTACCGTCTCCACGTGCCCCGTATGCGGGAACATGTCACACGGTCTCACTCTGTCGAGGCTGTAGCCGTTTGCACACAAATACTTAAGATCTCTTGCAAGTGTGGCCGGATCGCAGGAAACGTAAACGATGCGCTTAGGTGCAATGCTGACCATTGTTTTAAGGCACATTTCATCGCAGCCCTTTCTTGGCGGATCTACAACAATGACATCGATCCTTCCGCTTTCTGCATCCTTCCCACTTAACGCGGCAGCTTCCGAACCTGAAAGTTCGACATTTTCAGCTGCCTCTTTGACTGATTTTTTGTATTCCTTCTCATACCACTCAGGAAGGACCTCTTCGGCCTTGCCTACAAAAAATTCCGCATTCTCTATGCCGTTAAGTACGGCATTTTCCTTTGCATTTTCAATTGCTGCTGGAATTATCTCTACGCCGTAGACCTTTTTTGCATGCCCTGCTAAGAAAAGAGAAATAGTTCCGACTCCGCAGTAAAGATCCCATACATTTTCATTTCCGTTAAGATCAGCAAATTCAAGTGCTGTACCATAGAGCTTTTCCATCTGCACAGAGTTTACCTGAAAGAATGAAAGCGGAGATATCCTAAACCTTACCTCATGCCCCTTTTCGCGGATCACATCCTCTATATACCCTGGACCGTAAACATTGATAATACGGTCTCCCATTATGACATTGGTATTCTTCTTATTTACGCAAAGCGTAAAGGATTTAAGCCCCGGAATCGAAGCCTTCAGGCTCTCACATAGCTTCTCCTTACTTTTAAGGTCGTTTGCATTTATAACGATGCAGACCATGACCTCTCCGGTATTATGCCCCTTCCTTATGAGAACATGTCTGACAATGCCTCTGCCGTTTTTTTCATCATAAGGCTCAATGTGCTCCCGCTCCATAAATGCAATGACCGCATCCAAAACTGCCTTATTATCCGTATAACCTAAAAGACAGTCCTCGCATTCTATAATGCTGTGCGTTCTGCCTGCATAAAAGCCTGCTATAATTCGACCGCTGCGATCCCTTCCTATCGGATACACCGCCTTATTGCGGTATCTGAACGGTTCATCCATTGCTATGATAGGTTCAATTCTGTCAATGTCAAAGCCGCCTATTCTTCTTAAATCGTTCAGAACCTTTTTTTCCTTAAATTCAAGCTGTGCTTCATAACGAAGCTGCTGCAGCTGACATCCGCCGCAAGCCTTTGCAACCGGACATGGCGGTACGCATCGTTTCTCCGAAGGCTCCAAGACCCGAACCAATCTTGCAAAGCCGTAGTTTTTCTTAAGCTTCATGGCTGCTGCCACTACCCTATCTCCTATAACAGCATCCTTTACGAACCATGTAAACCCGTCCGTTTTCCCGATTCCGCTGCCGTCATCGGACATATCGCTTATCTCTATTTCAAATTCCTCGTTCTTTTTTATATCCATCTCGCCCCTAAATATTTCTATTTGTAATATCCGTTCCTTGACCAAAGCAATGCTTTTATCAGCGTTCTCCGAGCACTGCTTTAAAATGTATCGTCTTATAGCTTCCGTTTGAGCCCGAACGCCTTGCGGTTATATCAATAGTGTCGCCGGGCGCATATTTTCTGATTGCTCTTGTAAGTGCATCCATACTGAGAACTTCCTGCTCATCTATTTCACTGATAATGTCTCCGCGCATGATTCCGGCATTATATGCCGCACTGTCACGCTTAACATCTGTCACATAAACTCCGTCAGGAATTCCGCTGTAGCGCATATCAAAATTGACCGCTGAGCCCTTTATGCCCGCATATGCTATTCCTTTGCCCTGCTTTAAATGATTTATGGTACTGAGCAGTGACGAGCAGCTGATTATTCTGCTGATACCGGTATTTGTTACTATACTTCCGCTGTCCGGAGAAGCTACGCCCAAAAATCTTCCTTCGCAATCTACCACAAAGGTTCCGTTTTCCGCGCTGACATTCATATCTGTATAAAAAACTTCCTGCTCTACATCAAATCCGGCTTCATCTCTATTTATATAGCTTACATCAACGAAAGCATATGATCCGATAACACCGAGCGGAGCACCCACTGCTATTACAGGCTCACCGGTTTTTATATTTCTTACATTTGCAAACTCAATGCTTTCCATGTCACGAAGCATGCTTTCCTCTATGCCGTTTTTTGCAGAAACTGCCAGCACCGTAAGGTCATCTGCCTCGGATCTTTGCTTGACATAAGCATCGACAGTAACGCTGTTTTCAAAGCTCACCCTCAGACTTTCGGATGCTGCTGCCTTTGCTGAAGTAAGAATAAGGATCTCGTCCTCTCCGACGCTGATAATGACTCCTGCATAGGTCTTTGTGCTTGAAGCAATGCTGTCAAACCAGGTTGTTCCGGTGGATGTTGCGCTGACGCTTACTATATATTTTGCGGTTTCCTTGACAACGTTCTCTCTTAGCTTCATGACATCATCGTATGCATTTAAATAACTAAAATCATCTCTTTTATCACTGTTTGAGCCGTTTCCGTTGTTATTACCGGCAGCGCTTACGGTGCCTCCCGTGTTTTGATCGGCTCCTGTTTGTATGCCTTCCTCAGTACCGGTCTGCACACCTGCTTGTATGCCGGTTCCTGAAGCACCTTCGCTTCCTGTGGATGTTCCTGCGCCATCGATATTGGTTCCTTCTCCTAAAGACAAAGTTCCGCCATCGCCCTGCTCATTATCACCGTTTCCGCTTTCACTGCTCTCAAGCTCTGATAATGTTTCAGATCCGTTTATACCATTATTTCTTTCTGCCATTTTGCTGACAGCATTAATTCCGCAGAAGGTAAGCGCCGCGGCAAGTCCGAAAGCTGCTCCGCAGACAGCTGCCGCTCCTGCTGCCCTTAATATCCTGTCCGGCGTCATTTTTCTTCCTGTTACTGTCTCCGTTATCAGGTTCTTGATATTATCCGTCTTTTTCTCATTTTCTTTACCGGCAGTATTCATTTCCTGGTTTATATCCTGATTTTTTTCTTTATTATCCTGCATTTTTTCTTTACCCGTATACGTCTCTAAGGCATATAATAATGTATATGTTTTTGTTATAATTATATGACTGCTGATATTTTAGCAGGGCTTTATTAACATCGTATGTACATATACGGATATTATACCCATTTTTAAACGAAAATCGGAAAAATTAAACAAATATTATGTCAAGATCACTTTATTCGAAATTTATTATAGGCTACCTGCTTTTCGGTCTTGTAGGTTTTATAGCAGTTGCACTTTTTTCACAGAAAATGACCTACAATTACCTTGTAAAGCAAAATGCAGACAAATTCTATGATGAAGCCGTGCTCATGGCCTCCACCTACGAGGACGGCGGATATTATTATTCTGATGTTTATGATGACACTCAGAATGACACCCGTCTTGTGGCAAGCTTCTTAAATGCCAGGATATGGATAGTTGACCCTGACGGACGCATCTTTCTTGACTCTCAAAACGGCAGCCTAAATGATCGATCCATTCCGGGCTTTGATTCTGCTGAAAATGCCTCCGTCTATCAGATCGGTCATTATTACAACATGTTTTCCGATGATATGCTTTCCGTTATGGCACCTATCAACCATAATTATGGAACCATCGGCTATATAGTTATCCACTATCCTATGTCGGCTGTTGTCTCATCGACTAATGAAATACTCAATATAGTTTATATAACTGCCGCTGTCATCTTCGTTCTGTCACTGCTTATACTTGTAGTATTTAATATTTACGTTTATAAGCCGCTTAAGGCAATAACCGCAGGTGCCAAGGAATATGCTGCCGGAAATCTCAACTACAAGATAGTTATGAAGAACACACGCGATGAAGTCAGCTATCTCGGAGATACATTGAACTACATGGCCTCTGAGCTTAATAATTCAGAGAAAAGCCAGCGAGATTTTATTTCAAATGTTTCGCATGATTTCAGATCACCGCTTACAAGCATCAAGGGCTATCTTGAAGCCATACTTGACGGAACTATACCTTATGAGCTTCAGGACAAATATCTCCGCCGTGTCATCTCTGAGACCGAACGCCTTTCAAAGCTCACTGATGGTATGATTTCGCTCGGTTCTATGGAAATGAAAAACAACCTTAAGCTTGCAAAATTTGACATTAACAGCACTATAAGAGATGTTTGCAATGCAAATGAAAATGCATGCAGCCGCAAAAATATCACCTTCAGCCTTACCTTTGAAGATACTTCCGAGATGGTTATGGCCGACGAGGATAAGATCAAACAGGTGCTCTATAATCTTATAGATAATGCCATTAAATTTTCTGATCCCGGACAAACCATTGCAATCCGCACAGCGGTCAAACAGCGAAAGGTATTTGTTTCTATAAGAGATTCCGGTATAGGCATACCAAAACAGTCTATCAAAAAGATATGGGACAGATTTTATAAGTCAGACACTTCAAGAGGAAAGGATAAGAGCGGTACTGGTCTCGGCCTCAGCATAGTTCGAGAAATTATTCAGGCACACAACGAAACGATCGATGTAGTATCTACCGAAGGCGTTGGCACAGAGTTCACATTTTCCCTTTCTCTTGCCGAATAACATTTTCACGTTCTTTGCAAAATGGTGTTTCTGGCTTCTCTTGCCGAATAACATTTTCCGTTTTTCTTGCAGAATGAAATCCGCCTTCTATTGCCAAAAAAAGAAGTTATTTAAAGCAGGACATTTGTGCCGCATAATATGCTGCGTGTCCTGCTTTCATTTAAACATTTTAACTGCTGCCTAAGCTCTTAATATCTTATCTGCATGATTGCATTTGAGGTAACAGCATAGAACATTCCGTCCTTATCTGATCCCGTTATCTTGGATATTTCGCCGTCCTCAAAGCTCAGATTTCCTCTTAGCGTTCCCTTTGCGCTGTATGCTCTAATATCCTTTGAACCATAGACTATGACAGTATTTTTGCTGATGCAGATATCCTTGTAGCTTATATCTATATCGGCTGAGCCTGTCTGGTTGCCGGCATTATCAAAGATAAGCAAGGTATAAGGTGCTTGGCTCTTATCCTCGGTGCTTATCTCCTTTTTATCTGAGGCATCTGCTTTTTTATCGTTCTTGGTTTTATCTTCTTTATTTTTGTCTTCTTTACTTTTATCTTCTTTATTTTCCTTATCAGTTCCTTCCCTGCTGCTCTTGGAGCTGTCTGAAGCATTATCCGAGGCCTTGTCCTCAGCATTGCCGTCGCTTACCGGCTGTCCGTTATCAAGAAGCACTGCCGTCATTTTGTCATTATATGCAATGGCAAGCATCTTCCTGTCAAATACAACATTCTTTAGGACCTCAGGTGAGTTAAGCACCTTTGTTGAGAAAAATACAATGCCTCCGTCATAAAATGCCTGACTGTATTCATTTGTAGAAAAATGTACTCGGCCTGTCATGTGTCCTGCAAATTCATCCTTGAAGCCGCCGACCACTCGTCTTGCATCAGCATTCTGACCTACCGAGCCAAAATTTCTGAACACAACACTATTTGCAATTTTTCCGCCCTCTATTCCTGCGTACGAGGTTATCAGCTCCGTTCCGTCAGGTGAAGTATCAATATCAAACGGATAGCCGTCTCCCTTTACTATAGATTTAACTGATAAATCTATGGCGCTTCCGTCCGGTCTGAATGCAGTTATATATTCTGCATCGGAATCATTAAGCACCGCATAGACTATGCCTGTATCCGATATCTTGACAAGTGATATAGGAAGGATCGTTTCGCTGACTCCGGTCACCTCTGAATTATTGAAAATATATATGGACGTTGCACCCTGATCCGCTATCACTGCATATTCATCGCCTGTGTCTATGATAGGCGCATTAAGCTGATAGCTTCTTTCCCATACAACGCTGCCCTTTTTATCAACGTACTCGGCTCCGTCTTTTGTGTACTTAATTATGCCGCCGGCAAATTCCTTGAATCCTCTGAATGTCTCGATCTCGCCATCTTCGGTTTTATCATTTACCTGCCAAGAAACAGAATAATCGCTTCTCATGGTGCATGTCGTGTAATAATATGCGCCGTAAATAAATGCAGCGATACTGAACGCTGTTATTACATACACTAAGAGGGAAGGATGTCTTTTTCCTTCCCCCATATCATCATTTCTGTTTATTACGTTTTGCTTAAGCCTCTGCTTATTAGCTTCACGGCTCATTCTCGTATCAGCCAAAAAGTTTCTCCCCGTAGATACCGTCTGCTACCATTTTTGCTATAGCATCAGAAATGTATTTTTTATCCTCCTGATAGGTTACGCCGTACCACTTATCATGAATAGGAAGCACCTTTACCGATGCCTTTCCCGACTTGATAAGTCCGTCAATAACTATAGGAAGAAGATATTCCGATTTTATATCATCAGCGCTGAGGCTGTCAAGAAATGCAGGGAATCCGTCTCCGAGTACCTTAATGATATTTTCCTTTAGTCCCCACATGTTCATGGATACGAGTGACTCAGGATCAAGCTCTCTTTCCTCGCCTTCTCCATTTTCTCCCATTACCAGACCATTTTCACGTCTTCCGATATGATAGGTTTCTGTAACGGAAAGCAGCTCGCCGCCTTCATTCTGTCTGCAAACGCCTCTTGCAACAGTGCCGCTCTCGCTGAGTGTATTTCCTAAAATATAACCGGCCATGCAATAGTCAAATTCATCGTTTGAATCACTCATCTCTTCTACAAGATATTTATGCATAGTCTTAAATGAATCTGCGCCGTAAAAATCATCGGCATTGATAACTACAAACGGACAATCGATAACCTCTCTTGCAGCCCATACTGCCTGAGCTGTGCCCCACGGTTTTGTTCTTCCGTCTGTAAGACTGTAGCCTTCAGGAAGATCATGAAGATCCTGGAAAACATATTCAACCTTCGCTATCTTCTCTATCCTGCTGCCTATGACCTCCTTGAATTCTGCTTCTATATCCTTTCTGATAATGAATACTATCTTATTGAAGCCCGCTTCAAGTGCATCATGTATACTGTAGTCAATAATGATCTCACCGCTCGGTCCCACCTTCGCAAGCTGTTTTATTCCTGCGCCGTAACGTGAACCTATTCCGGCAGCCATTATCACCAATGCAGTTTCTTTCATACAATAATCCTCAAAGAGCCAAGCAGACATATTTAATGTCTGCTTGACCCATTTCTAATTTTTATTATGCTGAGTATTCTGTTTTACTCAGTTTTCTTCTGTTGCCCCCTCAATGATCTCAACCTTGTGAACATTAGGTCCGTCAGGTTTATCATCATATTTATGAGCATCTTCAAGCACCATATCCTTGACCTTCATGAGTCGTATCTGTGAGCTTCGCTCATTCTCATCAAGCTTCATCTTGATGAATTTGATACTTTCCTCTGTCTCCGGTATCATTACGTGCTCAAGTGCATTAACACGTCTTCTTGTCTTTTCGATCTCGGCAGCCATGAGCTGGCATGATTTCTCACGCTCAGCAAGAAGCAGCATATCCGGAAGAAGATCCGCTATACTTTTTACCGCACCGTCAAGATCTGATGATGTGAATGCAAAGCCGTATGAATAGATATCGTTAGTGTTAGAGGTACGAGTCTTATATGAGAACTGCGGTATCTCTACAGACATTACGTTCTTGGTGGAAGCCTCAAGATAGACCTCCTGCTTCGGGCTCATGAGTGCGACATTGAGTGCCTCTGCGCTCATGCCGGCTCTTGCCATAACGAAGTTTCTGTTGCAGTCCGCGATGCCCTTTTCAACTTTCTCACGAAGATCCTTATTCTCTCTTACAAGGATCAGGAACTGTCTCATCAGCTCATCACGCTTATCCTTAAGAAGCTTATGGCCTCGGCGTGCTGTTTTCAGCTTGTTCTTAAGACGAGTCAATTCCATTCTTGTAGGATTAACTTGTGTCTTTGCCATATCGACCCTTTCTTTTAAGCTTCTTCGTAAGGCTTATAATACTTATCGATGAATGTATCCTTGATACGCTTGAGCTCTGACTTAGGAAGTATTCCGAGGAGCTTCCATCCGAGATCAAGAGTTTCCTCTATTGAACGATCTGTGTTGTAGCCCTGTGATACATACTGCTTCTCAAACTCATCAGCGAACTTAGCATAAAGCTTATCCATATCTGAAAGAGCTGCCTCACCGAGTACGACCATGAGCTCCTTAGCATCCTTACCTCTTGAGTAAGCAGCGAAGAGCTGGTTCATTGTATTTGCATGATCCTCTCTTGTCTTACCTTCACCGATACCCTTATCCTTAAGTCTTGAAAGTGAAGGAAGAACATCGATAGGCGGCTGAATGCTTCTTCTGTAAAGATCACGGCTAAGTATGATCTGTCCCTCTGTGATGTATCCTGTAAGGTCAGGGATAGGATGAGTCTTATCATCCTCAGGCATGGTCAGGATAGGAACCATGGTGATAGATCCCTTACGTCCGAGCTGACGTCCTGCTCTCTCATAAAGTGAAGCAAGGTCAGTGTACATGTATCCTGGATATCCTCTACGTCCAGGAACCTCCTTACGTGCTGCTGATACCTCACGAAGAGAGTCTGCGTAGTTTGTGATATCTGTAAGGATTACAAGAACGTGCATATCCTTCTCGAATGCAAGATACTCAGCAGCTGTAAGAGCCATACGAGGAGTTGAAATACGCTCTACTGCAGGGTCATTTGCAAGGTTAAGGAACATAACGGCTCTGTCGATAGCTCCTGTTTCCTTGAATGAGTTCATGAAGTAGTTTGCTTCCTCGAATGTGATACCCATTGCTGCGAATACAACCGCGAAAGGCTCTGTTGTTCCGCGAACCTTTGCCTGTCTTGCGATCTGGGCTGCAAGGTTTGCGTGCGGAAGTCCTGAGCATGAGAAGATCGGAAGCTTCTGTCCACGAACAAGAGTGTTAAGTCCGTCGATAGCTGAAACGCCTGTCTGAATGAACTCTGACGGATATGCTCTTGCTGCAGGGTTGATCGGAAGTCCGTTGATATCCATTCTCGCATCAGGGATGATTTCAGGACCGCCGTCTATAGGTCTTCCAAGACCGTCGAACATACGTCCGAGCATATCCTCTGATACACCGAGCTCCATGCTCTTTCCGAAAAATCTTACCTTTGAGGAATCAAGGTTAATACCTGTTGCATTCTCAAAGAGCTGTACCATTGCATTGCCTTCATCTATCTGAAGGACTTTGCAGCGGCGTCTTGTTCCGTCAGCAAGCTCGATCTCACCGAGCTCATCATATGTAACGTGCTCAACGCCTTTTACCAGCATCAGAGGTCCTGCGACCTCCTGTATGGTCCTATATTCCTTTGGCATCAGAAGTCCTCCTTTCTGGCTACTGCGTCAGCACACTGTGTCTTTAATGTCTTAACGATCTCCTCGTATTTAGCATCGATCTGATCCTCAGGCACATACTTGAAACGTCCGATTGCTTCTCTTATTGGGAGTGCTACAAGATCGTTGACCTTTGCACCTTCCTTAAGAGCTGCTGTTGCATCATCAAAGTAATCAAGTACGAGCTGCATCATTGTATGCTGCTTCTTAGGAGATGTATATGTATCAATTCCGTCGAAAGCGTTCTGCTGCAGGTAGTCCTCTCGTACTGAACGAGCTGCCTCAAGCTTGATACGGTCAGGTGCTGAAAGTGCATCCATACCTACAAGCTTAACGATCTCATCAAGCTCTGCCTCATCCTGAAGGAGTGCCATGAGTCTTGATCTGAGCTCTGTCCAATCACCTGCAACATTCTTATTGAAGTAAGGCTCTACATTATCCATGTAAAGTGAATATGATGACAGCCAATCGATCGCAGGGAAGTGTCTCTGGTAAGCAAGTGATGCTGAAAGTGACCAGAATACCTTTACGATACGAAGTGTAGCCTGTGTTACAGGCTCTGAAATATCACCGCCGGCAGGTGAAACGGCACCGATAACTGAAAGAGCGCCCTCTCTGCCTTCTTTTCCGAGTGATACAACACGTCCTGCTCTCTCGTAGAACTCTGCAAGACGTGAGCCTAAGTATGCAGGATAACCTTCCTCACCAGGCATCTCCTCAAGACGTCCTGACATCTCTCGAAGAGCCTCTGCCCAACGTGATGTTGAGTCAGCCATAAGTGCTACTGAATATCCCATATCACGGAAGTACTCAGCTATAGTGATACCTGTATAAATAGATGCCTCACGGGCTGCAACAGGCATATCGGATGTATTTGCGATAAGCACTGTTCTTTCCATAAGTGACTTTCCTGTACGAGGATCCTTAAGCTCAGGGAACTCGTTAAGAACGTCTGTCATCTCGTTTCCACGCTCGCCGCATCCGATGTATACAACGATCTGTGCGTCAGCCCACTTTGCAAGCTGATGCTGTACGACTGTCTTACCTGAACCGAAAGGTCCCGGAACAGCTGCAACACCACCCTTTGCGATAGGGAAGAGTGTATCGATAACTCTCTGACCTGTTACGAGAGGCATATCAGGGCTTAACTTCTGCTTATATGGTCTTCCTGTACGAACAGGCCACTTCTGCATAAGCTGAACCTTAACATCTCCATGCTCTGTCTCAATAACAGCGATGTCCTCAGTAACGGTATAATCACCCTCTGTGATAGATTTGATCTTACCGTTAGCTCCCTTAGGAACCATGATCTTATGAAGTACTACCTCAGTCTCCTGAACTGTACCGATAATATCACCGAATTCAACCTCATCGCCAACCTTAGCTGTAGGATTGAAATGCCACTTCTTTTCTCTGTCAAGTGAAGGAACACTGACACCTCTCTGAAGAAGGTTGGAGCCGGTAGCTTCCTTGATTTTCTCAAGCGGTCTCTGAATTCCGTCGTAAATACTGCTTATGATACCAGGTCCGAGCTCAACAGACATTGGTACGCCTGTTGATTCAACAGGCTCGCCAGGTCCGAGTCCAGATGTTTCTTCATAAACCTGTATAGATGCCTCATCACCGTGAATCTCGATGATCTCGCCCATAAGCTCCTTATTGGAAACACGGCAAACGTCTCGCATGTTTGCATCGCGCATGCCCTTAGCGACAACCAGAGGTCCGGCTACTTTTTTAATTACACCTTTGCTCATGTTTATATACTTACCTTTCACAAATTAATCATCACCGAAAATGATATCTGAGCCTACGGCACGCTCTACAGAACGCTTAACTGCCTGTATGCCCTTTCCGGTATTGCCTGAAACGCCCGGAATCAGGATTATAGCAGGAAGCTCTCTTTCGGAGAAATATGCTATCTCCTTCTCAAGTCTTGATGCCAGTTCTTCGGTAATGTATATTACCGCATAGTCTCCGTCAACAAGACTCTTAAGCTTTGCTGCAGCCTCCTCTGTATCGGTGATCGGGAAAGGCTGAAGTCCAACTGCCGCGAAGCCGTATATGCTGTCACGGTCTCCCATAACTGCTATCTTATACATAACAATCACGCACCCTTTCCGCGATCATCTCTTTTGAAAAGCCGTTCTGCTTTCCGCTGAGGATGATCCTGACTGATTTTATCTCATTTTCTCTTGCCAAAATATATGCTGCTATCGGACCCAGTCCGAATGACTCATAAAGCTGAGGTTTCATTCTGGCTGTGATCAGATTGTCGCACCAGCGTTCAAACGCTGCAGGTGATTTCCTTAATTCAGATACGGCATCGGCATAAGCCGTATTGCCGAGGTATGAAGCGATAGCATCCACCCCGTTGAGTGCTGCGTTAGCCAGTCCGTTTTTATCGACTGTAGCACACTCTGCAAGTGCCATATTGAGGAAGTCCTTATCCTTACCTGTGAGAGCTGCTCTTACTGCTGTCTTGATATCTGTTGATGCAACCTTTATCTCTGCATACATTTCAAGAAAGTCGTTTTCTGTCGCCTTTCCTGCCTTTAATATTGCATCAAGGCATGCTTTATCAACAATGATATCGCAAAGCTGTCCGTCTGCCGTCTTAAGGAAGGTCGAATGAGCATACTCAGCTGCTTCGATCATATCGTCAGGCAGTGCCTGATAATTTCTCTCCTTAATGGCATTTCTTATGAGCTCCGGGTCAACAGTACTTTCGCTGATGTAAATGCCCGGATAATCATACTCCATGACTGATTCCTTAAGTGCTGCCTTCAGGTTGTTGTAATCGTTCGGAAGCTTAAATACATCGAATATCGATCTGTCAGGAACGATTTCATCCACAAAGCTCCAGAGCTTTTCACGCTCCTCCTGAAGAAGCGCCTCGGCATCTTCGGTGTTATTGTCACCGCCCCAGCCCTTTTCTCTAAGTATCTTAACTGCATCTTCATAATCCGATGCTGATACAAGCTGGTCCATGGCCTGATTATTAAGCAGTTTAAGTTCGGCATATCTCAATCGCGCAACAGCAAATACATAGCCTTTATCTACATATGCACCTGTCATAATGCCCTCCTGTTACGCAAAAAGTAAAGATTTTACCTTATCCTGTAATTCTTCTATGTTCTGATCAATAAGTGCGTCAAATGTGCAGTTCTCCTCAATGCCTCCGAAATCAAGAACGAAGCCGTTTTTGATTTCTGCTGCCTCTGAAGAAACAGTAAGCTTTGCGCCTTTATCCTCTGCGCTCTTTACAAATCCGTCGATTACATCCTGAGGGATCCTCTTGAGATCTGCTGCATTAAGCTTGAGCACGGCATCCTCCGAAGGAACATGCTTTGAAAAAAGCTTTTTGATAAAATCAACATATTCCTGGTCGGAAAGACTGCTGAGCTTCTCCTTTGCCATACCGATGGTATCATTCAGAAGCTCCTGCTTGCCTGTGAGAAGGATCTGCTTTGTCTTAAGCTCAGCTGAGGCCTTGCTTCTCATTTCGATAGTCTCAACCTCTGTCTGGGCTTTCTTTTCTATTCTCTCGCATTCAGCCTTCATCTTCTTGTCAGAATCTGCCTTGATCTCTGCTGCCTTTGCATTGGCCTCATCAATAATAGCCTTGATCTGAGCATCTGATTCTCCGGATATGCGAGCGACTAATTTATCAAGTCCGTTCATCTGAAATATCCTTCCTTTATCAATACTGTAATATCCGTTTTATCAGATTCCTGCAGGGATACCAAAGATTGAAAGGATAGATATAAGGAGTGCAAGAATAGCATATGTCTCAACCATTGCAGGGAAGATCATAGCCTTACCGAACTGATCAGGTCTCTTTGCAACAAGTCCGATAGCTGCAACTGAGCAGCGTCCCTGTGCGATACCTGAAATAAGTCCGCCGAGTGCCATTGGAAGGCATGCTGCAAAGTACATAAGACCTGAAAGAAGTGAGATCTGCTCTGCTCCGCCGCCAAGCATACCGATGTTTGCAAGTGTGATGAAGGCGATAAGAAGTCCGTAGATACCCTGTGTACCAGGAAGAAGCTGAAGGATAAGAACCTTAGAGAACATTGAAGGCTCCTGTGTAACTACGCCTGATGCAGAACGACCTGCAACGCCAACTCCGATAGCTGAACCGCAACCTGCAAGACCTGCTGAAAGTGCAGCGCCTAATACTGCGAAAAATAAACCTAAGTTTGCCATGATTAAACATCCTCCTTGACAGAATAGTATTTAGTATTTTCTGTGAACGGCTGGAATTTCTTTCCGCCGCCGTCGTAAAATTTACCGAAGAACTCAACGAACTGAAGTCGGTTCGTATGAACATAAGCACCAAGTACGTTTATCGAAAGGTTGAGGACATGTCCGACAACGAAAATTGCGAGAAACAGTATGATGCCTATCGGAAGCGGTACAGCACCGCATACCATTGAGCCCATCTTATTGAATACCTGAGCGATAACACCGGTAGCAAGTCCGAGAGCAAGAAGTCTCGAATATGAAAGTATATCCGAAAGCCAGCTCGTACAGCCGTATGCACTGTAGAGACCTGACGCAATACGTACTCCCCAATTCTTGTTCTCTCTGCCTCCTGTAAGCACTACTCCGAGTGCACCGAGTATCGTCACCCACTTTGCCGCAGAAGCTACCGCAGCACTAAGATGTATATTGAGTGAGAGCATTCCTGTTATCATATCCATTGTGAGAAGATATACTATAGCTCCTCCGATGAACATGTACCAGAATACAACGTCACAGATCGCATCCTTGACCTGTCCGTTCTTGATAAGCTCATAGAGCTTGATCGTAAGACCTGTGAACAGATGCACTATACCGATCATGAATGCTACTACCAGAAGTCTCATAGGCTCTGCCTGCGGATTGAACCATATAGGGTTCAGTGCTATGTCAGGCCTGTTAAAGAAGGTAGTTGCAATAACATTGACCGCATCTCCGAAAAAGCTTCCGAACATGAATCCCCAGAATGTTGTGGAGATTCCTGAGAAGAACATGAGTTTCATCATCTTCTTCATGCCCGGCTGAAGGTTTTTAACCTTCATAAGCACAAATCCGCAGCCAAGTACCAGCAAAAGTCCGTAGCCTGCATCCGAGAGCATCATACCGAACATAATGTAGTAGAAGCATGCAATTATGCTTGACGGATCGATTTCTGAGATATTCGGATAGGAATATGCATCTACGACAGTTTCCATAGGATCTGTCAGGAAGCCGTTGTGAAGTTCGCAAGGGATATCATCATCCGGAAGCGGATCACTTATCTCAACGACGGCATCCAATGCCTCAAGCTTTTTAGTAAGTCCTTCAGCTGTCTTAGCCGGTGTGAAACCGCTTATGAAGAACGTGCTCACTGACTGAGGTATGCTGCTGAGCACCTCATATTTGTCAGATCTCATGGTGTAATAATCAGCCGCAAACTTAAGATTATTTCTTTCTGAAGCATATACGGCAATCTCTTCCCCGCATTTTGTGATATCAGCCTGATAATCAGCTATTTTCTGCTTAATAGACTGTATCTCCTCCGTAGGAACCAATGTGCTTGAAGGAGCCTTCACAAAATCGATCTTTTTAAGCCCGGATTCGACTTTATCCGCATCGTCTCTGTGACATACGACCATAAATGCCGTTATTGTCTTGGAGCCTGAGATAAATTCGATATCTATATCCGGAGTTTCCTCGCCCTCAAACGCCTCATACAACTTGGTATAAAGCTGTTCAAGTGTGGCCTCTTCCCCTATAGATCCGATGAAGACTCTTGATTTGGCAGTACCGCTGTAGTTAAGCGGTATATCCAGATTTGTCCATGCACTTAATGTTTCCAGATTTGTCTCGCATTTAGGAATAGCTGCCTTATCTTCAAGTATCTGCTTATTGATGCTGATGATCCTTGAAGCAGTTTCAAGATATTCCTTTACATGACCGATCTGTTCATTATATGAAGCCATTCCCATGTCCGACGCGCCTTCAAAGGAACTTAAAAGTCCTTTGTCCTTGTCGGGAGCATATTCTTCCAGGATATTAATTGCCTGTTCAGCCTGCTTGGCTGCACGCATGAATCCTGAGCGTTCAGCGTTTACATCCATGGTCTTAAGACCTTCATCCTGAATATCTCCGGAATTGATCTCCACCATGCCGGTACGCTGAAGAAGCTCTAATATGCTCTTTCTCTGTGTTTTAGGACCACAGATGAAAATACGCTTCATTCGTACTTTAGACATGTCTTTTGCCCTCCTCTCTTAATTTTTCTTCAACATAAAACAATGTGGTCATTTATCACAGAAGTGAATTTATGACCTCGTTTACCGCCTCAGCCTGCTTTCCCGATGCCTGGGCTTTAAGTGCCTCTTTAGCCTCAAGTGCTTTGGCTTCCGCAGCCTTTACCTCGGAAGCAGATGCTTTCTCAGCCTCGGAAACCTTGGCAGCTGCCGCATCTGAAGCTTTTTTAACCTCAGCTGCGTAAAGCTTTGCCGCCTCATCCTTTGCCTCTTTGACAAGCTTTTCTGCGTTTGCTCTTGCTTCGGTAAGACCGGCAGATGCTGACGCTTCAGCCTGCTTTATCCTATCAATAATTTCCTTAGACAAGTTGCAACCTCCTGACTTTTTTTATATATAAACGATATTAATGCCGCCTGCCCGGGCCATCGGACCGAAAGCCTTACATCGCTTACATCCATATTCTTGTGCCCTGCTCATCCTTAGATGCCATGAAGACTTCCTGATCTTCTCCGGTGCCGTCAAAAACAAGCAGTGCCGTATGTATGCCGAAGCTTTCGAACAATTCATCAAGTAATGCCTCATCCTTGATCCTTCCCTGTTCCTTAAGCTTCTTTACAAGATATAAAACTGTATTTATGCTTCCTCTGTCGCAGTCAGCCGCTATACCCGGACTTCCTGAAAGCGTCATTAGATTAAAGCCTGCTTTAAGCTCTTCGCTTTCGTCCTCGGATGACTCCGGCTCTTCATTTGGATCTCCCAATATACCGCCTGTCGTAACTCCGTAAGGAAGCTCTGCGTCTATGATCCGCACAGATGCGCCTGCAGCAATGACCGGCGAAGTTTCGCTGCCTGCTTCACTGTGAAACAGTGAACATATTGTGCCTGCGATCTCAAAATCAATTCCTACAAGGTCCTTTGCTGAAGCTTTATAATCCTTCAGCATATTGAGCCTCTCCATGCATTCCTCATATGCATGTGCCTCACATATACACCCTGCGGCAAGTCTTACCCCGTCTGCTGCTGTAAATGCTGCTGCCGCCACTCTGTATTTCATCATCACACCATCCTCTTCAGGACATCCATAGCATCTCCGATAAGCTCTGAAGGTGTTTTATTGTCCACTCCGACGATGACGCTTTCGCAATGATTGAACGGTATCAGTACAAGCTTTGCCCCGCTTGATCCAACCGCAGCTGCCATATCCCTAGTCACCTCTCCAAGCATGGAATCTGCTATTACTATTCCTACCGGTCCGACTATAATATCTGCCTTTTTGCTGGCTACGATGACTGAATTCTCTCCGGTTCCGGATATATCAGCTCCTGCCTTATTCATAGCAAGTGTCGCCGATGCATTGGTGCCGACTGCCATAACGGTCACATCAGGAAAGTTCTGTTTGATATTTGAAACAAGCTGTTTCCCCATACCGCCACCCTTGGCATCTATAACCAAAATGTTCATATTTCCTCACATTTATATAAAAATATACAGCTATTTTACCAAAGAAAAAATGTTATTTCTACGATTGTTATTATAATAACCTCGGAATAGCGTGTTGTTTCAAACTATGTACAATCCTGTTTTATTTGCATCCCGTTCTTAGTTTTTCTCATATCACGCAGCTTTTCTGATTAAAAAAAGGCGCATGTATAGCACATACGCCCCCTCTAAGAATTTGTAGATAAAAACTATCAATTTGTTAAAAATAAAACTATCTCACACAATGGATACTATACAATAATCACAGTCGAAATTCAACCGAATGTATACGAAAATAATAATTATTTTTTCTTTTTACTTACAGTAACTTTAAGTCACTCTTAAGCTTTGTTTTTTATAATACACCGCCGGCTATTATGATGATTTAAGTTTATTTTTCCGAAATCAGTTTATCCCTGTTTTCCATTCTTTCTTTGTCTCTTTCTGTCATCTCTATATCGATCTTGCTGAAGTTCTTCATTATATAATAATAAATCTGATCGATCTGCTTCATCGGGTTATATTCTTTTCCGTTATGTATCTCAAGCACATGTTTTTTACCTGATCCTTCTATAAAGTTAAGGAAGTATACACCCTTATACTTCTTTCTGAACGGATATTCTGTTTTTGTAACCTTTGTAATACTGCTCCATTTTATAACGCGTACATTTCTTTTGCCCTCTAAAAGTGCATACTCCTCACCCGAGGTCATATCCTTAAAGCAGCCACTTTTTCCCTCAACGTGCGCCTTGCCTATATCGGCACATGCAGTCAGCTTTTCAGTATGTGTCATCTCTTTATCAAATGCTAAAGAGCTGTAAGGCGTCACATACATTATAATTGCAGGAATCGTCTCATAGAGGCCGAACAGAGCCAGTACTACGAATATGGTCATAACAATGCATATATATACATTTACGCCTCCGCGCTCAATTATCAGCACTGTCAAAAACAGAATCAGCGCAAGCATCGTAACTGTCTGCATGGTCTCCCATGAGCACAGCTGTTTTTTACCATATTTTCTAATCTGATCCACTACGTAATTCTGATCCTGCATATTTTTCTTTCCTTAATAATATTGTTGATTATAAACAGCACTCTGATTATAGCGTAAAAAAGAGATACTGTGCAGTCTGTTTGCTGAATTAATACTTCAAACCGCTGACTTAACACAGTACCTCTTATCTTATTTTTGATCTGTGATCAACAATCGGATCTTATTTGCTTATTCGTAAAGCGTACAAGCAACAAAGTGATCCTTCTCGATTTCCTTAAGATTGAGCTGATGTGTACTGCACTCAGGCTTAGCATAAGGACATCTTGCTGCAAAACGGCAGCCCGGCTTAGGCTCGATTGGGCTTGTTACCTCACCCTCGATGATATCGCTGTCTGACATCTTATGATGGATGCTTGGAACAGGGATAGCCTTAAGCAGTGCCTTTGTATAAGGATGAACCGGATTAGCGAAGAGTTCTTTTGAAGGAGCTCTCTCAACACACTCACCGAGGTAAAGAACAGCGATTTCATCACTGATATGCTTTACTACTGAAAGGTCATGTGTAATGAACATATATGTAAGTCCATGCTTATCCTGAAGATCCATCAGCAGATTAAGTATCTGGGCCTGAATAGATACGTCAAGTGCTGATACAGGCTCATCACAAACGATGAACTTAGGATCAAGTGCAAGTGCACGAGCAACACCGATTCTCTGACGTCTTCCGCCGTCAAGCTCATGAGGGAATGAATTTACAAAACGCTCTGCAAGACCTACAGTCTCCATAAGCTCGTAAACTCTGTCCTCTCTGTCCAGCTTGTTAGGTATTGTCTTGAAAAGCTCAAGAGGCTCTGCAATTATCTGACTTACTGTAAGACGAGGGTTGATTGATGAATAAGGATCCTGGAATATCATCTGAGCTTCCTTGCGGTATTCCTTAAGCTCTGCCTTATTGAACTTCTCAACATTTTTTCCGTCGAAAATAATCTCGCCTTCTGTTGACTCAAGCAGTCTGAGCAGTACTCTGCCGAGTGTTGACTTTCCGCATCCGGACTCTCCTACGACTCCGAGTGTCTGTCCTCTGTTGATGCGAATGTTAACATTATCTACAGCGTGCAGCATTCCTCTTGGGGTTTTAAAATATTTTTTAAGCCCATGTGTTTCTATCAATATATCTGACATTTGCTACACTCCTTTTATTTATTATCGAACAGATGGCAACGGATAATATGTCCGTCCTTCTCATATGCACGAGGTGATTCCTTCTTGCATATATCCATGCAATGAGGACATCTCGGACTGAATTTGCAGCCCTGAGGAAGGTTCGCCGGATCAGGCATAAGTCCGTCAATAGGAGTAAGTCGATCCGTTTCAACCGTAAGATCAGGAATAGATCCGAAAAGTCCTACTGTGTAAGGATGATGGTCTTCGCCATCAAAGATGTCTTCAACAGTTCCGGTCTCAATAGCCTCTCCTGCGTACATAATAGCAACCTTGTCACAGGTCTGTGCAACGACACCCAGGTCATGAGTTACAAGGATCATAGCTGTCTGGAGCTTTTCCTTAAGCTGTCTCATAAGTCTGAGCACCTGTGCCTGAATAGTAACGTCAAGAGCTGTGGTAGGCTCGTCCGCAAGAAGCAGAAGCGGTTCGCAGGCAAGAGCCATAGCGATAACGATACGCTGCTTCATTCCGCCTGAAAACTGATGAGGATACTCTGTTCTTCTCTCAGGAGGAAGTCCGACCATCTTAAACATAGACTCAACTCTGTCAATAACATCTTCATTGCTGAATGAAGGGTTATGAAGCTTTACGACCTCACCGATCTGATCACCTACTGTGAATACCGGGTTGAGCGCACTCATAGGATCCTGGAAAATCATTGATATTTCCTTACCTCTGATAGCTCTCATGGTCTCCTCACTTGCAGCAAGGATATCTTCTCCGTTATAAGTAATGCTTCCCTTTGTTATCTCTCCGACACGGTCCGGAAGGAGCTTAAGTATGGAAAGGCATGTTGTAGTCTTGCCCGCACCTGTCTCTCCTACAAGTCCGAGGGTTTCTCCCTTATTAATAGAAAGATCAAGACCGTTTACAGCGCAAACTGTTGCGTCATCTGTATGATACTGTACATACAGATCCTTTATTTCAAGTAATTTCTCTGCCATTTAAATCTCCTCCTCATCAGTTTCTTAACTTAGGATCAAGAGCGTCACGAAGACCGTCTCCGATCAGAGTCAGAGCTGCAGCAGTAATAACGATTGCAATACCAGGTGCATATACAAGGTATGGATATGAGATCATATAAGCCTTTGCATCTGACAGCATTGAACCCCACTCAGGGTTTGGAGGCTGAATTCCGCATCCGATAAAGCTAAGTGATGCGATATCCATAATTGTTCTTGCAACTGCAAGTGTACCTTCAACTATGATAGGTCCGAGTGCGTTAGGAATAATATGCTTTATAACTATGATCGGGCCATTGGCACCGCAGAGCTTGGCCGCCTCTATAAATTCCTGTCCCTTAAGTGATATTACAGACGAACGAATAATTCTGGTAAACTTAGGGATAAGCGCAACACTCAGTGCAAGCAGAAGGTTTCTGATGCTGTTTCCAAGGGTTGCAACTATAGATATAGCAAGCAGTGTGAACGGTATAGCAAGGAATATATCGATAAATCTCATGATAAGGTTATCGATCTTGCCTCCGAGATATCCTGCTGTTGCACCTAATGCGATTCCGCCTGCAAGTGCAATAACGATAACAGCAAGACCTGTGAACATTGAAACTCGTGCGCCCCAAAGTACTCTTGCAAAGATATCTCTTCCGTAAGCGTCAGTACCGAACAGATGTGCTGCTGACGGTCCCTGAAGACGCTCGCTTATATGCTGCTCAACAACGTCTGCTTCATAGCTGATGTGAAGCGGTGCAGTGATTGCTAATATAAGCATTATCATGAATACGATAAGACCGAATACAGCAAGCTTATTCTTTCTGAACTGATGCCAGATAGTAACTATTTCACTCTTTTTCTTAAACTTTGCCCTTCTTGCAGCACGCTCTGCATCGGACATGGATGTATTTAATATATCGCTCATATACTTCCCCTCCTTAACCCTTTGCGTACTGTGACTTAATACGTGGATCAATGTATGCATACAGAATATCTGTTGCAAGGTTGATCAAGCTTGAAAGAAGTGCAATGAATACAAGTGCACCTAAAACTACAGGTGTATCCTTCTGTCTGATAGACTGGATCATAAGTGTTCCGATACCAGGAATAGCATAAACCTGCTCTGTGATAACGGTACCGCCGAGCTGCCATCCCATGTTAACACCGATAAGTGTTACGACCGGAAGGAGGGCATTTCTGAGTGCATGCTGGAAAACAACAGTGCGCTCAGGACATCCCTTAGCTCTTGCTGTTCTTATATAGTCAGATCTTATAACGTCAAGCATAGATGTTCTCGTCATACGAATTGTATTGGCGAGATATCCCGCAGCAGCCGTTATTCCCGGAAGCACGAAGCTGTACCAATGGTCTACTCCGCTCATAGGAAGAAGTCCGTATTTAACACTGACAATAAGAATAAGCATAAGTCCGAGCCAGAAATCAGGTACGGATGAAAGAAGAAGTGTAAGTGCTACTACTATATTATCTGCTATTGAATACTGCTTAACTGCAGAAAGTACTCCGAATAAAATACCGAATATTGAAGAAATAGCTATAGCTGTGAAAGCAAGCTTGCAGGTATTAGGGAAACGTGCGAATACCTCTGTAAATACAGGGTTTCTTGTCTTGTATGAGATACCAAAGTCTCCCGTAAGTACTCCGCCGAGCCATCTTACATAACGCTCAATAAAGCCTCCGTCAAGTCCGAGCTCGGCACGAAGCTTAGCTACGGCTTCCGGAGTTGCTGCATTTCCAAGCATAAGCGATGCAGCATCACCAGGTGTAAGGCTCATTATGGAGTAAAGAATAATAGAGACGCCCAGCAGCACCGGAATAAGCATGAGCAGGCGACGAACAACCATCTTTAACATGTAAATCTCCTATTTGTCGACAAATACGAGGCTGCAAAGTGAATTTGCAGCCTCGTTCACTTTCTTATGCGAAAGTTATATTGTTTACCATCTTCAACCAGTTATCAGAATGACCAGTTGTTGAATCTGTAGAATACAGCTGCGTGAGGTTCAAAGCCCTTAAGAGAATCGCTTACAACGGCTGCGTTAGAGCCTGTCATAAGGAATAAATACCATCCCTCTTCCTCGCAAATATCAGCAACCTGTCTGTAGAGCTCAAGTCTCTCATCATCGTCAACTGAATATCTTGCCTTATCAAGAAGAGCATCAGTCTCTTCATTTCCAACATAACCTACGTTAGCATAGTCAATGCCCTGCATTGATGTGTGGAGATACATATAGATATCTGCATCGGCATCAGGGAACTGTCCCCATGTCATGTAGTTCCACATATCTGAGTTACCCTTAGCGTCAACATCATCTTCCCAAGCACCACGCTCCATGATCTGAAGGTCAACGTTCATTCCTGCCTTACGAAGCTGCTCTGTGATAACCTGTGCAGGCTTCTGGTACCATGAGTCGTTTGCTGCCTTGTAGGTGATAGCTGAGCCGTCATATCCCATGCCGTCAAGAATAGACTTAGCCTGATCAACGTCATAAGGTGTAGGCTCCCAATCCTCAACATATCCAAAGTGTGCAGGGTTTACCATATAAGGTGAAACCTGTCCGATTCCGTCAAGTCCGCCTTCGAAGATTTCTTCACGGTTGAGAGAATACTGAACCGCCTTACGAGCATCCTTGTTTGCAAAGAAGCCGTCCTTAGTCTGGAATGTAAGGTAATGTGTTCCGTTTGAAGGAACATCCTGAATTGTAACACCCTCAGCTGCTGCAACGTGCTCTCTGTCAGATGTATTAAGTCCGAGGAAGAAGTCTGCATCGCCTCTTTCCATTGAAAGAGATGCTGTTGTAGCGTCAGCCATGTACTTAAGTGTTACAGTCTTGATAGTAGGTGCTCCGCCCCAGTAATCTTCGAATGCCTCAAGCTTGATGTAATCGCCGGCCTGCCACTCAACAAACTTGTAAGGTCCGCATCCGTTCTCTGAACGAGCTGTGTTTGTTCCGTCAGCCTCGCACTTCTCATACCATGCCTGGCTGTAGATACCGAATGAAGGCATAGCAAGAACCTCAAGGAAAGGCTTGTATGCATATTTTGTCTTAATAGCTACGTGTGTATCATCGATCTTCTCGATAGATTCGATAAGCTCTGCTGCAGATGCATTGTATGAACCTTCAGCATCCTTCTTAAGTGAGAATACAACGTCATCAGCTGTAAGCTCTGTTCCGTCGTGGAACTTTACGCCCTGTCTGATAGTAAATGTAAGTGTTGTTCCGTCCTCTGAGTACTCCCAAGACTCAGCGATACCAGGTACGAGCTTTGTACGGTCTCCGTTTGTCTCAAGAACCAATGTATCGTAGATATTGCACTGGATCATATGACCGTTTGACTGTGCCTCTGATCCCGGCAGAAGGCTTGTAGGCTCTGCAGTGTAGATAATCTTAAGGTCAGTCTTTCCGGCATCCGCTGATGCTTCTGTTCCTGATGATGAGGAACCTGATGATGAGGATGTAGAACCTGAACCACCGCATCCTGCAAGCATCGTTACAGCGAGTGTAGCTGAAAGTGTTACTGCAAAAGCTTTCTGTAAACTCTTTTTCATTATTACCCCCTTATTTGTAATTATTAATTTCTTAATAATTGTTAACGTTTGCATTTGGCATTTTATCATTTTCTTACAATCTGCGCTACACATAATGTTTGACAGAGTTTGTTATCATTTTTTGTACATTTAGCTAACTTGTTTTTCATATTTTTTATTAATTTCGATTGAAAAACGACAAAATACACCCTCGGTACAAGAATTGTTTTCTTATACCCAAGGGTGTATGCCTTAATTTTTTATGGAGATTTCTTAACGTGTATTAATTAATTAAATAAATTATTGTACAATTCTGACAAAGTGTCTGCAGCCACGCTGCTGACAAGCAGATTTTCCTCTCCGTTAAAGCTTATTCTCACTGACTTTTCATCATATGAGTATATCGTCATCACCATTTCGCTGAATTTTTCGGTATTTCTGTGGAAAACTATCTTCATCAGGACATTTTCGCCTGCTGCAGCACCGTCCGCAGTTCCGGTAGGGATCATCATATCAATGATATGCTTAAAGTTCTTCATATCACTGCCGCTTAGTTCTTTGCCGTTTTCTGTATACAGATATTGTCCTGCTTCACTGCTGTTGCTGTCATCAACGGTCTCAGCTTCGGTATTGGTGCCTTCATTCTCAGCTATAGTCTCGGAATTATCTGAAGAAGCACCGCCACCGTCATTTATAGCTATATCAACGCGATGTGTCGAACCTTCGGCACTTATTTCCATAGCGGTCACGCTTTCCCACTGCATCCTGCATATATCCTTTGGCTTTAAGCTCTCATATGATGCATTTTCGAGCATTTCTACGTATTTTGCGGAGATCGTATAAATCATATCCGAGCCTTCGATATATGCATAATATCCGCCCTGCACTTCATTTTTATTTCCTATAATAAGCGCCGCGCTCTCATCGTCTCCGGATACCTCAGCTCTGATATACGGCCTGCTAAGTCCGTACTTATCAAGAGCCTCCTGATCTGTGCCATATGCGGTCTTATCGCCCCAGTCAGTATTTAGAACTGTTGCCGCAAGCTTTTCGCTTGAACTTTCATCAAGCGGCTCATACGTTCCGTCTGTCTCGGTAAACCATGAATAATAATTCGTATAGGTATATTCTTCAGGATCTTCCGGCTTAGTCATGCTGAAAATGCTTCCGTCAGCCCTTTCTATGATCATAGCCTCAGGATCTTCTATCTTGCTTGAGGATGACACGCTTATATAGTCCAGCAGTCTTGCATTGACCTTAGCGTATATATCCTCATCTGCAAGATATACCGTATCGCTGCCTGATTTTCTGCAATAATATCCGCTGCCTGTACCTGCCTTCTGCCCGAAATCTATTCGTTCGCTGTCGCCGTCCTCAGTGCTGACAGCTGCATATACAGTAGGATCCTCCAGACCGTATTTTCCAAGATCCTTACAGTTTTCTTCTACAGGCTTAAGCTTTGCGCTATGCAATGACGACAAAAGATCATTTACCGCATCCTTCATGACAGGATAGTCTTCGTTTCCCTCATAAGTCCATCCGTTTCCGTCGGAAAGCATTTTTATAACACCGTCTCCGCCGCTTAATTCAAGTTCATTAACAGAACCTACTTCTATAGATATAAGCTTCGTTTCCTCAGCATTTGAGGCCTCTGCACTATATCCGGTATCCTTATTCGTATAAATGCTTACGGCAGCGTATGCGGATGCACTGACAGCAAGCGCCGCAAGCATTAATATAAGCTGTTTTTTCTGTTTCATCATCTTTTCCTTCTGCGCATGCTTATAACAATTCCCGCCGCAAGGTAGATAAGCGGGATAATTCCAATAAGCAGTATTCCCAGATGCCCTGCAGCTCCGCTCGGAACTGTCAGCTTATTTCCGGAGATCTTCTTGGAATGTATTGCTATCGAGCTGTCTTTTCCGGAAAGCCAGCCTAAAGAATTCAGCATAAGATCGCTGTTGGAGCCGTTTACAAGCTCATCATAATCTTTATTCAGAAGATCTGAGGATGTATACCATACTATTTTAGCCTTGCTGCCGCTGTCTTCTATCGCTGCACCAAGACAGAACGGACCTTCCGGATCTCCTGCTGCCTTTGAAACAGAGCTTATCTTTCCTTCCTTGGCATAGGAGTCTGCCGAGGTTTGCAAAAGCCCTGTCACAGTAATGCCGGATGGGCTGTTTTCAGGTAGCTTAAGGCCGTGTCCCATAGGTACAAGTACTGAATATCCGCCCTTTACAAGCGGCATTGTTATGTCATGATATCCTATTACAGGCAAAAGCTGCATCGGATAGTTTCCATAGCACATATACTGGTTCGCTTCAAGAATGAGTCCCGGTTCAACCTCAATGCCGTATCCGTCAAGGAGGCTCATAAGCTTAGGAAGCTCTGTATGCTCATAATCGGTATATACGAGCAGTCTGCCTCCCTTTTTAATATAATCGGAAAGACATTCTGCCTCTTTTTCTGTAATATCCTTTGCAGGGCCTGCTATAATTATACAATCAGCATCATCCGGCACACTGTCAAGTCCTACCAGATCAAGCTTTTCAAGCTGATAATTTTCACGGCTTATCGCTTCCTCTAAAGATGAGCTGAGTGTTTTTTCTCCATGTCCTGTAAGCTTATAGAGCTTCGGCATGTATCCGTTATTTATGTAATCTATAGCGCTTGTTATCTGATTCTCGCCGTCAAAAACAGTCTCTGCATCGCTGTCACTGAAATAATTATAATTTCTGACAAATATCTTGCTGTAATCTATGAGTCTGCTTCTGTTATTTCCTGCGGCAATAATACTGTTGTTATTAACCTGATCACTGGTATATTGCTCAGCAAAGCCGGGATTTACAATAGGATCCACCTTGGTGACCTTAATGTGATGCGATAAGCTGCTGTAACGGTTTAACAGCACTCCGAGCTCACTGTTTTCCTCTCCGCTCTGCACTATCCAGTAAAGCTCAATATCCTCGCTGATCTGTCCAATCGTTTCTTTAGTCTGTTCAGACAGACTGTAAAGTCCTGTTCCTGATATATCCTTTTCGGTATACTGAGACGGAAGCTTTGCCGCTGTGAGATTTACAAATATAAGTGTTGCCAGCAATATTAATGAGGTCAGCACGCTGAAAAGACCCATGCTGAGTCTGTTTCCGCCGTTTCCCGACATTTTCATCAGCTCCACCTCCTTTTTTCAAGAGACTGAAGTGACAGATACAAAAAGAAGATTATTACTGACAAAAAATACACTATTGATTTAAAGTCAAATACACCTCTTGCGAACACATAAAAGCGCTCAAATACAGATATATTGCCGATTATCGACGCAAATAATCCTTCAAAAAGCTTCTTTGAATGTCTGTAAAGAAGCTCAAGCACGCATACGCAAACACAGATGAAAATTCCGGCAGCATATATGTTCTTTGTAAATATAAAGAGTACTGCCGCTATAACAACAGCTGCCGCTATAAGAGCTGCAAGCGATGCCGCCGCAGTTCCCGGAATGTGATCTGTAAGATTCTTCCCGAAATAGGTCACCAAAAACAATGCAAAGCTGCCTCCTGCCGCTATTGCCTGGTTTTCTGTAAGCGTCGAAATAAAAAGTCCGGCTGCTATAAGTGCCGCTCCAAGCATATAGAAGGCAGCAATATTATAAAGTGCCGTCGTATATGACACTGTGCCGTACTTCATAAGAAAAAGCGGATAAATGCACATTATTAAAGTAGGCACCAAAAGGGTGATAAGCATTGCAAGATACTTACCTATAACCACATCCCACATTGATACCGGCAGAGAATATAAAAGTTGATCCGTTCTCTGCTTTCTTTCCTCAGATACCGACCTCATGGTGAGGATCGGAATAATTATAAGGAACATAAACGACATGTTGTTAACGGTGTACTCATAATTGGCATAACCCATACTGCAGTTTAATATGACTGTATATACTCCTGCAAAGGCAAGCAGTACCGCACCGAAAAACCAGCCGAACATTCCTTTAAAATAAAAGCTCAGTTCTTTTTTTAATATTTGTATCATCCGGCTTCCCCTCCGTTTGTGGCTGCCAGCTTTATGGCATTTTCCTGAGCACTGCTGTCATCAGTATAGGTATCGCGTCTTTCGGTAAGCTCAAGGAAGGCTTCCTCAAGGGTAGGCTTAACAGCAGTCATTTCTATAATAGGGATCCTTTTGTCTGCACATGCAAAGAACAGCTGTTCAGCCGTTTTTTCCGGCGTTTCTGTGCTTATTTCTATATTACTGATGCCATCTTCCTCAGAAATAATTCTGATGTTTTCAGAATCAGCTGCCGCGCTAAGCATTTCCATGCATAGCTTTCCTTCCCCTTTAAGTCTCAGCTTTATTACGGGTTCTTTTTTGAGAATGCTGTCAAGGTCGTGTACTCTGCTGTCTGCTATAAGCTGTCCTCTTGCAATGATAATGATATGATCGCTTATTGTCTGAACCTCCGAAAGGATATGGCTTGAAAACAGCACTATATGATTCTTTCCGAGATTTCTGACAAGCTCTCTTATCTCAGTTATCTGCTTAGGATCAAGTCCTACGGTCGGTTCGTCCAGAATTATTATCCCAGGATTTCCAAGCATGGTCTGTGCTATTCCGACTCTCTGCTTGTAGCCCTTTGAAAGATTCTTTATAAGCCTGTCCTTTATCGGAGTGATGCCTGTTACATCCATAGCATAGCTTATCTTATCCTTAAGCTCTGCCTTTTTGACTCCCCTTGCTTCTGCAACAAATTTGAGATATTCATAAGGTGTCATATCCATATAAAGCGGTGGCTGTTCCGGAAGGTATCCTATGCCCGCCTTGGCCTTTTCAGGTTCTTCAAAGATATCATGCCCATCTATTTTGACTGATCCCGAAGATGCAGCCAGACATCCCGTTATGATATTCATTGTCGTTGATTTTCCGGCACCGTTAGGCCCGAGAAAACCGTAAACACCGTTTTCCGTAATACTGAAGCTTATGCCTCTTACAGCAGGATCTTCATTATAATATTTATAAATTTCGCTGACCTCTATCAAGCAGATACCTCCAAAATAATTCCGCTTAATCTAATAGCTGCCGCACTCTTGATCCTATCAATGTTGTAGGTCAGGGTGCAGCAGCACATATAATCCTAATCAGGCATTTTCAAGTTTCTCTATACCCTTTTTAATTCTTCTGATGCTTTCTTCTCTGCCAAGTATATCGCAGATCTCAACAACTCCGCCAGGTGTTACAAGCTTTCCTGCTGCAGCTATGCGGACAGGCCACATAACCATGGCATTCTTGCAGCCAAGCTCCTCGGCAAGACCAGTAAGGCAGCTCTTTATGCTCTCCTCATCCCAGCTTTCAAGAGCCTCAAGTCGATGAAGTGCTTTATTAAGCATATCAAGCGATACTTCTGCATTAGTCTTTGATTTCTTATTGGTATAGAATTCAATATCATACTCAGGAAGCTCATCAAAGAAATCAAGCTTTTCAGGAATATCGCTCAGCATCTCGCAGCGCTGCTGTAAAAGCGGTGCGATCTTAGCCGGAGATATGCTCTCTTTCTTGACTGCCTTTCTGATATATGGCTCCGCAACCTTAAGAAACTCCTCAGGAGTCATTTCTCTTATATATGCGGCATTAAAATACTTAAGCTTTTCAATATCAAATATTGCAGGTGACTTTGAAATACCCGAAATATCAAATGCTTTCTTAAGCTCATCTAAAGTGAAGAACTCCTGCTCGGCTATCTCTCCTCTCGGTGACCAGCCTAATAAAGCAACATAGTTTAATATTGCTTCTGTAAGGAAGCCTTCATTTCTGAGATCCTCATATGAAGGATCTCCGTGACGCTTTGACATTTTATGCTGAGCATCACGCATGACCGGTGAGCAGTGAACATACTCAGGGATATCCCAGCCGAAGCCTTCATAGAGAAGGTTATACTTAGGTGATGAAGCAAGATATTCGCTTCCTCTTACAACATGTGTGATGCCCATGAGATGATCATCAACGACATTTGCAAAGTTATATGTAGGAAGTCCGTCTCTCTTAAGCAGTACCTGATCGTCAAGAGAATCATTTGGCACAGTTATCTCACCGTAGGAAATATCATGGAATGTTGTTGTTCCTGTCTCCGGCACCTTCTGTCTTATAACGTAAGGCTCGCCGGCCTCAGCTCTTCTTTTTGCCTCTGCCGGATCGAGTGAACGGCACGGATCAGCGATCTTTACGAACTTTTCAGCTGCCGATGCCTCTGTATCGTCTGCCTCATCCTCATGCTTATCGCAGAAACAATAGTATGCATGTCCTCTGTCAACGAGCATCTTGGCATATTTTCCGTAAAGCTCTCTGCGCTCGCTCTGTACATACGGACCTACAGGTCCTCCGATATCCGGACCCTCATCGTGATTAAGACCGCACTCCTTGAGTGTGTTATAGATGACCTGCTCAGCACCCTCTACTTCTCTTTTCTTATCTGTATCCTCAAGTCTGAATATAAATGTACCGTCATCCTTTTTAGCTATTAAATACGTGTAAAGAGCAGTACGCAAATTACCTATATGCATATATCCGGTAGGTGAAGGTGCAAATCTTGTTCTCACCTTGCCGTGAGGTATGCGTGCCTCCATCTCTTCAAAAAACTTCTCGTCATTCATCAATATGTCCTCCGATAAAATTGACCTCAGCGCTCTGCCTTTAAATCACATAAACATATCATTTAGGCACGGAGCTTATATGCCCGGTCTTTTATATTTTTATTGCTTAACATTTTTCTTCGCTAACGATTTATTATAACGAATTAATTAATGAATTACCATATACAGCATTAACAAAAGAAAAGATTATATGGCTATACATAAAAATACAGCGGCTTTTTATACCGCTGTACGAGTTTCTTCTTAATTAATATCTTGTAAGCATTTTACCTTCTGCATCGAACTCAAGTTCAAACGGCTCTGATTCGATGCTGAGCTCAGATCTTGTCTTTGCCTCCGGTATAAGTGCCTCGGAAATGAGCATGGACTCAACCTCCAAAGAATTCTTAAGTATGATTATACGTGGATTTTCAGGATCCATCTTAAGGCATATAGCCATGCATGCCTGAAGGCATTCTTTTTCATTATCCATTATAAGAGGGATCTTATAGGTGGATGAATCATGGTCTGTTATGGCATTCGGATATGTATCATTAAATGAGATCTGCTTGAAGAAATCCATAGTTCCGACATCTGCTCTTCCCATGCCGGTAGCATTGCCGTGAGATTCCTCGCTGAGTCCCCATATACCCATACGCTCAGATTTGATGCCTATAGGAAGCCTTGAACGTCCTACAACATTCGGATCCATGCCGCCGCCGGAATAATTCTTTCCGATTTTCTCAAGGATAATAACATCGCAGGCATCAAGGAATATCTTTGCCATATTAGCCTTAGCATCAATAAGCAGCTTCGGCTCCTCTTCCGCTATCTTTGCAGGCTCAAGGAACTCTATGCGGTAGGTTTTATCAAAGGCATTCTCCATAAGGCCTATTCCCATAATGACCGGAGCTTTTCTGATGATCTCGCTTCCTATTGAGAAAAGTCTTTCAGGCATGGCATCGTCTCCCTGACTGTGAGCAACATATGCTCCTGCCTGCTTTCCGAGTCCGATAGTCATCATTTTCATAAGGCCGCTCTCATATTTACCCTTGAATCCGGTATGTGCCTTAATACGGTTCATAACAATGATGCCGTCTGCGCCAAATGCATTTTTATCTATCTGAACATCCTCATCTATTTCCTCTGCATGTCCTATCTTTACAGTCTCCATAGAGGAAATGATAGGGCAGCCCATGCTTTCTTCGGTAATGTTATAGCTTCTGAGAATGCCTCTCTGGCCTTCTGCCGTAGCACCGCCGTGTGATCCCATTGCTGGAATGATGAAAGGCTCTCCGCCTAATGCCTTTACACAGTCAACCACAGTCCTTGTGATCAGAACGATGTTTGAAAGTCCGCGGCTACCTGCTGTAATGCATATACGCATGCCCGGCTTTATGGTGTTTTTAAATTCAGGCTTTTCAAAATTATCTTTTATCAGTTTCTTTATAGCTTCTTCGCTGAGCTCATTATGCGGAAAATTCTGCTTAACTTTTACGAATTTTGGCAGCTTCTGTCCTGCTATAAGCGGAGTTACTGTCGACATATCTTCCCCTTATCCGACCTGATTTCTTATTTCAGTTCTTATTTCATTTGTATATATTTTCAATGCATATTCAGTTGTTAGTTTGCGCTGAATATTTCATTTATAGTTCAATTTTGTTTTTTCGTCTATAGATTAATTTTACGGTTTGTTCTGTTTGTAACTTTTTATTTGTTGCAATTATATTGTAAAATCAAGGGCGAAAAAGCAGACTCGGTAAGAGGTCTGCTTTTCGGTTTCTATGATCAGGCGATAGTCTTTGGATCTACCTCGACTTCCTTTATATCAACGACATCTGATACCTTGTATCTCTTGGCATTCTTCATGCCAGGAATAATCTCTTCGGCATGAGCGATCATCTCTTCTCTTGTATATGGCTTTGCAACCGGCTTTGACATTTCTTCCTTTGAAATGCCTACGCTCTCAAGCTCTATCCATGCTCTGTCTGAAATATGGTCGATATCGATAGGCGTTCCGTATGCATGAGCTGTGCTAATAAGTGCAGGTGAAGGTCCTAAATGACGGCCTACGATAAGTCCTGTATCAAGAGCATCAAGCATGAGCTTCATGAACTTTTCCTTAGGTGCGGCAAATGCAGGATAATCACTCTTAACTGTCTTTGCGTATTCTCCTGAGTTATGAGCAGACATTCCGGCCTTATAGCCTCCTAAATTGGCGCCTCCGAAGATACGTCCCCATCTCTCTGAAACTACCATTCCGATTCCTACAGAAACCTCAGGGCCTGCAACACATACGGTAACTTCTCCGTCACGCATAAGCTCATTTGCAGCTGACATAAACACAAGTGCCTCTGTCATCTCAACCATGTTAAATGCCTCTGAACCGCAGTTGTTATTTGCAATACGTCCGGTAAGTGTCATATTTTCATTATGTCCTGCACGCTCTGTTCCTCTGTCCTTGGCATTCGGACCTCTGTGCAGAGGCTTTCCCTTAAACTGATCAAGATGCCACTGTCTCATATGAGGCTCATCCTCGAAAATGCCTTCATATTCAGGTATCTCGCTGATTGGCATATAGCCGTAGGTCTTATTGACCATTCCGTGATCAACTGAAGCTATAGCTGTTACGGCGATTGGATTCATGATTCCGTCAGATGTAACTGAAACAGCGTCAAGATCAACTATATCAACTGCAGCATATGAATCCTTATATTCATTTGCAATCACCTTGACTGCTTCGAAATTTGTAAGAGCAGCCTTCTTTATGTCCTTTTCATCTATAAATACCCAGTCAAGCGGCATTGCTCCGTCTGCTGCACCCTTTGGAATTACACGATACTTTAACTTCATGACTATAGCCTCCCCTTATAACTGTGTCTGCTTGTGACCTGCACTGCGGCGATCATCAATGACCTCTGCGTCTGTCAGATAATACTCAACTGTAGGAATATCTGCAGCAAGATCATCCAGGATAGCGATCTTGCACTTTCCTGAAGCATCATAGCCCTTTGCTATAGATGAGTAAATGACCTCCGGATTAAACGGCACTATACGAAGCTCTACCTCTGTGATGTCAGGATCCTGAGTAACTTCATATATTTCTTCCTCAATACGTCCGCATCTGAGTGAAGCGACCTTGGCTGTGTCGATGTTTTCAAGTCCCTTAATAGTTATCTTTGTCTCAGGGCGAATCCTTTTTGCTGCGGCCTGCATCTTCGCAAGGAAATCCGGCAGCTTCGTATGCATGCATTTCATGTTATTGCTCTCCTTCTGTTTTGAATATACCTTCGTGATATGCTTGTTTCTAAAGTCATTTTTAATGACTGTTAAACTTAGTTCATGCAATTTGTCTGCAGCAGCTTGTTAAGACCGTTTCCGAACATCGACCATGAGCCTGATTTCGTGATGCCTTTATGTCTGCTTTGACTAATGTCTATCAGCTCAGTCCTCTGCAGGCATCATTTCTGAAAGCCAATCCATAATTATCTCAGCAACCTCTGTGCGCTGATCTCCATGGAATCCGAAATGTTCAAAAAAGTGTCCGGCATTTTCAACGATCACACACTTGGATTTAGTGTTCCCGGCTGCATTGAGTGCCTCAGTCATCTTTTCAGCCCAGATCGCCGGCGTGATATTGTCTCTGTTGCCTGTTATGGCAAGCATCGGAGTCTTGATCTTGTCGGCAAGCTGTAATGTCGAACGTTCAATGTAGCCTTCAGGATTATTGAACGGATCTCCGCCGTATTTCTGACATGCTCTTTTATAATAATCCGGAAGGAAATCCTTGGAATACTTAGCATAGTTCAGCCAATCCGATAGCTGAGACATTGCAACTCCGCATGCAAAATCCTTTTCTGCTGCAAGCTTCTGCACCAGATCCGCTCCGAGTGAATGTCCAATGACTGCGATCCTGCTGCGATCGACAAGCGGCTGTGATGCAACAAAGTCAAAGGCTTCTCTGAGATCCTGCTGCTGTCTTTGCCCTGCATGATCGTTCACTCTCGGTTCACCTGATCCGTACCCTCTCTGATATAAGGAGTATACAAGATAGCCTCTTCTGCACAGTGTTCCTGATATCCAGTTATAATCCTCAGGCGAACACTGTCCTCCCGGAACTATGAGTGCTGTCGAGGTATGACCTTCCTTTGTGTGAAACGGTACGAAGCACTGCAGATACATTGTGATCCCGTCTGATGTAACAAACTGCTCTGTAGTCTTTTTCATATGAGCTCCTTCAAAACTGTAAGCAGATTCTCAGGTGCTTTTCACTGTTCCTAAAGTATATTTCAATTGCCATTTTCTGACAAGATAGCCACATATACACTAATTTGTACAAACTTTAGCTGAATATAGTGGTAAAAGCGTGGAAAGTCTTTCAATTTATTGAGAAACTGCTTTCTAATATTAATTACTTTTAATCCTTTAATAATATCCACTGTGGTTTATTTGGTCAACAGAGGTGTTATTAAGATTTGTTAATACCGTCCCTTAGGCACTGTTACAAAATGCGCTTTAAGGATATTCATCAATTAAGTCTTAACGCAAAGCGGACAGAACTCCTTAAAGCTCTGTCCGTTCGCGTTTTCCAAGTTTTATATTATTGAAGTTATTAGGTATTTTTAAGCTGTCAGCTCTGCTTCGTCATTCGGAACGAGGCTCAGCATATCCTTAAGTCCCATAGGCTCATCTCTGAATATAGCCTCATCCATAAGCTTAAGATCCTTGGATATAATAGGCTTAAACTCCATGTGTGCCAGAATATCCTTCTCAAGGTCGATTCCCGGTGCGATCTCAGTAAGCATGAGTCCTGCATCGGTAAGCTTGAATACAGCTCTTTCTGTTATATACATTACCTTCTGGCCTGCAGTATTTGCATATTCTCCTGAGAATGTTATCTGCTGAACATTCTTTATGAACTTATTCTGTCTGCCTTCCTCGATTATAACGAGCTTTCCGTCTCTTACCTCTTCCTTAAGTCCGCCTGCTGTAAATGTTCCTACAAAGCAAACATCCTTAGTATTCTGTGAGATATCAATGAATCCGCCCGGGCCTGTGAACTTAGTGCCGAATTTGGAAGCATTTACATTTCCTGATTCGTCAGCCTCGGCAAGTCCTAAGAATGTCTTTGACAGGAAGCCTCCGTCATAAAGATGGAATACATTGCTCATATCAAGAATTGCTTCCGCATTAGCTGCGGCACCGAAGCCTACTCCCTCTACAGGCACTCCTCCGAGTGCACCGTACTCAAGTGAAAGTGTTGATGCTATTCCCTCTTCATTGGCAACGCTTCCTATACCGGATGCAATACCTATTCCGAGGTTGATAACGCAGTCCGGAACGAGCTCCATTGCTCCGCGTCTTGCGATGATCTTTCTGTTTGACATATCCATAGGCTTAAGACCGTCTACAGGAACAGTGATGTCTCCCGAAAGCTCAGGTCTGTAAGCTGCTGCATAGCCCTGCTGATACTTGTCCTCATCGGCGATAACCACATAGTCAACGATTCCTGCAGGTATCTTGACATTTCTAGGATTAAGAGAGCCGTTCTTCACAACTCGTCTCACCTCTGCTATAACGATTCCGCCTGTGTTGTGAGTTGCTGCGGCAATGTCAAAGCCCATGTCTCCTGTAGCACTGTGATCAAGAGTAATATTGCCGTTTTCATCTGCGGCATAGCCTCTGATGAAGCATGCATCAATGTCAAAGGTCTTGTAGGCAAGAGTCTCCTGACCGCCGATATTTATAAGCTCAACTATTTCTCTGCCCTGATCCCTGGTTTTCTGGTTGGCCTTGCATGCCTCCTGACGAGGATCTGCATAGGTCTTGAGTCCGACATTTGTAACCAGTGCAGGCTTATGTCCCGCAATAGCATCATAAAGATGAAGCATAACTCCGAGCGGTATCGGATAAGCTGCGATCTCATTCTTTCCTATCATATCAGCTATAAGCTGTGGGATCATGAAGTGAGCTGCGATTATTGTATCTATAAGTCCCTTTTTGGCGATTCTGTTGAAGCCAACATTATTTTTGGAATTGTCTCCCGGGCTTATGGTACTTGTAACCGTAAGGTCTCTCGGAAGTCCTTCCTCTTCAAATCTGTCGGCAAGTGCCTGAAGAAGAGTTTCCGGTGCACCGTATGATCCTACACCTCCGACTGCAACTGTCATGTTGCTGCCTATAAGTCTTGCTGCCTCTTCTTTTGATATAAGCTTTTTCATAGGATGACCTCCTTTTTCTTATTGCCCCTTTTTAGGGTAATGTCCCCGTTGTTTGGGGAGGTGATGCGGCTGCAATGGCCTGCAGCTGCATCGAATGTTTCTAGTGCCAATATATCATATTCAAATATTTTGTAAAGTAAAAACTTTGTATGCAAATTAAAAATAGCAAAATAAAAGACAGAGCCTCATTTAAAAGCTCTGTCTTTGGCATAAATGCACTAATTATCTAATTTTTAACATAACAATGGCTGTTAAATACTGATAATCCGGTGAGTATTGATAGTAAAATTCAATATATCTCCGGGCTGATTTTTGTCATTTATTTAATCATTTAAATGCCTTATTTTTCTCAACCGCCGCTATTACAGCGTCCATAACAATGCCTCTGAAGCCGCCTTCCTCCAGGGTACGGACTCCTTCTATAGTAGTTCCGCCAGGTGAGCATACGGCATCCTTCAATTCTCCCGGATGCTTGCCGCTTTGCATAGCCAACTTTGCCGAGCCTATAAGAGTCTGCTCTGCAAGCTCATAGGCCTGCGCTCTCGGAAGTCCCGCCTGAACGCCGCCGTCAGCAAGTGCCTCTATAAACATATATACAAATGCCGGTCCGCAGCCTGAAACAGCGCTTCCGGCATCGATAAGTTTCTCCGGAAGCTTTGCAAGACGTCCTGCACCCTTCATAAGCTCTGTAAATGCCTCAAGCACTGCAGTATCGACACCGTTCTCGGCATACAGTATCATTCCCTCTCCGATGGCTGCCGGAGTATTCGGCATTATCCTTATAATACTGTAATCCCCCTTTGCAAGCTCACCAATCCTTTCTATGGGAAGTCCTGCTGCCATAGTTATAAGTGTAAAGCTCTCACCTTTATTTTTTCTTTCTTTAAGAATAGGTGCGATGCCATCAAGCATATCAGCCATCATCTGCGGCTTAACGCCTAAAAATATAAAGTCTGCCGTTGCCGCAATCTCAGCATTATCAGTAACTGCAGCGTCCTTACCAAGCTCTGAAGCAAGCTCCTCGGCCTTTTCGCGGGTCCTGTTGGCAAGCAATATTTTATAGTCCTTTCCAGCTCCGGCTACAGCTTTTGCCAATGCGCCGCCCATATTTCCTGTTCCTATAAAACCAACCTTTGTCATATCTAAAAGACCTTCCGTAATATTTTCATTTATAAAAGCTTCTGCAAAAATCAGCGCACCTGGCCCTCGCCGTAAACAACGTATTTACAGCTTGTCAGCTCCTCAAGTCCCATAGGGCCTCTTGCGTGCAGCTTCTGAGTGGAAATGCCTATCTCTGCTCCGAGTCCGAATTCTCCGCCGTCGGTGAATCTTGTGGAAGCATTGACATAAACAGCTGCCGCATCTATCTCATTAAGGAAATGCTGTGCAGTAAAATAATTATCAGTAATTATTGCCTCGCTGTGTCCTGTACTGTGCTGATCTATAAACTCCACAGCCTCTTCATAGCTCTTTACCACTCTTACGGCAAGCTTATAATCATCATATTCTGTATCCCAGTCAGCCTCAGTTGCTGAAATTATATTCTTTTCCGCATAGCTGTCACCGCAGATCTTCTTCATTGTATCAATCGAGCTGTCATCGCAGCGAAGCTCAACATTTTTCTGCATAAGAAGCGGCATTGCCTTTTTGCAGAAGTCTTCAAGGATGTCCTCATGTATAAGCACACATTCAACGGCATTGCAGACTGAAGGACGTGAGCATTTGGCGTTATACAGTATGTCGGCACCCATATCAAGGTTTGCTTCTTTATCTATATAGATATGGCAGACGCCCTCTCCGGTACGAATGACCGGAACCGTCGAATTCTTTGCAACAGATCTGATAAGTCCGGCTCCGCCTCGAGGAATGAGCACATCTATATATTTATCCATATGCATAAGCTCTTCGGCAGTTTCATGGCTGGTATCCTGCACAAGTGAAATGCATTCTCCCGGAAGTCCTGCCTCTATCAGTGCGTCCTGCATGATAAGCGTCGCCATACGGTTAGACCTTATGGCTTCCTTTCCGCCTCTTAAAACGCAGACATTTCCGGATTTAAGACACAATGCCGCAGCATCTACAGTAACGTTCGGTCTTGCCTCAAAAATAATGGCAATGACTCCGAGCGGAACTCTTCTTCTTGATATAATGAGCCCGTTTGGTCTTGTTACAGTCTTATCCGAAGTCGCTGTAGGATCAGGCAGTGCCATTACTGCCAGTACACCGTCTGCTATACCCTTTATCCTCTCAGGTGTAAGCTTTAATCTGTCGAGCATGGCCGCAGAAATTCCTGCTTTTTCTGCTGCTTCCATATCCTCTGCATTTGCACTGAGCCACTCATTCTGTCTCTTTATGAGGGCATCAGCTATTGCCTTAAGTGCATCATTCTTTTTTGTAGTTCCGGCTGTCATCAATGTACGTGAAGCCTTTTTTGCAGCAATCGCCTGCTGTTCAAGTACAGTCATATCTGCCTCCGTCTCGTGTGATCAATTCAAATTTATGTTTTAAGGTGTCGGAACACCTTTATCGCACAGCGTAATACTTTCATTATCTGCAGGAACAGCTTGACTGAGCGTTCTGAAGAACGAATAGTTCTGTAAATGCCGTATGTGCAGACTTGCCGTTTGAAAATGCACTGTTTGAGCGAAGCGAGTTTGCATTTTCATAGGAAAAGTCAAGCATCGGCATTGTTTCAGAACATGAGTTCGAAATGGCTCAGGAAAGCTGTTAATGCAGCATATGATCTTTACCTTCCGATAAATCTTGTTCCGACAGGCTTGCCTTCTACGATATCATAGAGATTTTCCACATTTTCACTGTTGGTTATAACCATTTCAAAGCCTGCATCAAGCGCTATCTTTGCAGCAGCTATCTTGGTCGCCATTCCTCCGGTGCCGTGTACAGAGCCTGCGCCTCCTGCCATTGCCTCGATATCCGGTGTGATTTCATGCACCCTGGAAATAAGCTTTGCTTCAGGATTCTTTCTCGGATCAGAGTCATACAGTCCGTCTATATCAGTCATAAGTATCAGGAGATCCGCCTCGCAGAGTCTTGCTACTATAGCTGAAAGGGTATCATTATCGCCCAGCACCTTGTGATGTCCGCTCTCGATCTCTACTGAAGAAACGGAGTCATTTTCATTTACTATAGGGATCACTCCCATAGATAAAAGCGCTTCAAAGGTATTCTTCAGATATTTTGAATCTGTCTCGTCCTCAACATTATCTCCGGTGAGCAGTATCTGTGCTACGGTTCGGTTATATTCAGAGAACAATGTATCATAAATATGCATTATTCGTGCCTGTCCGACTGCTGCCGTAGCCATTTTAAATTTAAGCTCCTTAGGACGTTCGGGAAGTCCCAGCTTGGCTGTTCCGACTGATATTGCGGCGGAGGTCACTATGATTATTTCGTTGCCGGCTCCCTGTATATCCGCTATCGCTCTTACTAGTTTTTCCATGCGGTGCAGATTGAGTTTGCCCGAGGAATGTGTAAGTGTGGAGGTGCCCAACTTTACGACTATACGCTTATCTTTAATCATTTTTACACCTGTTTCCAATCTATTTATTATAAATGGTCGTTTTTACAGCACATCCGTAAACGGTAAATGCGAAAGTGCACTCATCAGCTCGCCGTTTCCTTTCAGAAGCTCATCAGTAAGTGTGCGGCGCTTAGGATACTTGCCGCTTTTGAAATTGTCTATAATAACTTCGTAGCGCTCGCATGCCTTATCTACAGCTGTTTCCCATGAAATATACAGCTGATCTGCGGCATTCTTTCCGACCTTTCTTACAGCTTCTATATTTTCACAGAGCCTATACATCATTACAGACAATGAAGCTGCTGACTCCGATATCAGAAAACCGTTTTTGCCGTCCGTAACACCTTCGGCTGCACAGCTTCCTCTGACTAATATCGACGGAAGTGAGCATGAGGCTGCTTCTCTTACTACAAGTCCGTTAGTATCGTAGGTTGACGGAAATACAAATACATCGGCTCTGCAGTACCATGCCTTAAGCTTTTGTCTGTCATATACCGGGCCTGTAAAAATCACCTTATCGCCAAGATGCAGCTTCTCCGAATAAGCTTTTATCTCATCAAGATCGGCTCCGCTTCCTATAAATACCATTCTGAAATCAGTGCCTATGGATTTAAGCCCTTCGCATGCATCAAGTATAATTCTCAGTCCCTTGTACCACATCATTCTTCCTACAAATATAAAGACCGGAACATCCTTAGGAAGATCAAGGCCTGCGCTCACAGCCATTGCCTCGTCATCAGAAACTCTGCCAAGTGGCATATCTACGCCATTTTGCATTATTCTGTATTCTCCCTCGAATCCAAGTTCTTTTAGATTTTCACCGGCGCCGCGGCTTACTGTCCAGACCTCATCACAGGAATTGATGTTATTGATCATTACTCTTACGGCATTTTCAGAAAGAAGCTTGTTTTTAAAGGCCTTATAAAGATCCACATCATACTTAGTATGATAAGTCATAACGACCGGTACATTAAGCGGAACTCTGAGCTGTCTTGCAAGTATCAATGCCGCAGCAGGACAATGACAATGCAATAGCTCCACCTGTTCCTCTCTCAGCTGTTTGGTGACTGTAGGAGAAAACGGAATTCCGGCCATGTAGCCTATAAACCATCTTGCATCAAGGCTGTGATATCTTATGACCGGATACGGAAATTTATAATCCTGCTTATCCGGAAATTCCGGGGTCACCACCACCGCATGTCCGTGAGATTTTTCTATATTGTCGGCATAATTTTTTGCTGTATTCGCCACTCCGTCAAGCTGCGGAGGAAACGAATCATTAAGTATGCATATATTATGATCCATAGTATTACTCCCTGAATATCGGCTGCCATAAATAATACCTTTAATGCAGCTTGAAACAGATTAATTTTGCCCTTGTCAATCGTTTAGCACTTTGCCGTGCTGCATTGTATTATTGTATACATTTATATGACAATTCTCTTTTTAATTCAATAACAATCAGCTTATATTTTTATAGATATATCATTAAAATAACTGAATGAAGCTTTTGTCTTTATTATGTTTCTCTTTCTTTCATTATCTTTATTATATCTATTCCATTCATTATCTGCCTTTTCATTTTTTCGAAATGATACCGTCACTGTCAATATTGACCGCAGGCGACAAATTTCTCATATATGAAAGAATACGCTCCTTTTCGCTTCCTTCAGCCTCAAAGGTCCTGCAGCCTGACTGTATAGCAGGTATAAATCTTATTTCCTTGAGCGCTGCATCTTCTGCCGAAAGTGTTACCGAGTATAAGCAGGTATCCTGTGTTTTGGAGTTAAAAAGATAATTTCCAAGACTGTAAATGATAGGAGTATCTTCTATATAATCAAGCCTTTCAAGAACATGCGGGTGATTTCCTACTATAAGATCCGCCCCGGCTGCCGCGATTTCTTTTCCCTGCCTTAATTGCCAGTCATCAACATTTTCAGAGCCTTCCGTGCCCCAATGAATGCAGACTGCCACAAAGCAGCCCTCCGCTTTTGCCTTTTTGACCGCATCCAAAAGTCTGCCAAGCTCACTGTCTGATACACTTCGAAGGACTCCCGGTGTCGTGTCAGTAGCACCTACAGTATCAGGATTCGACATTCGCTCTATTTGTGTTGCCGCTATGACTGCGATCTTAACATTACCGTTCGTGTAATAAATCGGCTTTGCGGCCTCATCGAGATTCCTTCCGGCACCCGCATACGGCATATTTATCGCCTCAAGAGTTGTAAAGGTATCAAGCATAGCCTCTGTACCATAATCATTTACATGATTGTTGGCAAGCGTTACCCCATCCGCTCCCATATCCTTAAGAAGTGATGCGTACTGCGGCCTTGCTCTGAAGGTAAATTTCTTGTTTGGTCTGGGTTCACCTCTGTCAGAATAAGGAAATTCATTATTTACTATGAAAATGTCTGCATTCCTCATGTGTGAGAGCATTGCTGCATCAAAGGCTGTGGCAATGTCGGGAGCGCCTTTTGAACGACCAAGCATTGATGACATTATCGCATAGTGCTCGTCAAAAAGAATATCCCCTGCAAAGCTCATGGTTATTTCATCCTTGTTGCTCTGTTCGATTGGAATAAAGCCCGCCTTGGTAAGCTCTGAAAGCTTTTGTTCTATTTCTGCTTTTTCCAAATCAGCAGCATTAATATCAGGATTTTCAACCTTAATATCAAAGTATTCCTCCGATAGGTCAGCTTCGGTTTTCGTTTCTGTCTCTGCATCCGTTTCTGCTTTCACTTCCGTATGCCCAAATGAAGCCGCTGCCTTATCATCAGCACTGAATTTTCCCTTTGATTTATTCAGATAAATTCCTGCACCGGCCATAATCCCTATCAGCACTGCGGCCGCAATTATGACCGTAATAATATTAGCTTTGCCGCCTGCCTTTTTCTTTCTCGATCTCGGAGGATCTTTTGGTTCATTTTCATTTATATAATTCATAAGAACGATCGTCTTCCTCCATTTTATATTAATTCATAAATTTTAGCATACACTCTATATAAAAAGAACCTCCTTATCTGATACCGCTCTTCCCGACAACATGAAAGACCAAGATAATGGCCGATCCAGGAATAAGCTTAAGAATATTTCAGGAATCATTTGACATTTACACGTCCTATATATAAACTGATTCCTAAAGCATATCATTTTAATTGGTTTTAAGAGGTTTAAAATAATGGCGAATGAAAACACTCGTGATGCAGTAAAGCTTATGCAGACGATCGGTGAGGTGGCAGTATCTCTTCAGGATACCTGCAGCTCAGATTTCGACTCAAGATATATTGGTATGGAGGAGGCCGCAGAGGAAGCTATCAAGCATCTTTTTGTAGCTCTTTTCCCTTATCATTTCGGTAAGTCCAGAGATCGCTTTGATCCTACAGAAAAGCGTTCCTGGGAGCTCATGCGCTGCTATGATGCAATTTCAAGAGCTCTTCGTTTCGTTGTAAATGATCAGAACTGTGCAGATTTTAAGGCTGACGAGCTTATCCGCAGGCTTCCAAAGATTCTAGAATATCTTAATACAGACGTTCAGGCAGCATATGAGGGCGATCCTGCCGCAATCAGTCCGGATGAGATAATCCTCACATACCCCGGCTTTAAGGCTATATGCATTTATCGTATTGCTCATGAGCTCTATGAAATGAAGATACCGATCCTGCCTCGTATCATGACTGAGTATGCTCATGCTATGACCGGCATTGATATCCATCCGGGTGCAACTATAGGTAAATACTTCTTCATTGACCACGGAACCGGTGTCGTTGTCGGAGAGACCACCACTATCGGTGAACATGTTAAGCTTTATCAGCATGTCACCTTAGGTGCAAAGAGCTTTGAGGCAAATGATGACGGATCTTTAGTTAAGGGCATTAAACGTCATCCTGATATCGGAAACTATGTTGTAGTCTATGCCGGAGCAACTATACTCGGCGGCAATACCCACATCGGAGATCACTGCGTTATAGGAGGAAGCGTATGGCTTACCCATTCACTTCCTGCCGGTGAGACCGTAACTGTCCGCGTAACGGAAGGCACTCAGGTCACTAACTCCACTGAGGCAAAATAATTTCAGTTAATAGAATATTAACTAAACCAGCAGATAGTAAAAGATCGGAGAGCTTTTTAGACAGGCTCTCCGTTTTATTGAACTAATTAATGATGAAAACGGCACTCCTTGCAGAGTGCCGTAAGCATAAAAAGTACTGCTTATACCATTCCATTTTTATTTTATATCGAAGGCATTCTCAAGTTAATAATTCCTGCACAAGATGTATAAATACCGACACAAGATGCAAAATCTGGGCAATATTAAAAGCCGACAAGGTTCTTATTTCCTGTCGGCTTTTATTATATTATTTGGATTAAATATCAATTTTATTATTTTGTGCAATTCTCTCTATGTCCTCTATCGGCATATCTAAAAGCTCAGCTACCTGCTTTGTATCACGTGTTTTTTGAAGAAGCTGAACTACGATATCACAGCGCTCTTCCTCACGTCCCTCGTTACGTTCTTTCTTCTTTATCTCATCCAATACCATATATTCCCTCTCCTTCGACCTGCTTTTCTTGATCCATTTTACAGACTTCTGCAGTTTTGTTACAAAATCACTTTCGAAGTCCTGCTCCGATTCCTTTAAGCCTGCACTTACATACCTGAGAAATTTGATTATCTCTTCCGGTACCTCATCTTTATTGTTTCCTTTGGTGCTTAAGAATATAGTATGCACTCCGTCCATGTACTTTAGTTCCGGCTGCTCCTCACAATGAGTATTCATTGTGTATATATACTTATTATAACCTAACGGGTCATAATCGCATATAAATATTACATACGATTCCGGAAGATACTCATAATCCGTTCCTGCAAGCAGTATATCCATATCCATCTGACTATGATAATACCTTGATCTAAGCTCAGTATGCTCTGTTGCTACCTGCATCTCTATATTATAGCGTGTTCCCTCTTCATCAGATGCAAATATATCAAGTCGTGATGCCTTGTAATCGGGATTGTTGTCTATACTGTGTTCTTTACTTACACTTATCTCCGTAAGTCTCCTGCCGAGTACCATCTCAAGCAGTTCCTTGCAATTATCTCCGTCTGTCATCACTGCTTCAAACATGAAACTATCCTTGATAGTCTGATCCTTAAGTGTCCTGCGAGTCTTCCTGGTATACATCTGTACTCTCCTTTTCGCCTGATGCAGGATCTTATGCAATGAAGCAGATAAACTAATATCAAATACAAGTATATGATGAATACTTGTTGCTTATTCATCGCTTGATCCTGCCTTATTAAGTTGTGTTTTCTTGTAAAGCATGGATCTCACTCTGAATATTCGGACGGCTGCTTTGCAGCTCTTAGAATTGATTTATAGAAATGATTTATGCTTTGTTTGGATTATAGCATATCGTCCGTTGGAATTTTGTACATTATTATTTTCCGTTTTTTGTACATCTTTATTCCTTGATTATCTTTCTATGATGATAAAAGACTGCAAACGGCACTCCTTGCAGAGTGCCGTCATCGTATTGAATGTAAGTCCCTTATACCTACTTTTAACTTTGTTTATGTTCGTCTTGTAACTAAATCATATGCATCAGTCTGCTTATAGCTCATCACTGAATCCATATTCCGTCGGCATTTACCCTAAAACCGTCAGGTGTCATAACGTCCTTAAGCATAGTTCCCGCATTAAGCTTTGCGCCATTTCTGATAGCATTATACGGCATAAGGAAATACCATTCTCCGTTTATAAGCATCCATCCTGTGCACATTGCTCCGTAATCGCTTCCTGCTGATTCATTGAGATAATAGCTTGCTCCTGTCTCATCAGTATACCAGCCGGTTTTAATATTACCGTTTTCGTCAAAACGATATCTATTTAATTTGCCGTTTACATAAATGTCTGCCCATTCATTCTTGGCAAGACTTCCGTCTGCCTTTCTGAATGTCATTAAAGCTCCGCTTCCTGACCATGAGCCGCCTGTGCTTGTATCACGATCAGAGCCACCGCCGATAGGTGTAGGCTTGATTGGGTTAGGATCGGCTTCGATTGCCTTTATCAGTGCCTCAATATTGATACCGCCTCCGTCTGCTACCGTTACGGTATAGCTTCCGTCCGCATTTCTTACGTAGGTGTTATTCTTGCCGGCACTAAAACCTCCGAGCTCATAGCCGTTATTTACAGCTACCTTTACAAGTATCTGCTCCTGCCTTTTTGCTACATCGTATTTATCGGCTTTATCTCTTGAGAGTGCTCCTCCGTCTGTCTTGGTTATGGTAAAGCTTCCCTTACCGTCAATTCCCTCGGAATTGGAGTTTACGATGTACTTAATGTTATCAAGTACCTGCTGCTTCTTTTCTTCTGATAGTTCACTATATATATGATTTCGAACATTGATTTTATCAGGGTCTGTGATCTCTCCTATGACAATTTCAGGAAGACTTTTGATATTGCCATTACTATCGGTTGATACGGTCAATGTAAGCCCTCCACCATCATTTTGTATCTTGCCACCTACAGCAATTTCATTATTATCACTTGCGGAATTTACAAATATTTTGATATTTCCGTTATTCTTGGCTTTCACATCCCCGCCTATCAATACTTTATTGTTATTATTTAACACCGATACTGAGCCCCATTTTTCATTGACCTCAACATCCTTATCAATAATAACCGTACTGCCCAAACTGGATTGAATACCTGCAACATTTGAATCGATTGACTCTGCTCTTAAAGTAGATCCAATCTTCAAATCAACTGCCAAGCCTCCATATTGGTTGCCATTTCCATCATCGACTTTTATAGCTCCTTCGACAGTAACAATGGAATTGTCTGATGCAACTACGCCTGCGTGGTCACTTTTCAGATCACCCGAAATTGTCACCTCCGCATTATTTTGGGCTATAATACAGGCGTTTTTTGATGTTATCCCCCCCCTTACAGTAATAGTTGCGGCATCTTTCCCGGAAACACCCGCACCATCCGAAGAATTAATATATCCTTTAACCGTAACATTTGTTCCGTTATTACTCGTTTCTAAAGCATAATCCTTTCCGGAATAGTCGATTCCGTCATCAATCTGATGATTCCCGCCATCATTTTTCGTAATCGTTGTATTTGTCGTTATTGCAAATGCGGCCATTGGCATGGATATTGACATAACTGCTGCAATACCAAGCGAAAGCATTTGCTTCATTTTCATGGTTTTAATATATCCTCTCATATGCTTATCCTCCTTTGCCGTAAGCATAAAAAGTACTGCTTATAACATCCCATTTTTATTTTATATCGAATTTATTCTCAAGTTAACAATTCTTGCACAAGATGTATAAATACCGACACAAGATGTCATGTTTATTGAGAATAAGAATGATAAAATTATTTTGAATAACTATGAATATCTTCAATAGGTTGATTTTCAGGAGGAATATATATGAAAAAGAACAAAGCATACCTATTGCTGCATCTCATGCTTACATGCTGTGTGATTTCATCCGCCACACCGATAACCGCATTTGCATCGATTTCGGAAAGTGACAATTCCAAGTCTGAAACGAGCATGACAAATAACAACTCCAATACAGAAGCTAACACGACGGCTGCCTCATCTGAAACTAAGAGCAATGCGACGGCTGCCTCGTCCGAAACCAAGAGCAGCATGCCGAACGCCTCATCAGAAACAGAAAACAGCATGTCAGACTCTTCATCTGCGGCACAAAATAATAAGCCGGATTCATCATCAAATAAAGAAAACAGTGTGTCTGATACCCCCCCACAGAGCAAAAAAGCAGCATGCAAAATACTGCTTTAGAGCAAAAAAATAGCGGCAATAAAAAAAGCAACGGCATAAGCTCCGAGGATATTATAGAAAACGCAGATCCAAATGCTTCCAACGCAGATCCAAATGCTTCCGAAAAAGGATCAGACCAGGAAAAGCAGGCAAGCGAACATACCGAAATAAATGCTGCAGGATCTAATGGTCTTAAAGCTATGTCTATCTATGAGCCGCAGCTTGTCAGTGCAGCCCCACCTGGTGGAGTTTCAGTAATTGTGAATACAACTGTAAGAAATAATTATACCGATTTTAATATAAACGGAACTGTCAATCTGCAAAAGGATACCGGCTATACGTCTACAGCGGCATCCTCTGCCGCAGATGATTACCTGGAAGATAGAACTTTTTATTTTAAATTGGCAGAAAACAGCGAAAGAGAACTCGAGAACATAAATCATGAAACTGATGCAATCATCAAGCTTAAAACAATAACAGATACAAAAGAGTACACCGTTTATTATCTTGGTGCCGATACGAAAAAGGACATCCATTACTATTATGATAAATTACACACGATTCATACCGGAACAATGCTTACATATCTCGGCACAAACTATAATACCGAAACAGGAGATAAAGTGATAAATGAAATCCGTGATGATTACTATACCAGATATGCCTTTAATCTAAATATATATATCATCGCCGAAGAAGAGCAGCTCGAAGATAATAAAAAAGAAGAGGACAAGAAAGCCGAAGCCCAAAAATCCGTCAGAAATTCTGTATCTAACCGTTCTGATAAAGGAAAAAGGTCTGATCCAAAGTGGATCAGAGACAGCCTCGGATGGAGATATTACGACGGATCCGGAAGCAGACCTGTCGGTGCTTCTATTATTGATGTAAACGGCAGCAGACAGAAAGCTTATACCTGGATAAAAATAAATAATGCATGGTGGCCTTTCGCAACCGACGGATATCTTAAAACCGGATGGTTTCTTGACCCACAAAATAACAATTGGTATATGATTGATGAAAATTCAGGTATGACGAACGAATGGTATCAGGATGATAAAAACAACACATACTATCTTGATCCTGAAAATGGCTCAATGGCTGTAGGATGGAAGTATATAGATGAAAAATGGTACTATTTTTCTGAAATACCAGATTCTTCCTACGGGGCAATGTATCGAGATACTATAACTCCTGATGGATATTTGCTTGATGAAAACGGCGCCTGGATCACACATTAATCTGAGCGTTTTTCAAACGAATACGGATGTTTTTACTGCATTATTTATACTAATTTCAATAACCAGCAAGCGGCACCCATTTGGGAATGCCGCTTCGTTTTTTATTGCGACTATAAGATTTCTTATCCAATGATAATAAGCTGCATTTCACAATAAATTTGTACTGATATAATATAAGATGATAATGCTATAATAATGATTAGATATCCTCTGTGCCGTAATCAATACTTAAGAGGAACATCTGCATTATCTTTATCCTTTTGGAGGACAAACATACGAACATCGCAATTGTAGATGACATAAAACATGATGCCGAGCATCTTGCCAAAATGGTGGCAGGCTATATGTCCGAGCATAGAATTATATGTGACAGCACTGAGCTTTATAAAAGCGGAGAGGATTTCCTTGCTGACTTTAAGCCGAAGGCATTCGACTTAATATTTCTTGACATATATATGACCGGTATGAGCGGCATGGATACTGCTCGCGGTATACGTAAGCTTGATTCCGAATGCAGTATCATATTTGTTACTACTTCACCGGACTTTGCCGTAGACAGCTATGATGTAAATGCTGATTATTATCTGCTTAAACCTGTAAATTATGATAAGGTCTCTCGTGCACTTGACCGCTGCGATATACAGCTTATAGAGCGCAACAGATATGTGCTTGTTCCTTCACACAACTCCGAGATTAAATTGTTTCTTCATAACATTTCCTACAGTGAATATGCAAACCGCTGTGTACTTGTTCATATGAAGGATAATAGCCGTATTGAAGTAAACATGAGTCAAAAGGATTTTTCACTTCTGCTGCTTAAGCATTACTGGTTTTGTGACTGTATGAAGGGAATACTTGTTAATCTCGAAGATGTATATAAGCTGATGAACGACCGCTTTATCATGAAAGGCGGTGCAAGTATACCTATAAGCCGTCTTAAATACAATGATGTACGTGAGAAGTATCTCGACTATTCATTCAAAGCACTTAGAGAAGGGCATGAGCTATGACCGAACTGATCATCAATGAATTGCTTAATACTTTACCTTTCTTTATTCTCGGCTATCTTCCTGAAAAGGAGAATATGCGTTATTCGCCGCACAAAACGGCAGTGACAATGATTATATGGGAGCTTGTCTACCTGTGTATATTTGCTCTGCTTTGCAATGCAGGCTTTCCGAGCGTATGGGTACAATATCTGGCAGTTCCCATGTTCATTGCTATGATGATCTACATCATATCTGCCAATATTGGTATCGTTCTTTTTCATTTCATTTTTATCTTAGATTATCTACTGGTCATAAGGGCCGCCACCTTCTTCATTTGTCAGAATATTACCGGCTTTGACTTTTATTCATGGCAGGCAGGCATCACAAACTTAATACTTACATTAGCAACGATTTTTATAATATCCGGTTTTTTAAGCACAATACTTAAGAACTTGACAGCTGTTCAGCTTTCTGATTATTGGAAAACGGCCTGGCTGCTGCCTTTTGTTGCAACTACAATGATATTGCTGCACACAGGAACCATCAGAAACGGAAGCGTAAGCAGCCTTGCTCTGTTGTCACGTATCCTGCTGCTTATATGCATGTTTATGATAAGCCATCTTATGATAATGTTTATAAGAAACCTGCAGGAACAGATCATATCCAATGAAAGAAACAAGACAATGGAAAATCTGCTCAGAGTACAGCGTGAACAATACAAAATGCTGCAGATGCGCATTGATGAAAACAGACGTGCACGACATGATTTCCGTCATCACCGTGCCGTTATCTTTGATATGGTAAGCCGTGGAGATCTGGATGGATTGAAGCAATATATCGGAGAATATGACGATAAGCATACCGATGTCATTGACCGAAGCTACAGCAGCAATTCCACTGTTAATGCCTTACTCTCCTTCTATGCCGATAATGCAGAAAAGCTTGGAATCAAATTCAACACGAGCATTAAGCTGCCGGATAAGCTTCTTATCCCTGATACTGAATTTTGCGTACTCTTAGGAAATCTGCTTGAAAATGCCGTCGAAGCCTGCACACATGAAAAGGATTCCGCAGGTACTGCTTCTGAGCCGTTCATTCGTGTTCTTATCATTCAACACGGAGCATCTAATCTCACTATAGCAGTAGATAACAGCTGCAGCATAAAGCCAATGTGGCATGACAATGAACTGATATCTACCAAGCATTCCGGCAATGGTATAGGCACCGGATCCATACGATATATTGCAGAACTTTATGACGGAGAAGCACGCTTTGAATGGCATGACGGCATCTTCTATGCTTCCGTGATGCTTAATCCTCAATGTTCCGCATGTCAAAATCACTAAATTTATTCTTAAAATATCTATATTATTTAATATAATCCTATGTATTGACAACATTAATATATGCATTGTATAAATGTTTTTGTATACAGTATACCGTATATAGGTAATCACTTTTTTTCATAGCAGCTTTTAGTTAGAGAGGGGAATCTTACGCTTATGAAAGAAACAAAAACAAAGGCTTATCGCAAGCCAACCTCCGGCGAAGCATATCTTTGCGTCGGTCTTGCAGCGATAATCATTTTAGGAGCTCTTGTTTTTAAAATGAGAGTTGAATTTGCACTTTTAGTCGTTGCAGCTATTGCAGCCGTGATTTCATTAAGATTAGGCTATAGCTGGGATGAGATGGAAAAAGCCATCGGTCATCGTATCGGAACTCTCACGCCTACAATACTTATCATGTGGGCTATCGGCTTTATGCTCGGTGCCATGCTTTTCAGCGGTACTCTGCCAATGATAGTTTATTACGGCTTTGAGCTCATCAATCCTAAATTTCTTTACTTAAGCGCATTTCTTGTTTGCTGTGTCATGTCAGTGCTTACAGGCTCGTCATGGACTTCCGCAGGAACCGCCGGTATTGCTTGTATGGCTCTTGCGCAGGGTATGGGTGCCCATACCGGAGTCATGGCCGGTGCCATTATCTCAGGAGCAATATTCGGCGATAAGCTCTCACCGATGTCAGAAACCACAAACCTCGCTCCTGCCTGCGCCGGCACAGAGCTCTGGCTTCATGTTAAATCTCAGCTTTGGACAACCATTCCTGCATTTATTATAGGCTGCATACTCTATACATTCCTTGGATTCGGCCTCGACATAGGAGGTGCCGGGCTTCCTGAAAATGCTGTCATTATCATGAAACAGCTCAGCGAGCTTTATCATTGGAATATAATACTGCTGCTTCCGCTGCTTGTAATGCTTATACTCGTTATGACAAAGAAGCCGGTCGTTCCGTCACTGCTTATTTGCGGCGCGATCTCAATAATTCTCGGAATTGTAATTCAGGGCTTCAGCCTTTCCACAGGTACTATTGCAGCAATTAAAGGCTTTACAGCAGCATCTATCGCACCTGAAGGTTATGAGATCGATTCAACGGTTTCATATCTTTTAAACCGCGGCGGTATGATGTCCATGGCATCAATCGTACTTATATGCTACTGCGGCTTCTCTGCAACAACTATAATGATTCATGCCGGTATCCTTGATAAGGCAGTTGAGCCGCTCATGAGAAATCTTAACTCAAGAGTAAAGACCGTTGCTACTGCCGAAGTAGCGGTATTTGTTATACATGCCATAGCAGGTAACTCCTATGTCAGCTCAGTATTTGTCGGCGAAGCATGGGAAGAAGCTTATATTAAAAACGGTATGGGCCGTCAGACTCTTTCACGTACCCTTGAGGATGTAGGCACCTGCGTATCATGCATGTTCCCTTGGGGCAACTCCGGAGCATTCTATGCAACCACACTCGGAGTCGCTGCATATGGTGCCGGAGGCTATATCCCATATACAGTAATGTGGTGGGCATGCCCGCTGTTTGCACTTATCTGGGCAATAACAGGTATCGGCATCAACAAGCTCACTGACGAGCAGATAAAGCAGGAATTAGCTGCAATAGAAGCCGCAAAGAAAGATGAAGATGTTAAATCAATAGCAGAAATTTAATCGTATTGATCCTTTGCAGTTTCATCTGCTTTAATTAAACCATGCTGATTTTTATTTTGTTTGTCTGCATCTGAGTTTGGATAAATTCACAGAAATCTACAACAAAGCCCATATACGGAAAGCTGATAACGAAGCTATCTGTATATGGGCTTGTTTTTTACACTCAAAAAAATCAGCCTTTAAGTGTTTCCCGGTGTTCCATCAGGTATCGAATAAACTCTTTGCTTGCCAATGGTAAAGTATTTTTGTCCTTTGTAACAATGCTCATAGTTCGTATGATCGCCGGTTCAATAGGCAGTGCAGCTATATCATAACTCGTCTTGTGCAGCACGAGTTCAGTCAAAATAGATATACCTAATCCTTGTTCTACCATAGACAAGATAGAATAATCATCATGGACACGCAGCTTCACATTAGGATTAATGCCTGCTGCTCGAAATGCCTCCAGCGGTTCGCTGTACACTCCTTCCTCCAATAACAAAAACGGTTCCTCTGCTAAGTCTTCAAGTACCAGTGACTTTTTCTCGGTCAACGGGTGATTTTTCGGCAGCACCGCCCGAAACTCACCAGACTTGATGATGGTCGTTTCCATGCCCTTAACTGCATGAGGATTAACGAAACCAAAGTCTACTGCCCCGGTACGCACCCATTCCGGAATGCTCGTATAGTCCCCCTGATGCAGTACGATTTGAATGTTCGGATACTTCTTCCAGAATGCACGGATAATTTCAGGCAGCCAGTGACATGACACGCTGGAAACTGTGCCGATTCGCACAATACCAGAGTCCAGCCCTCGAATTTCATCCGCTGTACGGCGCATAGCTTCATATTGTGACACAGAGCTTTGAATAGATGGATAGAGTCTCTCTCCTTCCGGTGTCAGCCTGATACCATAACGGGAACGATAAAGAATTTTGATTGACAACTCTTTTTCCAGCGAAGCAATCATTTGACTTAGGGCAGGCTGCGTATAGCCCAAAAGGTCTGCCGCTTTGGTGAAGCTACTGACTTCGACCACTTTCAGAAGTGCAATGTATCTCTGCATCGTTCAAATAACCTTTCTGCATATTTGAATAATAAACATCAATTTTACTTATTATAAAATTAAATATATTCTAAGAACAGTACGATAGCAAGATGCTTTGAAAAATATTCAAGTCATAAAATAATTGAAAGGAATCCGTGATAAAAAAATGGATATGAATAGCTTTTTGGTGGATGCCTATTTCACCGAATATGAGTCGAAGGCAAACTATATGATGGGAAGTTCCGATCCGGAGTCTCTGCCGCTGAAAGAAGTGGTATCCGACCTTTATAAATATGCTGACGAGCCGCTTAGTTATGCGTTAGGAAATGGGTATCTGCCTCTGCGAGAAAAACTGTCCGCACTCTATGAAACTGTTTCTCCTGAGCAAATCGCTATGATGAATGGTGGTGAAGAAGCGATTTATGTTGCCATGCGTGCCCTGCTGAAACCTGGTGACGAAATCGTAGTGCAAATGCCATCGTATCAGTCCCTTTCTGTCATTGCAAAGGAAATTGGCTGTTCTATCATTGAATACCGTCCAAGTTTTGAAGAAAGGTGGGCATTTGATCTTGAAACGCTGAAAACAAAAATCACCCCGAAAACTCGTTTGTTGATTTTGAATTATCCGCATAATCCAACAGGAGCTTGCTTAACTGACAGTGAAATGGCTTCGATTGCAGCACTGTGTCGTAAGCATAGGCTCTATCTGATTGCAGACGAGGTATACCGATTTCTCCGCATGGACGAAAGCTGTTCAGACGCTTCTTTTGCTGATTTGTATGAAAATGCTGTTGCGTTGGGGAGTTTCTCTAAAACCTTTGCTGCCCCGGGGCTCAGGTTGGGCTGGGCAGCAACAAAAAGTCCGGAGCTCATGCACAAGCTGTTAGCTTATCGTCATTTCACCAGCACCTGTTCCAATCTGCCGTGTCAGTGGATTGCAAGCGAGCTGCTGAATAATCGGGAGACCATCATGCAGCGCAATAATTCAATCGTGCGTCAAAACGCTGTTCTGCTGGAACATTTTATGCAGCTGCACTTAGATCTTTTCTCCTATGTACCGCCCAGGGGCGCAACTATGGCCTATGTTAAGCTGTTGGGTGGCCAAGGTGCGATGGATTTCTGCATGGAAATATTGGAGCATACAGGTGTTTTAATCGTCCCATCATCGGTGCTGGAAAGCTCGGACGAGTATCTTCGCATCGGTCTGTGCCGTGAGAGTTTCCCTGAGTGTATCCAATTAGTCAATGAATATCTTTCTAACCAAAAAAATATAAGGAGGCTATTATGAAACAATATGTAGTTGATGCGTTTACCGATAAGGTCTTTGCGGGTAATCCTGCCGATGTCTGTGTGATGGACAAGTGGCTGGATGACCGCACCATGCAGAGCATTGCCATTGAAAACAATCTCTCCGAAACGGCTTTTGCCGTTAAGGAGGGCGGCGTATATCACCTGCGTTGGTTCACACCCGGTGGCGAGGTGGAGCTGTGCGGTCATGCAACGTTGGCGACTGCCTATGTCATTACTTGCTTTGTGGAACCGGAGCTGAAAAGTGTGGTATTTGATACGCTTAGCGGTCGTCTGACAGTAGAAAAGCAGGATGATCTGCTGATGATGGATTTTCCATCCTTTCAGTTAAAGCCTGTTCCGGTGACAGAACAAATGATAGAGGCGCTGGGGGTAAAACCTGTTGAGGCTTACTATGGCGCCGATATGGTCTGCATTTTAGAAAATGAGGAACTGGTACGAAATGTTCATCCAAACCAGGAAATGATTAGTCAGATAGACGGAGTTTGTCTTCATATCACTGCGCCGGGCAACGAATATGATTGTGTGACCCGCACTTTCGCACCGAAATGCAATGTAGCAGAAGATCCCGTCTGTGGGCGCGGACATTGCCATGTCATTCCTTATTGGGCAGGGAAAACAGGGAAAACAGAGTTTAGAGCTTATCAGGCATCTGCCCGCGGTGGTGTGTTGTATTGTAGTTACGCCGGAGAGCGTACCATTCTTCGCGGTAAAGCAGCATTGTTTGCCGAGTCCGAGATTTATGTTTGAGGAATGAAGCATTATGAAAAAAATTGATCGACGATCTGCCAGCCACTATTTTTGGCAGGAAATCTGTGATGGGTGGCATTTAGTAGAACGAAATGACCTAAGTATCATCGCAGAGAAAATGCCTCCAAACACTTTGGAAGATATGCACTACCATAGAAAAGCCAGGCAGTTTTTCTACATTCTATCCGGTCAGACTACCATGCGTTTTTCAAATCATACACTGTTACTGAATACAGGTGATGGTGTGGAAATCGAACCGGGAGAAGCACACCAGATGTGTAACTGCTCCGATACGGAAATCGAATTTTTGACCGTTTCCATGCCAAAATCACACGGAGATAAAGTCATTGTATTAAATAATACTTAAAACTAAAGCATTCAATAGCATTAGGGCTTGGGATTCTCACAAAAATGAAAACAGCATAAAAATTTTGATTCCACGAAAAAACTTTTTTATTTTTTGTTGACAAAACGGAACATTATTGGTATTATATGTCTTGCTGTTGCGGGTGTAGTTCAATGGTAGAATGACAGCCTTCCAAGCTGTACACGTGGGTTCGATTCCCATCACCCGCTCTCAAGATTATCACGTTTCGTCTTTCGACGTCACGTGATTTTTTTATGCCTTAAAAGCCTAATAGCTTGTTTGTACTATTTAGATGTGCTATATTGAGCATAGAAAAAGCAATCGCCCACAAGGTAGGTTGATCGAATATTGGTTAGAAAAATCCGCCCCGTACTCGGTCAAAGTTTTGGGGCGGTTTTTCTATATAAACTTAACTATATTAACTATAAATATTGATGCATCGCAGACGGCTTTACTAATAAGGACAAAGCCACCGATAGCAAAAATGTCAGAAAGGAAAATTATATGCAAATAAAAACAGCTGCCATTATAGGTTTTGGTGCAATCGGCTGTGTATACGGCCGCCATCTCGTTAAATACATGGGTGACGATTTTGCAGTCATCGCAGGCGGAAAGCGTGGTGACAAGCTCAGAGAAAACGGAATCGTTATCGACGGTGAAACTCTCATGCCAAATGTTATTTCACCTGATGATAATAACTTTAAAGCTGGCCTTATCATCCTTTCTGTAAAAAACTACGCATTAGACAGTGCCATAGAAGACATAAAAAATATCGTAACACCTGAAACAATACTGCTTCCTATATTTAACGGCATAGCAGGAAGAGAAAAGCTTGCAAAGGCCTTTCCTGATAATACAGTGCTCTACGGACTGTGCAGGACCGATGCCCTCAGAACGGATGATGGTATAATATGCTCATGGGAAGGTCCTATAGAATTCGGCAATGCAGATAACCATGAATTATCACCGGAGGTTAAAGCAGTCAAGGACTTGTTTGATGCTTCCGGAGTTAAAAATGATGTCTGCACAGATATGCAGAGAGCGGTATGGCTCAAATTCATGAGAAATGTCAGCATGAATCAGCTTGCCGCTGTAACCGGCCTTTCCTATGGTGCTTTAAGAACTATCCCTGAAATGTCACAGTCAGTTAAAGAAATAATGACTGAGGTGGTAAATGTTGCAAGAGGCGAAGGCATTGATCTGAGATATTCCGATGTGGAAGAATGCTATGAGATAATGGCAGCTTCTTCCGGCGATGCAAAGCCTTCAACCCTTCAGGATGTGGAGGCCGGACGTCCGCTTGAAACAGATATCTTTGCAGGAAGCGTTATTGAAGAAGGTAAAAAAGCTGGTGTGGCCACTCCGTGGAATGATGTGATTTATAAGCTTCTTAAGATCAAAGAAGCATCCTATACAAAACAGGAGGAAACGATTTGAAATTCTGGAAAATGAACGGTGCCGGAAATGACTTTATAGTCATTAACAATATTGAAGAAAAAATACCGGTTGAGAAATTCTCTTATATCGCTAAAACTCTTTGCGAACGTCATCTGTCTATAGGTGCCGACGGTTTTATGGTCGTTGAGCGCCCGAGTGAGGGTGTAAATGCTGATTATCGCATGCTCTTTTATAACAGTGACGGCAGCATCGGTGAAATGTGTGGCAACGGCGCAAGATGCATTTGCCGCTATGGTTATGAAAATGGCCTCGCAGTTAGTGAAGAGCCTGTAATTGAGACTACGGCAGGCATAATAAGCGGTCGCTGCATTGATAAGCAGTTCTATCGCATTCGTTTAAACGATCCGAGTGTGATCGAGCTCGATAAAAAGCTTATTTTGGATGATAAATTCGACTTCTGGACTCATACTGCCTACGGTGATCTCATTGCAGAATCTGATGTCGAAGAATTTGTTGTTGAATGCAGCTATCTCGTTTTAGGTGATCCCGGCATTCCTCATCTTGTTGTCGAATACAAGGACAATATTGCTGCACTCTGCAAAAGTGAGCACCTTGAAACTGCCGATGAGAATATATTAAGAGAATTAGGTCGTGCGCTCAGATGGAACAGCGCTCTTCCAAAGGGTGCCAATGTCAATTTCATAGAGGTCATCGGAGATAACCAAATATATGAAAGAACCTTTGAGCGCGGCGTAGAGGACTTTACCTATGCGTGCGGAACCGGTACGGGCTGCGCCGGAATCGTTCTCACACTCTTAGGGAAGGCCAACGGTAGTGACATTCATTTTACAGTTACAGGCGGTGAACTCATTATCGATGTTGAGGAAATAGATGAATCAGAGGACGGCAGCATAAGCGTACACGGACTGTTCCTTACCGGGCCTACCAATGTAGTTGCCAAAGGTGAGGTGACAGACGAGAACCTTATTCTTTAATATTATAGTCTGAACATGATTGCATTGAATTTACACCAATATGATAAATGAAATAAAGGTGACTACAATATGATTGATGAAATAATGGAATATAACAGGCGTTTTGTAGAGGACAAGGGCTATGAGCCTTATCTTACAAGCAAATATCCTGATAAAAAGCTTGCCATACTCACATGTATGGATACCAGACTTACTGAGCTGCTTCCTGCAGCCTTGGGAATCAAAAACGGTGACGCCAAGCTGATTAAAAATGCCGGCGGAGTCACTACTCATCCTTACGGTTCTGTTGTGCGCAGCCTGTTGGTGGGTATTCTTGAGCTTGGTGTTGAAGAGGTCATGGTCATCGGACACACAGACTGCGGAGTTCAGGGCATGGATGGAAATGAAATGCTTGAAAAGCTTGTAGAACGCGGCATTGACAAACAGCATATTGACATCGTCCGTCACAGCGGAATAGATCTTGAAAAATGGCTCGGCGGCTTTGATACCGTTGAAAACTCTGTTCACGAGACCGTAAGGGCTCTTAAAGAGCATCCGCTGATGCCAAAGGATGTTAGAATAAACGGCTTTATAATGGATTCAGAAACAGGCCTTTTATCAAGAGTCGAATAATATATGCAAAGCTTGATAAAAACACTTGAAATAGTATAGAATTAAAAGCGCATTATCTTCAGCCGGCATCAGCCATAGCTTTTGTTGCGCAGGATATCATAATAATAAAGGAGGGCACAGCAATGCAGAACCCTATAGTTACTATCACAATGGAAAACGGAGACATGATAAAGGTTGAGCTTTATCCTGATATAGCTCCTAACACAGTAAAGAACTTCATCAGCCTTATAAATCATAATTTCTATGACGGCACTATCTTCCACAGAGTTATTCCGGGATTCATGATTCAGGGCGGTGATCCTGACGGAACAGGTATGGGCGGCCCTGGCTACAGCATTAAGGGTGAGTTCGGTCAGAACGGCTTCAAGAATGACTTAAAGCATGCAAGAGGCGTTATCTCCATGGCAAGATCAATGTTCCCTGATTCAGCAGGAAGCCAGTTTTTCATCATGCATCAGGATGCACCTCATCTTGACGGTGCTTACGCAGCCTTCGGAAAGGTTACCGAAGGCATGGATACAGTAGATAAGATTGCAGGAGTTGCTACAGACTACAGTGACAGACCTCGTGAGGATCAGGTAATGAAGACAGTTACTGTTGAGACCTTCGGACAGGATTTTGATGAGCCTGAAACACTCTGATAAAGTTAAATACTTATACATTTTAATACAGCCGACAATGTGATTTGTTGGCAAAAAGATCCGGCATGCCTAAAATTAAGCAACTGCCGGATCTTATATTTTCCATCATTTTTATTTATTCGATTTTAAGTAATTCGCACTTTCACAAACAGCAATATCACTTTTTCTGCTGTTTTGCCGCAAGCTCTCTGAGCATCTGCACAAGCTCCAGATCTTCCTGATTTACACGCATATTGGTCTCAAGATGTGTTCCGTCAGGATAGCTTATCTTCATATCAAGCACTGCACCTTCACCGATACCTCGGCGTCCTACCTGCCCAAAGAAGCCTGCTACTCCTGGATGATTTTTTGAAAAAGTGCCCCATGCTTTTTTTAATTTAAACATCATTTCTATATTTTCAAACATATATTACTCCTATTTTTCTAATTTAATATTTCGTTCAGCTTGTACTGTAATTATTTTCACTGTAATAATTTTTACTGCCCGCCCGGTCAATTGTATCAAAAATAAATGATTCTGTATATTAAATGCATTTTTTATGCACTTTTATGCACTTTCAGCATGTAAATATCCACTAATCGACACTGCGGCATGATACAATATCCTTACCAAATAAGCAGGAAGGGGTCAATCATGCATAATAGAATTTATAAATATTTCAGACTCAAGTCAACCGTTCGCTATGCTATGGCATTTCTTTTATCCGCTGTTTTTTCAGTCTCGGCAGTATTTCCTATAGCTGCAGCAGGTGCCGTTAAATTCGGTGCTGTATACGTCGTATCACAGGAAGATACATTTTCAAAAAAGGTTCTTGAGCTTGTAAACAACGAAAGAGTAAGTAACGGTGTTCCTGCTCTTATATGGAGTGATAATGCTGCCAATGCAGCAAGGATCAGAGCCAACGAAGCCGCTCAGAGCTTCAGCCATGACAGACCTGACGGACGAAGCTTCTATACAGCCTTCGACGATACCGGATGTCCGGGGTATATCGCTGTCGGCGAAAATCTTGCAAACGGTTTTGACTCACCTGAAAAGGTAGTTGCCGCTTGGATGGCTTCCTACGGTCACAGAGCCAATATCTTAAACCCTGACTTTAAAGAGCTCGGTGTATGCTTTATCCGAGCTTCAATAGGTACTGTCTGGGTTCAGGAATTTGGCACCTGGCAGTAAGCTCACAGCGAAGTCTTCTATTTTTGAGTTTTTCTTTTCGCCTGCACCTTTTTAAGGTTTGCAGGTTCTTTCTTTTTTACTGTCTTTTTTGATGTTTTTTTAGAAGCTTCCGATGTTTTATCTTTTGCAGCCGGCTTCCTTACAGAATAGCCGAAGCTTCCGAGCTTTTCTCCGAGGCTCATGTAATCACCGTGTGAATATGCTATCAAATCTGCCTTATCGAGTCTGAAGCTGCCCTTTTCATCAAGATAAGCTTCATCTGCATCAACAGACAAAACGTCTGCAATATACATTCTGTGGCTTCCGAGATCAAGAGACTGCTTTACTCGGCACTCAATATTTACAGGACTTTCTTTTATAAGAGGTGCATACTCAAGCTTTGCTGCCTTTTCTTTAGTAAGCCCGCATTCTGTCCATTTATCAATATCTCTTCCCGAACGCACACCGCAAAAATCCGTAGCCCTTACAAGCTTTTCTGTAGTCAGATTAAGAACAAACTCACCTGTTTCCTCAATGAACTCATAAGAATATCTTTCAGGTCTTACAGAAATATATACCATCGGCGGATTTGTACATATGTTTCCTGTCCACGCAACTGTAAATATATTTGTCTGTCCGGCTTTATTGCCGACACTTACCATTACAGCCGGCACTGGATAAACCATATTCCCGCCCTTCCATATCTGTTTTGCCATATTTCGATTCCCTCCGATTACTATTGATCAGCATAATTATCCATGCTCGAAATGCTAAAAAGTATAAAAAGCGGCATAGTCCTAAAAAACTCTGCCGCTTAAACATTATCATGATGTTAATACAATGTAAAATAAGATTTTCATGCTTTTACATTTTCAATAAGATACTCCACAGCCTTCTTATAGCCCTCAAAGCCGTAACCTGCATAGGTCTTGACACAGGCCATGCCCGCATAGGATATCTGTCTGAAGGGCTCTCTCTCACTGACCTTTGAAAGGTGCACCTCGACTGCAGGAATGGAGACCGCCTTAAGCGCATCAAGTATAGCCACACTCGTATGTGTATATGCGGCAGGATTAATAACGATGCCGTCAAACTTATCGAAATATGCCTGCTGAATGCGGTCAACTATTGAGCCCTCATGATTGCTCTGAAAAATCTCACATTCCGCATTATGCTCTGCACACACCGCTTCAACATAAGCTGTTAATGCCGCATAATTCTGATTTCCGTATATGGCCGGCTCTCTTATGCCAAGCATGTTGAGATTGGGTCCGTTTATAACAAGTATTTTCATTTTTGAATCATCTCAAGTATTTCCTTCGCCGCTTTTTCCACTGTTCCGTCATTTTCAATAACGGCATCGGCAAAGGCCTCATACTTATCCTTTCTTTCTTCATAAAGCTTTTCTAACGGATTTGACTGCGATATCGGTCTTCCATCCACAGGAAGCCTGGAAATGTCTCTCTTTATCCACACTATCCTTCCGTTTTGGTGCAGTAAAGGATAATTTTCCTTTCTGGTAATGCATCCGCCTCCGGTCGATATGATACAGCCTGAAAGCTTTCCTGCCTCTTTTAATACCTCAGTCTCTATCCTGCGAAATTCTTCCTCACCGGACTCTCTGAATATAGATGGGATGTCCTTACCTGCCTTTTTCTCGATCTCTGCATCAGCTTCTATAAGCCTTTTTCCGCAAAGCTCTGAAAGCTTCATTCCTATAGAGCTTTTGCCCGATCCCGGCATGCCTATAAGAATGATATTCTGCATATCAGCCTCTAATTTTTTTGTAATTTTCGCTATGACGTCATCCTTGATTACAGTATCTGTAAATAGCTCAGCGCTCTTTTTTGCCTGTGCCACAAGCATGTAGAGCCCACCCGCATGAGGTATTGAAAGCTCCTCTGCCTGTAATAAAAGCGCTGTCCTTGCCGGATTATAGATAACATCCAGCACACCTTCGCATTCAGTAAACAGCTTAAGATCCACTGCTGCGCTTCCGTTATTCGGATACATTCCTACCGGTGTGGTATTTACGATTATCTTTGCATCCTTGTGGCGGGCTATATTATCATAATTATTCTCGCCGCTTCTGCTTATAACGATCACCTCAGAAGCTCTGAGATCCTTAAGCGCATGACATACTGTATTCGAAGCGCCGCCGCTTCCTAATACAAGGCATTTTTTATCAGCTACCTTGATCCCGCTTGAGACAGTAAGCTCACAAAAGCCGTAGTAATCTGTGTTGTATCCGTGCCAGCCGTCCTCTCGCTTTACTAATGTATTGACAGCTCCCATCTTTGCCGCAACATCCGAAAGCCAAACGCATGACTCCATGACTGTCTTTTTATACGGTATAGTAACATTCATACCGCCAAGCTCTGTAGTCTCAAGAAAGCTCTTTACCTCATCCCTTGCCACTTCATAAAGCTTGTAATCATAGTCCTTTAACAGCCCGTGTATCTGCGGAGAATAGCTGTGTCCGAGCTTTTCTCCCAACAATCCGAATTTTTTGTCCATCAGATCACCTCATTATAGCTTCCGAGATACTGGAATTCCTCACAGCAGTCATTTACATCACATATAAGCTGCACAAACTCGTCCGAATAAATAGAGGTATCCAGATCGAAGTAGAACATGAATTCAAAATCTCTTTCCGGAATAGGACGAGACTCCAGCTTCTGCAGGTTTATGCCGAGGGCATAAAAACGTGCCAGCATCTTATAAAGAGCACCCGGTCTGTGGGAAAGCACTACCATGAGAGAAGTCTTATCAGCACCCGGATATATTTCAGGCTTCTTTGATATGCAGATGAATCTTGTATGGTTATTTCCGCAGTCGGCTATATTGGTCTCAAGAGTCTTTAAGCCGTAAAGCTCAGCACAGCGGTATGAGGATATGGCTGCAACATCATTTCTGTCAGAATTAGCCACCATCTGTGCCGCCACAGCGGTATTTTCAACCGGCGTAATCTTTATGTCAGCACCAAGCTTCCTTAAATATTCCTCGCACTGATTAAGTGCCTGCTCATGAGAAACTATTTCCTTTATATTTTTAATATCAGTTCCCGGCTTTGCAACAAGGCAGTGATTTATCTTGATCCTTGTGCTTCGAACAACATAAAAATGATGAGAAAGCATCAGATCATAGACCTGCTTAACGCTTCCTGCTGTTGAATTCTCTATAGGAAGAATACCGTATTTACAGAAGCCCTTTTCTACAGCATTAAAAACACCTTCAAAGCTATTAAAATACTGAATATTCGGCGCTGCAAATATCTTCTCGCAGGCAATACTGGAATACGCTCCTTCCACGCCCTGACAAGCCACATCTGCGGCCTTAGGGAACATTTTAGGAGTTTCCTCTATGGCCTTTCTTATTTCATCGAACTTGCCGCTGTTATTTTTATTGATTTCATTCTGATATGAACGGCTGAGCTCGAAAAGCAGTGAATAAAGCACATGATAATACGGTCTTATGTCTTCTCTTGCCATTGAAGCTATCGAAGCTAATTTTTCGCGCTCTCTTCTCGGATCGAGTGTCGGGAGCCCGTGCTCCTTTTTATATGCCGCGATCTCAGCAGCGACATCCATCCTTTCCTCGATATCCTTTACTATTCTTTTATCTATCTCATCAATGCTCTTTCTAAGCTCTTCAATGCTCCTTGCCATATTCTCCCCTTGTATCCTTAAACCTTGCGCCTCTTAGAATGCTTCAAATCCGGAAGCCTTTGCCATAAGTATTTCATCATAAATCGCCGTCGCTGCTGCCGCCTCAACACACGGTACAGCTCTCAGCACTATGCACGGATCATGTCTGCCCTTTACGCTGAGCTTGACATTTTCAGCTGTATTAATGTTAATGCTGTCCTGTTCCTTTGCTATTGACGGAGTCGGCTTAAAGGCAGCTCTGAATACTATAGGCATAGACGATGTCATTCCTCCCAATATGCCGCCGTGATTATTGGTCTTAGTAATGACACTGCCGCCGTTATATGAAAATGCATCATTATTTTCACTTCCTCTTAAGGCAGCGCATCCGAAGCCGTTTCCGAACTCAACGCCCTTTACCGCAGGAATACCGAATACAGTCTGAGCTATACGGCTTTCCATTCCGTCAAACATAGGCTCACCTATGCCTGCCGGAAGCCCTTCTATAACACATTCAACAATGCCTCCGACAGAGTCACCCTCTGCTCTTGCCCTCTCTATAGCCTCAAGCATAGCAGTTTCCTCTGTCTTTCCGCCTATCATTACAGACCTTGCACTTATGTGAATATTCATGTCTTCAAGTATCTGCAGACAAACTCCGCCGGCAATACATAACGGTGCTGTAAGACGTCCTGAAAACTGTCCGCCGCCGGCAAAATCTCTTCCTGATCGATACCTTATCATAGCAGGATAATCAGAATGTCCCGGCCTTGGAATATATTCAAACTCGCTGTAATCCGATGACTTTGTATTACTGTTTTTAATTACTGCAGTAACAGGCGATCCGCAGGTAAGTCCTTCAGGATTAAGCCCTGCGATAAATTCTGCCGTGTCACTTTCCTTTCTCGGCGTAGAATATTTATTCTGTCCCGGTCTTCTTCTGTCCAAAAAGCTCTGCAGCTTTTCCTGATCGATCTTTATGCCTGCTGGAAGCCCTTCCATAGTAACTCCTATGGCCGGTGCATGTGACTGTCCCCAGATCGTAAACCTAAAAATATTTCCTATCGAATTTGCCATGTTCTTATTCCTGCTGTTTTATGTATATTTACTGCCGCAGTATATATTATATCCGCAGCTTCTTATAACCAACTTTCAGCCTTTTACTTTCAATTTCACTCGGTTAATGTTACCGTACCGCCAAGTCTCTGATAATCCTTCCAAAAATCCGGATAAGATTTTCTGACAGCTTCGGCTCCGTTGATCTCGACATTTCCGGAGCAGACTATTGCGGCAATTGCGGCACTCATTGCTATACGATGATCGTTGCAGCTGTCGACTCTGCCTCCCGTAAGCTCTCTGACACCGGTGACAATTATTCCGTCCTCAGTTTCCTCGCATTTTGCTCCGAGATTTTCAAGCATTGCTATGGTAGTCTTTATTCTGTCACTTTCCTTTATCCTGAGTCTTTCAGCGTGTATAAAGCGCGTCACTCCCGGTGAAACTGCAGCAACTACAGAAAGCACAGGCACAAGGTCAGGCACGTCCTTTGCATCTACCACGGCATTTCCATTATATATCTCATCTATAAGCTCTGCCGCAGCTTTATCTCCCTGTCTTGAATTAAGATCAAGTCCGCTGCATTTAACCTCTCCGCCTGTAAGCTTTGCCGCACTAAGCCAGAAGGCTCCGTTTGACCAGTCACCTTCAACATTTGCCTCTCCCGGTGAGCTGTAAGCCGTATTGAAAGGAACAGTCAGTCTGTCTTCCTCCCAGTTTGAATTCACACCGAACATACGCTGTGCATCCATTGTCATCAGTATATAGTTTTTTGACTCAACCTTTCCTGTAAGTCTTAGCTCAGATTTTTCTTCAATGAGAGGCATTGCAAACAGCATGCCGCTAATAAACTGAGAAGATATATCAGCCGCAAGTGTAAAGCATCCTCCCTTTAACTTTCCGAAGGTACTTATGGTCTTATCAGGATTACGTTTTAAAATGCAGCCGTGCGCCTCAAGCTCTTCCCAAAGCGGTGATAACGGTCTCTCCGGCAGTCTTCCGTGAATGACTATAGTGCATTCGATTCCTAGTGCGCATACCACCGGCAGCAAAAACCTTAATGTGGATCCGCTTTCACCGCAGTCTATCACTGCCTGCTTATTGATTTCTTCTGCCGGAGTCACCAAAAAGCTGCCTTCATTGTCATCATAAACAATGCCGCAGCCGATTGCTCTTAAGCATTCCGCTGTCGCATCTATATCAAGTGAACGCTCTTTACATATGATTTTTGTCGGTCTGTCTGATAAGGCTGCACATATAAGCATTCTGTGAGCCTGTGATTTTGAAGCTATGGCCTTTATATCTCCGTGAAGCTTCGCCGATGTTATTGTTGCTTTCATGCGTTTAATGACTCCTTGCATGCTGATTTATTTTTAGTTTACATCCGGCTTATTCGAGTCCCTTTTCAATGAAGCCTTTAAGCTCTGAAAGCTCCATGCGTCTGATGATGCATTTTCCTATATATTCAGGAAGGATTATCGAAATGCTGCTGCCCTTTCTTTTTTTGTCCTTCCTCATGACATCATAAAGCTCGTCCGCACTGTAGCGGCAGTTTGTCGGAAGTCCGAATTTTTCTATAGTCTTTCTGATGGTATCGGCACAATCTTCTGAACAGAGTCCCTCTGCCGCCGCAGCCTTGGCAAATACCGCCATTCCAATGGCAACTGCTCTTCCGTGAGACAGTCGGTAATTACTGCGCATTTCCGCTGCATGTGCAAGTGTATGTCCTAAATTTAAAAGCTGACGCTGTCCGTTATCAAATTCATCCTCGACAACTACGTCTCGCTTCATTTCAATGCATCTCGGAATGACATATCCTCTGTCAAAATCCACACCCTTTTCGCTTAGATGTTCAAAAAGTCTGCTGTCACCAAGTATGCCATACTTTATGACCTCTGCGCAGCCGTCTTTAAATATTTCAGGCGGCAGCGTATCAAGTACATCATAATCACATATTACGAGCTTTGGCTGGTGAAATGCTCCGGCAAGGTTTTTTCCCGCCTTAAGATCCATACCTGTCTTTCCGCCTACCGATGAATCAACACAGGCAAGCAATGTAGTAGGTATCTGTATGAAGTCGATGCCTCTTAAAAATGTTGCAGCTGCAAAGCCTGACATATCGCCAACTACTCCGCCTCCCACAGCAACAATAAAATCAGTCCTTGTAACCTGCTTTTCAGCTAAAAATTCAAGTATTTTTATATAATTAGAAGCATTTTTAGATGCTTCTCCGTTAGGCAGGACATATTTCACCGTTCTGAATCCGGCAGCCTTAAGGCTGTAAAAGATCTCATCGGCAAAATATCTGTCAACCGTGTCATCCGTTATCAAGGCCGCTGTTTCTGCTTTTTTACTGATTCCTGCATATTCCTTAATGAGAAGTCCGCTGTTTTCTATAAGCTCCTCACCGCAAAGAACCTTATATGGGCTTTTTGTATTGACATCAATGATCTTCATTCTGCTCACCTCATATTACCTTCAGCCGTCCAATGCAATTTTTTTCTGGCTTCCTTCGTCAAGAATGCGAACAAGTCTTTCCTCATCATCGTCTGTTATTGCATCTCTGTATTCCTGAAGGAAACCAAGCATCCAGTCGATTTCTTTAATCACGTTTTCACGATTATCCATAAAAAGCTCTGCCCACATTTTAGGATTGAGCCTTGCTACTCTTGTAAGATCCTTATAGCTTCCTGCTGAAAAGCCCTTGTGACTTCCTGCTGTAGGACTTTTGATATAGGCATTTGAAACTATATGTGCCATCTGAGATGTAAAGCCTATCATCCTGTCATGCTCTTCGGCAGTAGTTACAGAGAGCTTTCCGAAGCCTGCCGGAGCCAGGAGCTGTTTAATATTGTCAAGGAACTGCATGTCATCATATACCGGAGGCACAAGCACCATAGGCGCTCCCTTAAACATATTTGCTCTTGAATGCTTAAAGCCGGCATATTGCGTTCCTGCCATAGGGTGTCCGCCGACGTAGGTAAAGCCATACTGCTTTGCAAGCTTGAAGCCCAGCTCACATATGTTTTTCTTAACACCGAGACAATCTATAACAACTGTATGCTTATCTATGTAAGGCGCATTCTCCTTAAACCATTCTGCGGCTGCATTGATATATGTAGTAATGAGCAGAAGATCACATTCCTTCATATTGTCGCGTGTCAGCTCTTCATCGACTGCTCCTTCTAGGATAGTAAAGCCGAGTATCGTCTTGTCGGTATCAAAGCCGAGGACTCTGTGTCCTGCCTCCTTGTATGCCTTTGTAAATGACCCGCCTATAAGTCCGAGTCCGACTACTCCGAGTGTCATTATTTTATCACCTCACGGATCATTCTTACCTTATCTGAAATTCCTGCAAACTGCTCCGGATCTATTGAGGAAGCTCCGTCGCTTAATGCATTCATAGGATCCTCATGTACCTCTATCATCAGTCCGTCTGCTCCGCAGGCAGCCGCTGCCAATGACATCGGTTCAACATATTTGGAGTATCCTGTGCTTCTGCTCGGATCAACTATTACCGGCAGATGTGAAAGCTCATGAAGCACAGGCACTGCCGAAAGGTCGAGAGTATTCTTTGTGTAGGTCTCGAAAGTTCTGATGCCTCTTTCGCAGAGAATGACCTTTTCATTTCCGCCTGCCATAACATGCTCCGCACTCATAAGCAGTTCCTTGATATTATTTGCAAGCCCTCTCTTAATAAGCACCGGCTTTCTTATACGTCCGAGCTCCTTTAAAAGCTCCGTATTCTGCATATTTCTTGCGCCAACCTGAATAATGTCAACATTCTCAAATACCGCAAGATCGTTAATACTCATTATTTCGGAAATAATAGGAAGTCCAGTCTCTTTTTTTGCCTCAATAAGCATGTCAATGCCGTCGGCCTTGAGTCCCTGGAATTCATACGGTGATCCGCTCTGTTTGAAGGCACTGCCTCTCAATATTTTTGCTCCGGCGGCTTTTACCTTTTTAGCTGTCTCTATGATCTGCTCTTCACTTTCTACAGAGCTCGGACCTGCTATCAACACACAGCTTCCGTCTCCTATTTTGGCGTCTCCTACATTAATAACCGTGTTTTCCGGATGAAATTTTCTGTTGGCCTTTTTAAAAGGCTCTGAAATGATCTTGACCGAACTAACGATACTTAGGCTCTGAAGAAGCTCAACATCTATATTGCTCGTATTGCCGACAAGACCGAGTACTGTATATTCCTTACCTTCGGAAATATGCACATCGACATTCTGTCCCTTGAGCCAGTCAATAAGATGACTTCTCTGCTCTATAGTTGTATTCGGCTTAAGTACTGCTATCATTTCATCCTCCTTTGCCGGCTCCTGCCGACTCATATCATTATTATATATTAATATCCTTAAAAATTCAGATCAATAATCAAGTCCCGTAAATAAATAAGAGCCGCACCTTATGTGCAGCTCCACGATAATATACGGGTATAATTACAAACGGCTTTGCATGCACCTTAAACAGCTATTACTTTTCCATATAAAAGTAATAGTAGTAAAAAAGGTATGCAGCTGCGCTGTTAATGTTCTTCATTATCGTATATAATTCCTTGTTTCTTTAGCGATTTAAAGCGATGATATTACTATTTTTGTCTGTTGTCAAGCACTATCATAACTTGTCTCATATGAAACACATTCCAAAGATAAGCATTTTCATAGCTTAATGCATATGTTTTTGCAAAATGCTTCGAAAAATCCGATCAAAGTATCGGTTTTTAATGTTATATTTATATGATTTAACGTATAAATCGGATACCTTAATATATTAAATTTAACCAAAATCATTGCATTTTTCTTACGAAAGTCTTATAACGGACTGTGAGGAATTTATTTTCTTGCAGGCAGAGATTCTTTAGGAGGTAGTAGTTATGATTAGCTTTTTAATCTGTCTTGCGATTCTTATCGTAGGTTATTTCACCTATGGAAAGATCGTCAGTGATACATTTGGCCCTGACGACAGAGAGACACCGGCCATTGCCATAAATGATGGCGTGGACTTCGTCGTAATGCCGCAGTGGAAGCTGTTCCTTGTTCAGCTTCTTAACATTGCCGGTCTCGGCCCGATCTTCGGAGCACTTCAGGGAGCATTATGGGGACCTGTTGTTTTCCTTTGGATTACATTCGGAACCATCTTCGCAGGTGCCGTACACGATTATTTCTCAGGTATGCTTTCTGAGAGAAATAACGGTGCCTCAATAGCAGAGGTTACAGGTAAGTATCTCGGCCCTGTAATGAAGAATATCATGCGAGTTTTCGCAGTAATCCTTCTTATCATGGTTGGTACTGTATTCGCAGTAGGACCTGCAGGTCTTATCGTTACTCTTCTTACAGCTAAGGGAGTAAGCGGTGCTCTTGCTTCAACAACTGTATGGCTTGCTATAATACTTGTTTACTATTTCATCGCGACCTTCCTTTCGATCGATAAGATCATCGGTAAGATCTACCCTGTATTCGGTATCTGCCTTATTCTCATGGCTGTCGGCGTTATCTTCGGTATATTCACAAACCCTGATTACGTAATACCTGAGATTTGGTCAAACTTCAGAAATATGCATCCTGACGGAAAGCCTATCTGGAGCTTCATGTTCATCACAGTTGCATGCGGTGCCGTTTCAGGTTTCCATTCAACACAGTCACCGCTTATGGCTCGTTGCCTCGCTTCTGAGAAGCAGGGACACTTTGTATTCTACGGTGCCATGGTTGCAGAGGGTATCATTGCTCTTATCTGGGCTGCAGCAGGCTGCTCACTCTATGCAATAACAGACGGACTTAACACAGGCCTCAGCGAGGCTCTTGCAGCAGGTCAGTCAGCAGCTATCTACGACGTTTCTCTTAAGACAATGGGTAATGTCGGCGTTATCCTCGCTATGATCGGTGTTGTTGTTTGTCCTATCACATCAGGTGATACAGCATTCCGTTCTGCAAGACTTACTCTTTCTGACTGGCTCGGAATTGAGCAGGAGACAATGGCAGGCAGACTTAAGCTCTGCATCCCTGTACTCGGAGCAGGTGCTATCCTCGGATTCGGTAATACATTCGGATTCCTTAGCTACCAGGTAGTATGGAGATACTTCTCATGGTCTAACCAGACACTTGCAATGCTCGTTCTCTGGACAGGTGCTATGTACCTTGCTATGGAGAAGAAGAACTTCTGGATCTGTGCAGTTCCTGCAACATTCATGAGTGCTGTTTCTATTACATACTTCTGCATGGCAGGCGAGTGCCTTGGTATGATTCCGTTCTTCAAGAACAACACAGCAGTTGCTTACCCTGTAGGTATCATCTGCGCAGTTGCATTCCTTATGTTGTTCATGACAAAGTCAAAGAAATATCGTACTGCATAAGTATTTGATCTGATTAATTCAATACACTACAAAGAAAAAATCCTTACACAGGCGGAGGAGGATATCCTCCGCCTGAATTGTTTCCATTAGCCGGCTTAAGCCTATTTTCTATAAAGAATAGCTTTTTGCCGTGATTACATGAAATAATTGACGAAACACTGCTTTCGGCCGCGTATGTCCTCTGCCTGTACAATACGCTTTGCACCAATTAACGGCATTATCGACATAACTTTTAATCAGTCAGCCGTTTGTGGAGAAACATTATACTGTGCTCCGAAAGCAGTAAAAAACTATAAAACATACTGTGTAATACTAATTATTTTCCTTATTTTTGAAATATTTATATCAAATCAATACACAGTAAATATTAAGGAGAATCTATGTTTTTTACTCCTAAGCAGCTGGGAAATATTAAGCTTCCCGATGATATATTAAAAAATGATAAAAAAACCTGTATTAAGATTGGGCCTTGTGGTATAGGCAATAAAGCCATATACCTTAACACCTTTTTCTTAGACAGAGTATGCTACGTTTCGAACGGCGATATTCGCCGCATCTACAAGCGTATCGCCATGACCAAGAATGGTTTTTCCGGAAAAGGGGCCTTTGGCTCCATGCCTTATCTTGTAGTACTGCTTTCCGACGGAAGTGAAAAGCAGTGTAATTTTAAATACGAACACGAAGTTGATAACTTTATAAATAAATTTCATGAGCTTTATCCTGAAATACCTACACACAGTGAAGCAGCTGAAAAGCGTTTGGCTGAGGAAAGAGCACGTGAAGAAAAAAGATATTTAAAGCAGCTTACGCCTGAAGCTGAAGAAGCTGTAGCGGCTCTTAGGAACGCAAAGGCATTCCTTTCCTCAAATCAGGCCGTACCGGATGAGCTTACACGCACAGCCAAGCAGAAAAGAGTAATCGACAATATTAAACCGGCATATAAGTATTTTGCTGCAGTTATAATAGTGTTTTCTATAGTTGCCTGTGTTTACGGAGTCTATTCTGTATTCCTGGGAAAAGGCATGGCTGTATATATTATCCTTTTTGGATTCGCATTTATGTTTTACGCGATGAGTATGCAGGTACTTCCTACGGCAAGAAATAACTCTCGTGCCGCAGGACGTGAATTCAAGAAGGCCGTGGATGCGTCTTCCGAACTCATAAGTCATTATGACGGAGACTTTCCGCTTCCTGCACAGTATGCTCACCCTGAAACGATCAGCCGTATGATACGTATTATACGAGAAGGAAGAGCAACTGATATTCCTACCGCTTATACTGTCATGAAGGATGACCTTAAGGCGATAAATAATACAGTGACCGTTTCGCAGACGGAATACGATGAAATAACGGCAATCAAGCCAATGTTTCTTATTTGCGGATATAGTGATAACTTTGCAGACTGTTAACAGCAGTCTGCTTTTTTAATAGTGAATTTTTAATGTTTTTTCATAATTACAGAGCTAAACTTTATATTTAGAACTATAATATAACAAACCCTAAGTGTAGTTTTAACCACATTGATCCTTGCTATTTAACACCATTTTTAAGAGGTGATCATTATGACAGATATTCTTGAATTTCTAAAAAATGAAGGATTGAACCGGGAGCTAATTGACGGAATCAGAGATTTCAAGGCAAAATACGCTTCGCACAATGAGTATAACTCGCGTATACCTGAACCGGAGTATCTTTACTACGGCAAGGATACCTGGGAAGAGGCTGTTGCCGCTATCCTTGCAGGCAGGAATATACTCCTGGCAGGTCCTAAGGCTACCGGTAAGAATGTCCTTGCCGACAACCTTGCTGCCGTTTTCGGACGTCCTGAATGGAATGTCTCATTTCATATCAATACCGATGCGGCCTACCTTATAGGTACCGACACTTATGACGGACAAAAGGTCGTATTCCGTCCGGGTCCTATATATCTTACGGCTTCAAACGGCGGTTTTGCTGTGTTGGATGAGATAAATATGGCTAAAAATGAAGCTCTGGCCGTGCTGCATTCAGCTCTTGATTTCAGACACATAATAGATGTTCCGGGCTACGACAAAATAAATATTGCTCCGGACTGCCGCTTCATTGCAACCATGAACTATGGCTATGCCGGAACCAGGGATCTTAATGAAGCATTAAGCTCTCGTTTTGTCATTCTCAGCATGAAACCTATCGATGAAGCTGATCTCATAAGACTTATTAAGCGCAGCTATCCGGATATAAAGGATAACTTCGCAGCTCAGTTTGCAAAGCTTTTTGCCGAAATTGCACTTAAAGCTGAAAATGCTGAGATATCCGAACATGCACTTGACCTAAGAGGACTTTTAGACGCTCTCAGCCTCATACGCATGGGACTTAAGGCTGGTCAGGCTCTCGAGCTTTGCATAGTCAATAAGACCTTTGATGAGTATGAACGCGGTCTTATAAAGGATTGTATAAATTCAAGAATACCGGCTGAGCTCGACCGCTTAGCTGTATTCGGCGCATAATATAAAAAAGTGCTTTGAGGTTCATTAATCATGATTAAAAAGCATTATTCCTCCAACTCAAGAAAGGCCTTAAACGTTATATGGAATGCCGCCGGAGATTACGATTTTGATCCGCCTTTTCTCGCATTCTACAGTAACGGTCATCCTGACTTTTATTTTAATGTTATTATCGGGCTGACAAAAAAATGGCTCGATATTGATAAAATAACAGCGTTTATAGACAGCTACAGCTATGCATCAGCGTCAGATGAATATGATGAGTATGTATGGCTTGCCTTAGAAAGCTGTCTTTACGATAAGGAGATTGGTTCCAGACCCGCGCTTTCTGACTTAAGAAAGGCGCATGCTGAGGAATTCTTCCGTATTCAGCAGTCTCTCTCGAAGCAGCAGATGGAACTTATGAGCATGCCTGTATATACCCAGCAGCAGGCTCGCTGGTCAGCTGTAACAGGACGTAAGATGCCTCTTATGTCTCCTAAGGAGCATAAGATATATGAAGCGCTGATGTTTCCGTCAGAATTAGATACCGATGTGCTTATACAAAGGCTTTCCGAATTTTTAAAAGAATACTTCCGCTTTGATCCTGAGGCTTCGGATAAAGAAGCCGGCAGACATAAAACCGGCCTTTTTAAAAAGCTATGGGGCAGGCATAAATATGCTCAGATAAAAAATACCGGACATCTTATAGTCCGCACCGGAACGGGCGACGGTGACCCGGCAAACGCTGTTTTACTAAAGCAGGAAAACGGCTTTAATAGGACCGCCGGTGATGATGCTGAGGCAAGAGCCTACATCGAGTCCTGCTTTGGAAAGAGCCTATACCCTGAGGCTGAGCTTTCTAATATAGAATCGGTTTTGTGCAGCGGAGACGATATCGACTGCAAGCTGTGGTTTGCCGAGGACAAAAGTTCACATAAGCATACTCCGACTTCCCCTGACGTTCCGGCACAAAATGAAAATCGAACAGAATCAGCAAGATCCGTAGAAAATAAGAGCCCTGATAAAACAGATCCTTGCGATTACAGTTCTCTTCAGCTTTCCAAACAGGCTTTAAGAGAAATCAGCAATGCCAAAAGCTCTGTGAACGAACAGCGATCAAAGAACATTGACTATTTCAGAAAACATTCAATGCAGATAAATGAGAGCATCAGAAAGCTTTCATCCGAGCTTGAGACGGTTATCTCGTCATATTTGAAGCATTTGCCTGAGCCATCGGAGCGCGGCATATTAGACACAAAAAAAATCTATAGACTTGCTGTTTTAGGTGACCAGAAGGTGTTTTTAAGAGAGGGCGACGAGGCTGAAAACAATTTATCATTAACTATTCTGTTGGATGCTTCTCAGTCTCGTATGAACTCTCAGGAGCTGATTGCTTCTGAGGCTTATACTCTCTCAGAGAGCTTTGTCAAGGCCGGTATTTCCGTTCAAATACTTTCATTCAGAAGCATTAAAGGTTATACTGTCCTAAGCAGACTTAAGTCCTTTGAGGATAAGCGCTCAGACGGCGTCTTCGGATATTTTGCTGCCGGCTGGAATCGTGATGCCCTGGCACTTAAGGCATGCGGTCATATGATATCTGATATACAAAAAAAGGAGCATGACAGGCAGCATATATTGTTAGTGCTGACTGATGCAAGCCCTAACGATTCCGTGCCATTGGCACCAAAGCCCGGCGAGAAAAGACCCGGCAATTACGAAGGACTTACCCCTGTCGAAAATGCCAGAGAAGCTGTAGAGGAGCTTCGAAAATCAGGTATAAAGACTGCCGCCGTATTCCACGGATCAACAGCGCATCTTGAAAATGCGTATAGGATCTACGGAAAGGAATATATACGTATCCGCAGCTTAGCTCAGCTTGCCGGAGGCATTATTGATCTAATGCAGTCTGTGTTAAGGGAAAATGTTCCCGAATAATAAAGCATCAGGAAAGAAGGTTTAAAATGAGTAAATATTCAGATAAGGCTATCGCTCTTAGAAATGATCCGAACACACATTATAACTGTGCACAGTCTGTTTTCATGTCCTTTGCAAATGAAGCAGGACTCAGTGATGAACAGGCTTTCAACATCTCGGCAAACTTCGGCTCAGGTATGAAGATGGCAAGTGTATGCGGTGCCATAACCGGCGGCCTTATGGCTTTAGGCCTCTTCGGGCTTAACAGCCAGGATGTGGTAAATGCTTACTATCGCGCTCTCAGAGCCAATCATGACAACCATATGATCTGTGCCGATCTTCTCCACATTAACAAGGAAGCCGGTCGCGAGAAGAAGCCTCATTGCGATGAAATGGTATATGAATGTGTAGCACTTGTTGAGAATATTCTTAGGGAAAACATGCTTATTGCAGATTGATATAATCATCCATTAAATGATAAGAATTTCTTTAAACTAAGCGTGCTTAAATGTGTGTATTTCTTGCATAAATACACACATTTAAGCATTTTTTATTCATCGCATAAGCGACTTCATTTATTTGATATACATCTTATTCTTTTGTGCATAACGCCCAATAAATTTTCGTTTTTATCTAATAAAATAAATAATTTGCTATTTTTTTAGATTTTTTCATTGACAATATGATTTTCAAGTAATAGCATAAAAGCATAATTTAATACGGGATGACGATAATCCGAAAATGTTATACAACCAACGAAGAAAGGTATGACCCTTGTAAAGTTATACCGAACCTATCAGGTAAAAAGAGAAGGTTATCTGACCACCCCCTGGAGAGTCCAATTTATATTTGGCGCCAACGAGGATAGAACCAACAGGCTTAAGGACAGGGAACTTACAAAGTTAAGTTCCTCTGTCTTTTTTTGTACTGTTGGTTTTTTGTACGTTAATTTGATATCAAGTTACTATATTAATATCTTTTTTATAAGGAGGTGAAACAAGCTTTTTAACAATAACCGGGTAAACACTTATTTTAAAGGAGGTTTTTATGGGTGAGGAAAAAAGTACAAGTTCATTAAAAAAGCAAAAAATGACTACTGTAGGTGTAGTTGCTCTTATTTTTTCATTTGTTGCCGCAGGAGCTTTCGGTATTGAAGAGGCTATCTCAGCCAGTGGTCCTGGTGTAACTTTATTTATGCTTCTTATATTCCCATTTATATGGTCATTTCCTCTCTGTGAGATGGTTGGTGAATTGGGATCTATCTTCCCTAATGAAGGCGGTGTATATGCATGGGGCAGAGCTGCTTTCGGCGAATTCTGGGGATGGCAGGTTGGCTGGTGGTCAGGTATAAGCACGTGGATAAGTCAGGCACAGTACTGCGCAATAGTTGCAGGATACGCCTCTAAGATAATGGAGCTCACTCCTGCTGCTGAATACACTATAAAAATTGCTATGGTCGTCATTTTCACCGTAATTAATATCATGGGACTTGATTGGCTCGAAAAGCTTGAAACTGTATTCAACGGTGCTGTCCTTGTTGCCTTTGCTGCTGTGACAATAGTTGGATTTATGAATTGGCATTATAACCCTATTGAGCCGTTCTGCAATCCGGATGAAGGCTTATTCAGTTCCTTTGGCAGCGGTGTTGCGATAATTATCTGGATGTACTCAGGCTACGAATGCATGTCGAATATGGCTGAGGAAATGGAAAATCCACAGATAATACCAAAAGCGATGCGAATATCTCAGCCGGTAATAGCATTATCCTATATCCTTCCAACTCTTGCTGCTCTTGCGGCAATTGGTCAGTGGAGTGCATGGAGCACCGAACAGACTGCAGGTTATGTAGGTTATGCTGATGTGCTCATTCAATATGTCGGCAGCTGGGCCGGAACACTATTTGTTATTATTGCCATTATTTCAAATATGGGTATTTTCTGTTCCTATATTGCTCATGGTTCCAGAGCATTTTTCGTAATGGCTGATGACCATATGTTCCCACTTATCCTGAGGAAAGTTGATAAACGCGGAATTCCTACAATTTCACTTATCCTTCTTGGAATATTTACAGTGCTTTGCTGTAACTTTGACTTCACAACCTTAGTTATGGCTGCAACGCCAATACAGCTTTATCTTTACCTTTTCCTCATTGCAACGCTCTATAAGCTCAGAAAAATGTATCCGATCAAGGCAAGAAAACAGATGGGGCTTACAGTAATGCCTGGTGGACGCTTAATTATAAGTCTTCTGTCATTATCAGTTGCTTTAATATGTATGTTTGCAATCTATGCCAACGGTACAGATTACTTTATTACCGGATTTGTTGTATTAGCACTCGGCCTCATAATGTACATAGCATTTAAATGGATATATAAAGGTAATTTCAAAATTGATCCTATCAATTATCCGCTGAATCAAACAACAAAGCTCGGAGTTGGTGACTTGGCAGATATAGGTATGTACACGCTGCTTACAGGATTAATGTCCCTTGGCGGAGCAGTTTTCCTATATTTCTATGAGGGCAGCTATGGGCCTGAATACTATCTTGATGAATATGGCTCAGGCTTTTTCAGTAATTTCAATGCCATGCTGATCTTCTGTGTTGGATTAGGTATTGTTTGTACAATTGCCGGCGCTGTTCTGTATGTTTTCGGTAAAAAAACCGAGGGCAGGATTGTTAAACAGCTTGAAGCATCAAGAAAGCTCTTGGTTGATGAGGAACTCAGAGAACTGATAGGTGCTGTTCCGGGTGTTGACGATATGCGTACTTTTAATCTTCAGCATAAAAAGTAATTTACAGCAAAATATGAAACTAAATGATACGTAATTAAAAGTATATGGATTACATTAATACGAAGAATACATGAGGTGTATTTATGAAGAAAATCATGGTTTGCGGATGCGGAGCACAAGGCTCAACAATTTGCAGAAAACTCGATCAGGAGCCTAATGTAACAGAAATTATATGTGCCGACTATAATCTTGCTGCAGCTGAAGCTGTATGTAAACTTATGAAAAAAGGAACACCAAAGCAGGTGAATGCCGGTGTAGTTGATGAAATTGTAAAGGCAGCCGAAGGATGCGAATTAATCATCAATGTAATGCCACTCGATTTTGGTGTAAATGTATTAGAAGCAGCTATCCGCTGTAAATGTTGCTATCAGGACCTTTCTGCTTGTGAGAACATAGGCCACTGTGAAGATCCGTATAATAATTGGATCACAGGAGTAGGCCTTATGTACACCGAATACAGTAAACGCTTTGCAGAAAATAATGCAACAGCACTTGTCGGAACCGGTTCATCTCCCGGACTTATGTGTGTTGCAGCCAGAAGAGCAGTTCAGGAACTTGATGAATGTGACACTATATGCTGCATGGTATATGAAGGCGTTAAAACCAAAAGATTTATTCCTTACTGGTGGTCACCTGAGACCGCACTTTGCGATATGGAAGAAGATGCTTACTCATTTGAAAATGGTAAACACGCAAGACGAATTCCGTTCAGCAAGCCTATCACAAGAAGATGGCCTGAATATGACTACAAGCCTATAGTACTCAGAGAGCATTGCCACGAAGAACCGGCGTTTTTCGGTTTCAATTCAGAAAAATACTTTAAAGGTGTTAAAAATGTATTTTTTAAATATGGTGGAGACGGACTTGATTTCGCAATGCCGCTTTATAAAGCGGGTCTTCTGAGCCATAAAGCTGAGGAATTTGAAGGTCATGAAATAATTCCTTTTGATTGGATATTCTCCCATGTTCCTACGGCGCCTAAGAGCGAGCAGGAAATCCAGGATATTATAGAAGAAGGAATCATCGAAGACGGAGGAGCATTTGTTTGTGAAGCCTATGGCAAAAAGAACGGTCGCGATGTTATGATTGATCTTCATGTTCAGGCTCCTGGACTTATTGATTCCTTTGAAAGAGCAAAAATGTCAGGTGAGATGTATCTTACAGGACAGGGAGCCTTCCTCTTCACAAAGCTCTTTGTTAACGACATGATAGATCAGAAGGGCCTTATTACTTCTGATATGCTTGAAGACAGACAGGTTGAGCAGTATCTTGAATGGGCTCATGAGCTTGATATTAACTACACATTTGATATTCTTGAAGGACGATACTATACAGAGGATGATGAATAACTCTAATATGATTTAAAAGAACTATTTAAAATGTTATACACCCATCCGTCTTGTACCATATACTTGACGGAATGTATAAACCTCTAACATGCAGGCAGTTATCTTTTCAGCCATAGATAACTGCCTGTTGTAATTCGATACACACCCCGCTTTCCTAAACATGTATTCGCAAATCGGGCTCCGCCCTTTTTTGCTCATACAAATTTCTTTGCCTCAGTTAACCTAAAATAATACGGAATGCTTCGTGCTTCGCACTCTCGCATTCCTAAACATGTATTCGCAAATCGGACTTCGTCCTTTTTTGCTCATACACGTTTATCAATCAAATAGAAAAATCGGCTTGACTGCAAGCAGTCAGCCGATTTTCCTATTTTCTGGAATTATTTTAGTATATCCCCTGTGCCATCATTGCGTCTGCTACCTTGAGGAAGCCTACGATGTTTCCTCCGGCAACGAGGTTGTAGCCAAGTCCGTATTTTTCTGCAGCTTCTGCTGATGAGTCATGGATGCTTGTCATGATGCGGTGAAGTTTTTCATCTACTTCTTCTGCTGTCCATGAGAGTCTCTCTGAGTTCTGGCACATTTCAAGTCCGCTTACGAGTACTCCGCCTGCGTTTGCTGCCTTTGAAGGTGCTACTACAAGATCTGTTTCTGTCATAAGGTACTTAAGTGCCTCATTTGTTGTAGGCATGTTTGATACCTCGATGTAGTATTTAGCACCTGATGCAGCAATCTTCTTTGCGATCTCAAGGTCTACCTCATTCTGTGTAGCGCAAGGCATTACGATATCTGCCTTGATGCCGAAAGGCTTCTCGTTAGGGAAGAATTTAGCACCGAATTTCTCTGCATAGTCTGAAAGCTTTACCTTGCCGGCTCTTGCATCGAGCATGAAGTTGATCTTCTCCTCTGTTGTGATACCTGCCTCATCAAGGATGTAGCCTGCTGAGCCTGAGATTGTGATAGGCTTTGCTCCGAGCTCTGTAAGCTTCTTTACTGCTCCCCAGCTTACATTGCCGTATCCGGTAAGTACTACTGTCTTGCCCTTAAGCTCATCATGCTGATGCTTTAATACTGCCTGAAGGTAATAAACTGCACCATAGCCTGTAGCCTCAGGACGAATAAGTGATCCGCCGTATGAACGTCCCTTTCCTGTAAGTACGCCCTGCTGTGAAACGCCGCGGATTCTGCGGTACTGTCCATAAAGGTATCCGATCTCTCTTCCGCCTACTCCGATATCTCCTGCAGGAACATCAACATCAGGTCCGATGTGTCTGTAAAGCTCTGTCATAAATGACTGGCAGAAACGCATTACTTCAGCATCGCTCCTTCCCTTAGGATCAAAGTCTGAGCCGCCCTTTCCGCCGCCCATAGGAAGTGTGGTAAGGCTGTTCTTGAAGGTCTGCTCAAAGCCAAGGAACTTAAGGATTGAAAGATTTACAGAAGGAGCAAATCTGAGGCCTCCCTTGTATGGTCCGATGGCACCGTTAAACTGTACTCTGTAGCCGCGGTTTACGTGTACCTGTCCGTTATCATCCTCCCAAGGAACTCTGAACTCGATAACTCTCTCCGGCTCTGTCATTCTCTCTAAAAGTGCTGCCTTCTCATACTCCGGATGAGCATCGATAACAGGCTCAAGAGATGAGAATACTTCCTCTACTGTCTGAAGGAATTCAGGCTCATTTGCGTTCTTTGCCTTGCACTCTTCAACTACTCTTGTAAGATATGCGTTTTTCATAATTTTGCCCCTTTCTGTGCCTATAAAGGCATTTTTTATGTGAAATTATATGTTTTTTAAGCAAAAAACGCCAATTTTGCCCATTTGAGCAAAACTGACGTCCTTGTCTTTGGAAACAATACCATATTATTTTGATGTATACAAGTATTAATTTATTTTATTTTTTTTACATGCAATTATATAGAATGTTTATCTTACTTTTCATGAATACAATTCATATATTTTATATTTACAGGTTATGGCCGTCACTGAGCATAATGTGCTTCATCCAGCAGCTCGGTCCTGCCTACATTGTCATAATAGAAATCCATGTATAGCTTCTGTAAATATTTAAGTGTTTTTTCATCCTTTCCGCCTACAGGATTGCCATCAAGCTTTGTTCCCTGTATGCATGGCACTCCTGTCGAGGTGATGATCACCTCATCGGCATCTCTAAGCTCATCCATCGTAAACGGCGCTATCTCTACAGGTATGCCGTTCTTTTCAGCAAGTACTAAGGTATTACTCATTGTAACGCCCGGAAGTATGAGATTGTCCTTTGGAGGTGCCTTAAGAACACCGTTCTTTAATATAATAACATTGCTGTGAGCACATTTATATCAATAAAATAGTTGATTTTTAAATGTGGAATTAATAATATATTTATATGCAATAATACCGTAAATCATACATTTAACCTTTAGAAACATATCATGATCAAAAGTATAACCGGTGAAAATCTATATTCAATAGGCGAAGTAGCCAGAACTCTCGGAATATCCACTCAGGCAATCCGCTATTATGACAGAAAAGGTATCATAAAGCCGAAATATATAAATCCTCAAACCGGATACCGCTATTACAACTGGCAGCAGTTCAGGATATTGAATAATATCAAATATATGCAATCATTGGGTTTCAAGCTCCATGATATAGACTTTATAATAAAAAACAATGATATTCCTTATATGATAAAAAAATTAAATATACTGAAAAATGACTATACTTTTGCAATAGATGAAATAAAAAAGAAAATTGACACTATCTACTGGTTTTCAAATTACTGTTCAGAATCATTTTCAGAAGCTGAATATATTTCTTATGTAAAAAACTGCCCGACAAGAACTATCCTGTCTGTTAAAGTTGAAGAAAATGAAACAGTAGGGTCATTTACAGTAAATCTTGAAAAAATACATAATAAAATAGCTAACAAAAAGATTCAAATACAGCACATGTATACATATATAGTTGATTTGAAAAAATTTATCAATAATACCTGGGCGCCAAAAGAATTTGGCTTATACGTAACACCCCCCCCTGTGGTAAATTTGTCAAAAAATTTAATGCATCTCTTCACGTAATACCCGAAGGTCCGTTTTATTGCTTTAAATTCAAACATAATGACTTCAGCAGCAGTACTATTTTAAAGCAGCTGTTTGGAAATAATCCGCCGTCAATAGTCATAGCAAATGAATATGAATGCAATTTAAATGACAGCTCGGAAAACTTTTATGAAATGCAAATACCGCTTTTCAAAATAGATAACTTGTGACACAAAAATGCCGCGATACTGTTTTAATTACAGTTCGCGGCATTTTCCTCTAATTACTGTGCAGTTACATTAAATCCCGCTTTACGAAAAGCAGTAATTATAGAATTTATAGTTTCTGCATTTGGTTTTGTTAGATTATCTGAATAACTAATCCCCAGATTTTTATACTTTCCAATTCCATATGTATGATAGGGCAACAAATCTACACGTTCAGGTTTCATACATAATTCATTAAGGAAACTTATACATTTATCAGTATTATCTCTGTCACAGTTTACCCCTTCAATAAGCGGTATCCTTATATAATACCTGATTCCATTTTCAGCTATCTTTTTTAGATTATAAAGGATTTTATCATTGCTTTCTCCAACATACAACTTGTGTTTCTCTGAATCCATCAATTTAAGATCATATAAAAACAGATCCGTATACTGTGCAACTTTACCTATTGAGGCTGCATCTACTGCTCCCGCTGTATCTACTGCTGTATTTATCCCTTTTTCTTTGAAATACATCAGGCATTCCCTTACGAAATCAGCCTGCAGTAAAGGTTCTCCTCCTGAAAATGTCACTCCGCCTCCTGAAGTATCATAAAAACTCAGATCCTTCTCCACTATTTCCAGAAGTTCCGTTACGGTATAGTCCTTACCGCTCATGGACAGAGCGTTGCCTGGACATTTTTCCACACACATTCCGCATGAATCACATTTATCTCTCAAAATATGATGTCCATTATGATCAGTATAATGTGCTTTATTATGACATACAGATATGCAAATTTTACAATCTCTGCACAAAGATTCTTCAAACAGAATAGCCGGTCTCATAGGCTGTGTCTCAGGATTATGGCACCATATACATCTCAAATTGCAGCCCTGCATAAATACAGTAGTCCTTATCCCGGGTCCGTCATCCAATGAAAATCTCTGTATGTTACTTATAATCCCGGTCTTTCTTGCTTCTATATTCATATGTTTAAAATCTGCTGTATTCAGTTCTTGCTATGATTTCGTCCTGAGTCTCTTTATGAGTGATACAAACAAAGCACTAAATCCCGAAACTCTTACTACCAGATCTTCGTGTCTTTCCGGGTGTTGCTGGGCATCTATCAGCGTCTCTCTGTCAACCACATTGAACTGAACCTCAATGCCGCCTCTCCTGAAATATGTATCGACAACCGACTTTAGAGCATCTGTATGAACTTTTTTATCAAGAAATTCCTTGTTGAACTTAAGGTCAAGTACCATACCGTTGGTTGCCGTCTTCATATCAGTCCTGAGCAATGAATTTATAACCGCAGTCGGACCGTTCTTGTCACGCCCCTGTACAGGAGAAAATCCATTTGATACTGCAGTTCCTGCCAGCCTTCCATCCGGCGTTGCACCGATACCCGTACCCAGAACAGAGTGATCTTCTACTGTATAAAGTCCAAGCTGCCATCTTCCTCCTCGCGGATTAGTCTGTTTCCTTACGAACTCATCATATATACCTATAAGTTCAGCCATGAGTTCTTCGCTCTCCCCTTCATCGTTTCCGAATTTAGGGCATGACTTTATATCCGTCATGAGCCTGCTATATCCATTAAAATTATTGGCGCATGCATCAGCAAAATCATTTAAAGTATATTGCTTTTTATCAAAAACAAGCCTTTTTATAGCCATAAGAGAATCCACAGCGGTAGCCATACCACAGGTATCTATACCAGTGTGATTATAGATAGTACCGCCCCCTGTAACATCCATACCATTCTTATAACAGCCCTCCATAAGGACTGAAAGGAAAGGTGTTGGATAACATGCCACAAGGGCCTTATCAAGCATATTTATACTGTCTATTGCAAGCTGACTGTAATATAAAAGTTCCTTCACATACCATTTATAAAATTCATCAAAACATTCTATTGTGTCAAGATCATGTTTCTCTGAAAGCGGAAACAGATTTTTTGAACCGAAACTTTTTCCTCCTGAAAGCATAAGTTCAATCACTTTCGGCCAGTTCACCCTTAACACTTCAGTCTTTGCATATTCTTTCCCGGGCACACCCATCTCTACACAGCCTATGAGTCCAAATTCATGTGCGTCTTCTTCCGGTATACCCATCCGCATCACATTCACAGTGCAATTTTTATCACTGAAGAATGCAGGAAATCCTGTGCCTGTCTTTACGAGTTCAACACACTCATTCCACTCTTCTTCAGATATTTTTTCATCATACCTAAGGCATATTAACGGCTGCTCAAACTTAAGTTTTCTTGCTGACTGCATAAATAATATGGTCAGTTCATTATACTCGGTCTTGTTATTTTTATGATCCCATCCTCCTATAGTCATATTCTGATATGTATGAAGATTGGTACTGAATTTTATAAAGAACGCATCTATTATTTCCGATGCTTCCTCTTTCGTGAGCTTTCCTTCTTCAATATCTTTTTTATAATACGGATACAGATATCTATCTATCCTTCCGAATGAAAACGAAGCCGGATAATTTTCACTGTAAAGCATATCAACAGTCAGCCATATAAGTTGCACAGCATCATAAAAACTCTCAGCTGACCCGTATGCTATTCGCTTCAGACTTTCAGCCATACGTGCTAAATTTTTCTTGTATTTTTGTGAAACAGTCTGCTCTGCAAGTGTTTCCGCCAAAGGTACATATCTTAAGATATGCTCAGCTGCAGCACAGTTGCATATCAGCATAGCTTCTATATATTTCCTGTGCTTTCCTTCTGCCTTTTTTAATGCATCCCTTCCCTCTTCAATAAGACCTCCGTATCCTTTTTTTATAAGCCTTTCATATCCGGGTATTATATGCCCTGATTCCCAGTGCTTATACATTTTCCCATATACTCCGTCTTTGAATATATGAAGTTTTTCCTTATCTTTTTCTGTGAGCTGCTCACCTAATACATTTATACAGTCTTTTATCTCTCTGTCATAGTCTCCGGATGTTACTGGCCTGTATTTAGGGTCCCAGTCTGTCCTGCTTTTTAAAGGCATTGCCATATCATATGTATATCTGTAATGGAATCCGGCCAGTATATCATATTCTTCTATAAGTATTTTCTTTTTTGCAAGTGTCCTTTCAAATCCTCTGGCATATTTTATTATGACAGGCTCTTCGTTGTATTCATCAAATGCTTCTCTGTAATATTCATCACGCTTAGGTATCTCGTATCTGTCATAATGATCATGCCTGTGCTCAAGCAGTTCTTTCACTGAAGGGCTTATGCTTAATTCTGATGCCACGATTACTCCTCCTTCCCCAACAACAATCACTTATATAACACGCATGCTATCCAATGTCCCTTTGATATTTCTTTAAGCGGTATATTATCAGCAAGACATTCTTTACTTGAATATGGACATCTGCTGGCAAACCTGCATCCTGGTTTTGGTTCTATTGGACTTGTAACTTCTCCCTGTATTCCTACTATCTCCTCATTATAATCAATATTCGGAACAGGTATTGCTGACAAAAGCGCTTTCGTATACGGATGCAACGGATTGGCAAACAATTCATCTGTAGGTGCTTTTTCAACACACTGCCCCAGATACAAAACCACTATCTCATCGCTTATATGTTTAACGACCGAAAGGTCATGTGTAATAAACATATATGTAAGTCCCATAGAGTCCTGAAGATCCATCATCAGATTCAGAATTTGAGCCTGTATTGATACATCCAAAGCAGATACCGGTTCATCACAAACAATAAACTTCGGATTCAATGCCAAAGCTCTTGCAATGCCTATTCTCTGTCTTCTTCCTCCATCAAGCTCATGAGGGTATGCATTTACATATCTTTCCGCCAAGCCAACTGTTGACATCAGACTGAACACTCTGAAGTCAAGTTCGTCACGGTTTGTTATTGTTTTGCAGACTCGTATTGGTTCTGCGATAAGCTGGCTTACCGTCATTCTCGGATTAAGTGAAGAAAAAGGATCCTGAAATATAATCTGCATTTCCTTTCTGAGCTCATTCATCTTCGCTTTGTTATATTTCAGTATATTATCACCCTTATATAACACCTCACCCTCTGTGGCTTCAAGAAGTCTGATCATTACTCTTCCAAGAGTTGATTTTCCGCATCCTGATTCACCTACCACTCCAAGAGTCTTTCCCTCACCGATAGATATATTAATATCATCAACCGCATGAAGCATACCTGCATTAGTTTTAAAGTATTTCTTCAGATGCCGTGTTTCTATCAAAGCATTTTCCATAATAAAAACCCTTTATCTCAATTCATCAAAATTATTAACTGTATATTTGTGGCATTTGATCATATGTGTGCCGTCTGTATATAATTCAGGTACTTTCGTCCTGCATATTTCTTTACAGCTGTCACACCTTGGATGAAATTTACAGCCTTTAGGCAGATCAGAAGGGTCAGGCATAAGACCGTTTATAGGATTCAGTCTTTCTGATTTTGATGTAAGATCAGGAATAGAACCAAAAAGTCCAACCGTATACGGATGATGCTTATCGCCTTTGAATATATCCTTTAAATCACCTGATTCTATTATCTCTCCGGCGTACATTACGGCCACCTTATCGCAATTGTGTGCCACGATTCCAAGATCATGTGTTATAAGTATCATAGATGTTCCAAGACTGTCTTTCAGTCTGTGCATAAGCTTTAATATTTGCGCCTGTATCGTCACATCAAGTGCTGTAGTCGGTTCATCCGCAAGCAATAATTTTGGCTGACACGCCAATGCCATTGCAATAACTATTCTCTGTTTCATGCCTCCCGAGAACTGGTGGGGATATTCATTTTTTCTTTCATGAGGTAAGCCTACAAGCTCGAACATTTCATCTACTTTTTTTTCAATTTCATGTTTTGAAAGACTTTTATCATGATATCTGAACGTGTCTGCAACCTGCTCGCCAACCTTAAAAACCGGATTAAGACTTGTCATTGGATCCTGAAAGATCATAGAAACCGTATTGCCTCTTATATGTCTCATCTTTTCTTCACTAAGGCCTATGACATCTTCACCCTCAAGCAGTATCTCGCCTTTCTTTATTATTCCTATCTTGTCAGGTAGAAGCTTTAATATCGAAAGAGCCATGGTTGTTTTTCCTGCCCCAGTCTCTCCTACGAGTCCAAGCGTTTCACCCTTTTTTAAGTCTATATCCACTCCGTTAAGAGCGTTTACTACTCCTTCATCCGTATCATAGATAACATTCAGGTCCCTGATCCTTAAGATATATTCGCTTTGGTCATTGAAATTTACTGTTGTGTTTTTCATAGACTATATAACCTCCCCGAAATCACTTTTTCATCTTAGGGTCAAGCGCATCTCTCAATCCGTCGCCTATCATAGTAAGAGTCATAACGCTCAAAACTATAGCCAGACCAGGTGCAATTACAAGATACGGACACTCTCTTAAATATCTTTTTGATTCACTCAGCATAGATCCCCACTCAGGATCCGGCGGCTGTATTCCCATTCCTATAAAGCTCAATCCTGCAATCGAAATAATGCTTCTTGCCACTGTGAGCGTCGCCTCAACAATAATCGGAGACAGTGCATTAGGAAGTATGTGTCTGAAAATTATCCTGCTGTCAGGCGTTCCGCACGCATGCGTTGCCTCTATAAATTCTCCATTCTTTATTGTCATTATCTGAGATCTCACGATCCTGGCCATTTTCGGTATCTGTTCAATACTCAACGCGATAACTACATTTCTTATGCTGTTTCCAAATGCTGATACAATGGCTATTGCCATTAAAGTTGCAGGTATATTAAGCATTATGTCCATAACACGCATCAGTACGTCATCTATCACGCCGCCATAATATCCTGATACACACCCGAATATCGAACCTATGGTTACAGAAACAATAACTACTATAACTCCAACTGAAAGACTTATTCGCGCACCCCAGAGGACACGTTTCATGACATCACGTCCATACAGATCAGTTCCAAAAATATGCTCTGCACTCGGGGCCTGATTCCTTTGCAAAATACTCTGCTGTATGATATCCGTCTCATAGTTAAGAAATAACGGGGCCAGGATCGCGGTTATAACCATAAGTAAAAATATAATCAGCGCACATACTGCCATTTTATTTTTTTTGAAACGTATCCAAATTGAATGAAGCTGGCTCTTCTTTTTATATTTTTGCTTTATCATTTCCAGATCCTGTTTATTCATTTTAAGATCATACATATTTTCCATAAAATCATCCTTTCGAATATTGTGCTTTTACACGCGGATCAACATACGCATAAAGAATATCCGCCAAAAGATTTATAAGGCTTGCAAGAAGACAAACTAACGTAACACTCGCAACCACAACCGATGTATCTTTCATTCTTATAGATGTAAGCAGAAGTGATCCAAGCCCTGGGATTGCAAAGACCTGCTCTATTATGATAGTGCCGCCAAGCTGCCAACCCATATTTATACCTATCAGAGTTATTACAGGTAATAGAGCATTCCTTAATGATTGACGGAATACAATATCAACCGGCGGAGCCCCTTTAGCTTTGGCGGTCCTTACATAATCCGCATGAATAGTATCGAGCATAGTTGATCTTGTCGTTCTGATCGTACTTGCCAGATAACCAGCCGATGCAGATATCCACGGCATTATATATGATGAAATACTATCTCCGGTTATAGATGGGAGCAGACCAAGATTTACGGAAAAAACGATTATAAGAATAAGCCCTATCCAGAAATCAGGCATAGATGTAAGCAACAGCGTTGCCACAAGTGTGATATTATCTCCTGCGCTGTACTGCTTTACTGCCGAAAGAATACCTAAAACTATTCCAAAAACGGCCGATATGCTTATTGCACCAAACGCTACTACACATGTGTACGGAAGCCTTGACAATATTTCATCAAAGACAGGTGTCCTTGTCCTGTATGAAGTTCCGAAATCGCCTTGGAATACACCTAAAAGCCATTTGAAATATCTTGTAAGAAAAGGCTCATCAAGTCCCAGTTCCTTATGAAGAGCTGCAATCCCTTCTTCCGTAGCGGCATCACCAAGTATCATTCTTGCCGGATCACCGGGAGTAAGGGTCATTATCGCATAAAGTATAAACGATATAGCTATGAGAACCGGTATGAGCATAAGTAACCTTTTAATTATGTATTTATGCATAAAACCTCCACCTCGCTGCTAGAATTTTCGTGCCATCTAATCACAGATCAGATGGCACTCGTTTTTTTATAAAGAATCAAAATATTTTTTAATATGTCCAATCAGATATGTGATAAAGTCCTGCATTGTTTGCATATACATTTGACAGTGATGACCTTACGCAAACAGTATATGTTGACATGATCAAAGGTATATACCATACATTCTCATCATTTGCTGCGGTTATCTCTCTGTAAAGCTCATATCTTTCTTCATCATCATGACTTGTTCTAGCCTGATAAAGCTTATCGTCAAGTTCTGTGACTCCTGCCGTATTATCTTTGGATATTGAGTCACTATGATAAAGTCTCCAATATAGAGAATCAATATCAGGATAAGCACATCCTGCCCAATAGTAAAAACTGTCGAAATCATGGTTTTCAAAAACATCCGTTATAAGTGATGTTTCCTCCATCTGTTCAAACTCAAGCTCAATTCCAGCCTGTCTTGCCTGTTCCTGTATGATCTGTGTACTCATCAGATATTCATCAAATGCCGCACACTTGATGGATGCCTTTACGCCATCAGAATATCCGGCTTCTTCAAGCAATTCCTTTGCCTTTTCGATATTATTTCTTGACGGTACAAAGTCTTCCTGATATCCGAATACTCCTCTTGGAGCTGCACATGTAACAGTCCATCCCTGTCCGTCCATTCCTCCGACAAGCACTTCGTCGGCATTCAGCGCATACTGCATAGCCTGTCTTACTTTTATATCCGCAAAAGGTCCTTCCTCGCAGTTAAGCCCAACATAATACATTCCGGAAGAATATGTTGTAGCACAGAAAATTTCAGGAATTTCTCTCAGTCTCTTTAAATCAGCTGACGATACACCAAGCAGTGCCTGTACATCCCCGTTTTCCAGTGCAATGGATGCCGATGTGGAGTCTGTCAGAAATTTATATGTCAGATCCTTAATGCTGACTTCACCGCCATGCCAATCCTCAAAAGCTTCTAACACGATTGAATCACCTCTTGTCCATGATACAAATTTGTACGGTCCTGTACCATTTGCTTCAGTATTTATGTTGCGGCCTTCAGCTTCAGCATTTTCATACCAGTTTTTATTTACTATTCCAAATGTCGGGAAAGCTATTATATTTAAGATAGGCTCAAATGAATATTCAAGATGAAGATCAACAGTGGAATCATCCACTTTGACCGCATCTATCATCATAGATGACAAAGCAGAGTTTGCAGGCATTCCTATAGCCTTATTGAGCGAATACTCAACATCATCTGCCGTCATTATTGATCCGTCATGGAATTTAATTCCATCTTTTAAATGAAATCTTAATGTGAGGCCATCGTCAAGAAACTCATAGTTCTCGCACAAAACAGGTTCTATCTCCTGTCTGTCGCCCGGAGCTTCTCTTAAGAGTGACTCATATATCTGCATGGTAACGCCAAACGACCAGTTATTATTGTATGCTCCAGGATCAAGTGACCCTGTTTCAGAAGCCATGGCAAATGTAAGGTCTTCTCTTCCTGCCATTGAACCATCTCCAACAGAGCCTGACTCGTTGATAACAACATTTCCTCCAACTTCCGTGGATTCAGACGTTCCGGAGCTTCCTGCTTCCTGCGCTGTTTCAGACGAACCCGATGACCCGCCTGTCCCGTTAGATACGGTTTCTGTCTTACTGCCGCAGGCAGCAAGTGATAACATCATGCTGAGCGACAATATGATAGATATCGCTTTTTTCATAAAATACCTCCTTTTTTACAGGGTATGTAATTTGATTGCAAGTCCATTATATGGCTTGTTCCGATTACACACTCAAGGTTGTACATTATGTATGATTTTTATGTTTTTTTTTCATTTTTTTATACTAAATGCACATTTTTTTTACCTAAATCGATTTCAAGCAAAATAGCATCCCCCGAAAAGTTTATACTTGGTATAATGTTTTGATTGAATCACTCCAACAAATGTTATTAATAAAAAAACTGCCATAACTGTATTCTAAATAAACACAGATATAACAGCCTGTACATTTTTAAAATTCATATTTTTTATTGTTTTTCAATTTAATTAATGAACTTTTTCTCTCTCACAAGCAATCTCCTGTATGTCAGGTCCATGCCAAGAGCCCCCAAAGGCGCTGTAATAAGTATGGCAATCACAGCTACAGACAGAACTATCTGCCCGCAAGGCAGTCCCATGGCCAGCGGTACAGAGCCGATAGCAGCCTGAACAGTAGCCTTCGGCAAATACGCTATCACGCAGAAAAGCCATTCTTTAAAGTTCAGCCTCGTTTTTATCATACATATACAAACCCCCGCAGCTCTGAATATAAGCGCAGCGAAAATCATCAAAACGGCCATTGCTCCGGCTTCTGCCGTATAACGTATATCTACCGCTTCTCCTACCAGTACAAAAAGGATCACTTCTTCGGCTATCCACAGCTTGCCGAATTTTTCCGACAGCACATAACCTGTAAAAGCTCCCAGCGCTATGCCTGACACTATCGAAATCGGGATATCAATAAAATCTGCAGCCCTAACATTTCCGCCCTGCGCCATACCAGTAAAAGTCGTAAACAGAACGACCACAAAAATATCATCGCATGATGCTCCAGCCATTATCATCTGAGGTATGCTTTTTGCAGTGCCGTATCCGCTGTCCATGAGCTGTACCATCCTCGGAACCACAATCGCCGGAGAGACTGCTCCCATAACAGCGCCCATAACCGCGGCTTCGATCATTGAGACCCCAAGTAAATAAGGCGCCAGAATAATATACGCCAGGATTTAAAAGCCCGCCGGAACAAAAGCCATCATAACTGCCTGACGCCCTACTCTTTTAAGATCAGAAATATCTAGTGACAGGCCAGCCTTAAGGAGAATAATAATGAGGGCCATTTGCCGTAAATCAGATGAAACAGTGAGAATGGACTCATCCAACAGGTCAAGCGCATATGGCCCAAGCACTATGCCGGTAACTACCATACCGATTATTCGCGGCAGTTTAAGTTTCTGGCATACCGCAGCCATAGACAGCCCAAGCAGAAAAATAAGGGCAAGCGACGTCAACATAAAAACCTCCTGTAAATTCAAAACATACACATAAAAAGGGGTCTCCAAACTTATTGAGGGTATGCGTTTTTGAGGGTTTGGTTTGAGGGTCCAGTTTGAGGGTTTAGTTTGAGGGGCTGTACCCATATAAGTAGACATAAGAGATTTGAGTTCTCATAAC
>Ga0129317_1000116_pt1 | contig 100813 bp, 99 predicted proteins | sample Cm1ome_FD_94430 | JGI IMG/M metagenome (GOLD analysis project Ga0129317, IMG submission 94430) | Eastern black-and-white colobus group fecal microbial communities from Wisconsin, USA - Cm1105 metagenome | ecosystem: Host-associated > Mammals > Digestive system > Large intestine > Fecal | place...
CATTGTGAACTACTACCGCTGCGCTGGTGTGACAATCTGTTAGCTGTTGTCTCTGCCTCTTTCCTGTTCATCGCCATAGGCTCTTTTGAACCACTGGCCTAGCCAGTGGTTTTCGGGTTACAACAAGGGCGCATTGTCAGCCGACAATGCGCCTGTTTACTTCTTATTCTTTCGCTTACTCCTGCTCCATCGAATTCCCTCCTAAAAGTGTCGTGGAAAAGTGTCGCCTTTTGCTTCATCTTTTCCTGACCTTATCTATTTTCGGCGATTTATCGCTGTTTTTCATCAGCTTTGAGATTTTAGAAGTGAAAAATGGCCTAAAAGCGTCATGCTGCCCGAGACCAGCGGCGCCGTTCTGGGCACAGCCGCCACCCTTTGACAAACGGTGCGGTTTGGCTTTTACTCAGCCTTGGCCGCTGGGCGGTTCTTTTCTTAAAATTGGAATAAATGGACAAACGCATCTTCTTTCGTTTGACCGCACCTTATAGCGCGGGACGCCGGAGAGTCACAAAGGGCGCGGCAAAATTGAATAGCCATTTTTGAGAAGATTGAGCGGAAACAAAGTGCTATTCTTTTCTTGCGGAGGTGGAAATAAGGCCAGCCGCAGGCGGGAGCATGACGCATGGATTTTTTCTACGGAGAAGATGCTGCAAATTATCTAAAAAGAAAAGATGAAACCCTTGGCAAAGTAATTGATACCATCGGACACATTGACAGAGCGGTCGATCCTGATTTGTTTGCCTCCGTGATCCATCACATCATTGGGCAGCAAATCTCAACGAGAGCGCAGGCGACCGTTTGGCGACGGATGCAGGAGGGGTTAGGCGCAGTGGACGCCGATTCCATTTCAAACGCCGGACTTGGCGAGCTGCAGGCCTTTGGCATGACATTTCGCAAAGCGGAATATATCAAAGATTTTGCAGGCAAAGTCAAGGACGGCAGTTTTGATCTGGAAACCATTCGGGGAAAGCCGGACGCGGAGGCAATTTCGGAGCTGTCGGCCTTAAAGGGAATCGGCGTATGGACGGCGGAAATGATCCTGCTGTTTTGCATGCAGCGTCAGGACGTGTTCAGCTATGGCGATCTCGCCATCTTAAGAGGGCTTCGGATGGTTTACCGTCACAAGAAGGTTGACCGCAAACTGTTTGAAAAATACCGCAGAAGATACAGCCCTTACGGAAGCGTCGCAAGCCTGTATTTATGGGCGGTCGCAGGCGGAGCCATCCCCGAATTGAGGGATCCCGCCGCAAAGGAAAGGCGAACGGAGTGAAACGCACAAAATAATTCCATATGGAGGTCACGACAATGGAACATGAATTCAGAAAAATGAGAAGGTTCAAGCAGCAGCTTACGGAGGCTGAATGCCGCGAGCTACTGAAACAGGAAGTGCGGGGAACGCTTGCTGTAAACGGGAACGACGGCTATCCCTATGCGTTCCCCATGAACTTCTGCTTTAACGAGGAGACCGGAACGCTCTATCTGCACGGCGCGAAAGCCGGGTATAAGATGGATGCCCTGCGGCGAAACGATAAAGTCTGCTTCTGTCTGCACGACGAGGGCTTCCAAGAGGAAGGAAAATGGCAGCGGCACTTTCGGAGTATCGTCATTTTCGGGCGGATCAGGTTGATCGACGACCCGGAAGACACTATAGAATACGCAAGAAAATTTGACCGGAAATTTGAATCGGAGGAAGACGTTGAAACGCACATCAAACGGGAAGGGGCACTCGTGAAAATGCTGGAGCTGACGATCGACCACATGACCGGCAAACGGGTGATCGAGGGATAAAACGGCAGGATGTGGGCGGAAGCCCTGCACACAAAATCAAAGGGAATGGAGAAAGATCGTCATGCAATACACAGCACGTTATGAATCCCCGTTGGGCGGCATTTTACTTGCCGCCGACGAGGAAGGGTTGACCGGTCTATAGTTCGACGGGGAGAAATATTACGCGGAGAACCTTGCCCCTGACCACAGGGAAGGTTGTCTCCCGGTTTTTGAAGAAACAAGGCGCTGGCTGGATATTTATTTTTCTGGCAGGGAGCCGGATTTTATGCCGCCCATCCACATGATCGGCTCCGCCTTTCAACTATCTGTCTGGAGGATTCTGCGGCAGATTCCCTACGGCGAGACGACCACTTACGGCGCGATTGCAAAGAAAATAGCCGCCCAGCGGGGATTGGCGCGGATGTCGGCACAGGCAGTCGGCGGAGCCGTCGGACACAATGAACTATCCATTATCATCCCCTGCCACCGTGTCGTTGGCGAAAGCGGCAGCTTGACCGGGTATGCGGGAGGCATTGACAAAAAGACGGCCTTGCTGAAATTGGAACGAGTTGACATGAACGCGCTTTTTGCTCCGAAAAAAGGAACCGCGCTATAATCCGCCTTGCAGATCGGAGAATTTTCAAAATGGAAATCAGTTTACTTATGATCGCCGCTGTCATCTGCGCATATCTTGTGAAGGGAATGTGCGGCTTTGCCAACACCATCGTATTTACTTCAATCTTGAGCTTTCAAAACGATAACGTCAATATCACGCCGGTTGACCTGCTGATTGGGATTCCGTCCAATATCCTGCTGGCCGTTCGGGAGCGGGCGTCCGTGAAATTAAAAATATGGCTCCCGCTTGCCATTCTGGTTCTCATCGGATGTCTGCCCGGAATATTTCTGCTGAAATTCGGAGACGCCGTCTTTCTCAAAATCCTCCTTGGCATTGCGATTACCGGGGTTGGCGTGGAAATGCGGCTGCGGGAGTTCCGAACGAAAAAGAAGAAGACTTCTCAGGGGCTGCTCCTCGTGATTGGAGTCGTGTCCGGCTTTATCAGCGGCCTTTTCGGAATTGGCGCTTTACTTGCCGCCTATATGGGCCGGACAACGGATACGACCGACTCCTTTCGCGGAAATCTGTGCATGGTGCTCCTTATCGATAATCTGTTCCGGTTCGTTCTTTACCTTGCGACGGGAATTATCACGCCCAATGTTGTGAAAAACGCGGCGATTCTGTTCCCGTTTATGCTGATAGGGCTTGGCGCGGGAATGTTGTTATCAAAAGTTGTGGATGAGAAAATCATGAAGATCGTGGTCATCATCATGCTGATCATTTCCGGCCTATCCCTTATTGCGACGAATGTGTTATAATCATCAAAAGGGACGAGAAAAATGCCGGAGCACCGGGCGGAAAGGGGGCGCGGAGATGACAAGGGATGAGATGTACGAGGCTGTGATCCACAACGACGCAAATTATGACGGCTTGTTTTTTTACGGCGTGAAATCCACCGGCATCTTTTGCAGGCCCTCCTGCCAATCCAAAAAACCGCTGCGGGAAAACGTGCGCTTTTTCCAGAACGCGGACGAAGCGATGAAGGCGGGGTTTCGTCCCTGCAAGCGCTGCAGAAGCGAGCTCTTGTCCTACCGCCCAATGGAGGAGATTGCGCATCTGGTAAAAAAGCATCTTGATGACTTATACGAGAAACAGTCCACATGGAATGAGGATCTACGTGTAATGGGGTTTTCCCAGCGGCGCGTGGTTGAAATATTCAAGGATGCTTACGGGATGACGCCCAAGGCATACATGGACATTTTAAAACTAAAGGAAGCAGAGCGGCTTTTGTCTGAGACGGAGGATAAAGTGATTGATATTGCCGAGGCTGTGGGGTTCGGCGGACTGTCCACGTTCAATCGCTTTTTCAAAGAGCAGACCGGATACACGCCGGTCACATATCGGAAGATAAACAAAAAATGAACATAAGCGGTTATAAAAACCTAAATTGGCGATAATCCATACAGCCTATAGTAGCCATAAACGGCCTCCTCGAAAAAATGATTTACAATTTACCAGTTTTACTTCGGCTGTGTACCTTGGCTTTACTTATTTCTCTTCAAACTATTTTCTTCTCCGTCCCCGCTGTAGATTTGGGTTTTTCAGCAAGTTGGATTTTTTCGCAATTTTCTTGAACCACGCTTTTTCCTCGTCTGACAGCTTGCTATAATTTAGCCGCGAAACCTTGCATATAAACATCATGGCAGCTGTGTCCGGGTTTGCTTCTGGTTTGATAACTTCTTCCACATGGTGCAAACTCTTTGGAAATCCTGTCAGGGGTGTCACGATTTCGCCCGTTTTCACGCAACGCAAAAGAGGGGCCACGGTGCTGGCTATCATTGGCAGCACCGTGGCCCCCTAATTTGGGGTGTATTGTGCGGGGCATTCGCCATCCTCTTGGAGTAGGGAGGAAAGGAAGGGCACAGGCACGACGTGGGGCCGTCATGCCTGTGCCCTTCCTTTTTTATAATTTTATAAAACTTCTCGCTTGTATTATAAAAGCGTTTCACACCTGTTATAACCGCCATCGGCACTGGCCGCCCCCACAAACTGCCCTCCGCTCACCACCACCTATTGTCAATCTGCTGCTACCCACCCAAAATAGATGCGGCCATCCTCGCACGGAACACCATCAACCTCTGAATGGAATATATAAGGAGAAAAAAGCCTTATTCCAAGCCGTCTTCCAGAAGAAGGCTCCTCCACCAAAAGATCCCTTAACGAATAAATCCTCCACTCTTCGCCTGTTCTGCAAAAAGTGAAGGATTTATTTCAAGCAATCTAAACCTCGGAACAGCAGCGGTCATACGACCACAAACCGGGTAATCAGTCCCCAGACAACTTATTTTGTGCCAAAGATCCGGTCCCCGGCATCTCCCAGACCGGGCACAATATAGGCGTGGTCGTTGAGCTTCTCATCCACCGCGGCCACATAAATATCCACGTCGGGATGATCCTTCTGGATGCAGGCGATTCCCTCGGGGGCGGCAATCACGTTCATCAGCTTGATGTGCTTGCAGCCGTAGCCCTTGATGAAGGTAATGGCCGCGGAGGCGGAACCGCCGGTGGCCAGCATGGGATCCAGCACAATGACATCCCGCTCGGCAATATCGTTGGGCATTTTGCAGTAGTACTCCACGGGGGCGTGGGTTTCAGGGTCCCGGTACAGGCCGATATGTCCCACCTTGGCCGAGGGAATCAGGTCCAGAATTCCATCCACCATGCCCAGACCAGCCCGGAGAATAGGGACAATGGCCAGCTTTTTGCCCGCCAGCTGCTTAAAGACCGCAGTGGTGATGGGAGTCTTGATCTCCACATCCTCCAGAGGCAGATCACGGGTGGCTTCGTAGCACTCCAGAGCCGCGATTTCGGAAACAATCTCCCGAAATTCCTTTACGCCGGTCCTCTCATCCCGCAGAATGGACAGCTTGTGCTGCAGCAGCGGATGGTCCAGGACATGTACCTTTTCGTTATACATTGTTGTGATCCCCTTCATTTGTTATTTTTTCCCGCGCCAGCCGTTCCCGTTCCGCCTGGGACAGCCGGTGATATACCGGGATCAGCTCCCGCCCTTTCACCAAGGCGCCTTGGGCCGCCAGCTCCTCCGCGGCCCGGGCCACACCCCAGGCGCTCTGCATCCGCAGATGCCGGGGGGCAAGCTCCAATGTGATCCCTTGTTCCGTCAAAACATTATAGCACAGCTTAGCCCCGTCTCCAACGACTATTTTGGAATTTTCATATTTTTTCAGTTCTTCCCCCAGGTCCTCCAGAGAGACGGCCCGGTCAGGCGTCATACGCTCCAGGCCTCCCTCCCGGGCCAGAAACAGGGCATTGTACACCTGCCCCCGCCTGGCGTCCATCGCGCAGACAATGACCTTCCCCTCCATGTGGGCCAGGGGCCAGGCCATGGATTCCAGCGTGGAGCAGGGGGCACAGTCCACGTCCCCCGGCCACGCCAGCCCTTTGGCCGTCGCCACACCGATGCGCAGGCCTGTAAAAGACCCGGGTCCGGCCGCCACCGCCACCACGTCCACATCCTTCAGCGCCATGCCGCAGCTGTCCAGCATACTGCGGACCATGGGCAGGAGGGTGCGGCTGTGGGTCAGTCCGCTGTTCTGGTAAAACTGGGCAATCAGCTCCCCGTCCCGGCACAGGGCGGCGGAGCAGGCAGGGGCAGAGGACTCCAGCGCTAAAATCATCATCGTTTCATCACACACCCGTATCTGTAAATAGTAAAGTCCGTCTCAGTCCAGCTCCGGTCCATTCAAAATGGCAATCCGCCGCTGATCCTCTCCGTCTCCCCGCCGAATCTCCACCCGGATGGCATCCCCATCCAGGGCGTCTCCCACATTTTCGCTCCATTCCACGGCACACACCCCGCCCCGGGCCAAATAATCCTCCCAGCCGATTTCAAACAGCTCATCCGAGGAGCCCAGACGGTACATATCGAAGTGAAACAGGGGCAGCCGCCCTCCGTCGTACTCGTTGACAATGGTAAAGGTAGGGCTGGTCACCCGGTCCGAAACGTCCAGCCCCCGGGCCAGGCCCCGGGTGAACGCGGTCTTTCCCGCCCCCAGGTCCCCGGTAAATGCGATCACCGCCCCCGGCTCCAGCCTACGGCCCAGGGAACAGCCCAGTTCCTCCGTCTCACCCTCGCTCCTGGTTATAAATACTCTGCCCACGTCTCTCCAGCTCCATTTCCCAGTTCAATTTCCACGCAGCCCCTTATCTCCCCATCCGTACATCTGTATGGAAAACAGGAGCCTCTAATTTGCAGCCTATTATAACACAGGCGCTTCAAAATTTCGACGTGCTATTCCCCCGGCGCAACACTTTTTATCCTGTCACAGCCAAAGACCCGGGGCGCATCAATACGCTCCGGGTCTTTTTTACCGCACTGCGGCAGCGCTCTCCCTCCGGTACGCACCAATCAGTTGGGGTTGACCGTGTAGTTGGGCGCCTCCTTGGTGATGTAGATATCGTGGGGGTGGGATTCCCGCAGGCCCGCGGCGGTGATCTGCATAAACTGGGCCTTATCCTGAAGCTCCTCCACCGTATGACAGCCGCAGTAGCCCATACCGGCCTTCAGGCCTCCCATCAGCTGATAGATGGTCTCTCCGGCCAGTCCCTTATAGGGGACCCGGCCCTCCACCCCTTCGGGGACCAGCTTCTTATTGTTCTGCTGGAAATAGCGGTCCTTGGAGCCCTGATTCATGGCGGCCAGAGAACCCATACCGCGGTACACCTTGAACTGACGGCCCTGGAATACCTCGGTGTCCCCGGGGGACTCCTCACAGCCGGCCAGCAGAGAGCCCAGCATAACCACGCTGGCGCCGGCGGCAATGGCCTTGGCAATATCGCCGGAGTACTTCACGCCGCCGTCGGCAATGATGGGAATATCATACTCCGCGGCCACACAGGCGGCGTCGTACACAGCGGTGATCTGGGGCACGCCGATACCGGCCACCACGCGGGTGGTACAGATGGATCCGGGGCCGATACCGATTTTGACGCAGTCCGCACCAGCTTCAATCAGGGCGCGGGTCCCCTCGGCGGTGGCCACGTTTCCGGCAATCAGCTGCACATCGGGGTACAGCGCCTTGATCCGCTTGACACAGTTCAGGATATTCTGAGAGTGGCCATGGGCGGAGTCCAGGGCCAGCACGTCGGCGCCGGCCTCCACCAGGGCGGACACCCGGTCCAGCACATCGGCGGTAACGCCGATGGCGGCGCCCACCAGCAGACGACCCTTCTCATCCCGGGCGGAGTTGGGGTACACCGTGGCCTTTTCAATGTCCTTGATGGTAATAAGACCCTTCAGCCGGAAATTCTGGTCCACCAGAGGCAGCTTTTCAATCTTATGCTTGCGCAGAATCTGCTTGGCCTCCTCCAGGGTAATCCCCTCAGGGGCGGTGACCAAGTTGTCCTTGGTCATCACATTGTCAATCAACTGGTTCATGTCGGTTTCAAACTTCATGTCCCGGTTGGTAATGATGCCGATCAGCTTTCCATTGTCACAGATGGGCACCCCGGAGATCCGATACTTGGCCATCAGCTCGTCGGCCTCCGCCAGGGTATGGCCGGGACCAAGCCAGAAGGGATTGGTGATTACGCCGTTTTCCGAGCGCTTTACCATATCAACCTGCTCCGCCTGCTGGCTGATGGACATGTTCTTATGGATGATGCCGATGCCGCCCTCACGGGCGATGGCAATGGCCATGCGGTACTCGGTGACCGTGTCCATGGCGGCGCTGATCAGGGGGATATTCAAATGGACCTTGCGGGTCAGGCGGGTGCGCAGGTCGATGTCTGCGGGCAGCACATCGCTGGCGGCGGGGATCAGCAGCACGTCGTCAAAGGTAAGGCCCTGCTTGACGAATTTCTGGGCGGCGTCCTGATTGACCATACACTACAACTCCTTTTTTGTTCCCCGGCAGTCCGGGGGATCTCTTGTGGTTCGATTGGATATTAGGTTATATTCTACCCCCCGGCACAGGGCTTGTCAAGAAAGCACTTCACCCAAAAAAACAGAGGCCTCAAAGCGGGATTTGCCCCTCTCGTCCAAGCCCCGGATATAGCGGCCGTCATCCAGCGCCCCCGTCTCCATGGTAAGTATCTCGCCGGGCCGGCACTCGGCCAGGTATCCGATCTGCATGGAGGACAGGTACCTGTCCTCTCCCAGCTTGTCCAGTCTGAGGGCGTCACAGACAAAATCAGCGTACCGGGTGTTGTTCACATGGCCGTTAATGTCCGTGTCGCTGTACCGCATCAGGCGGCGCTCCGCCTCCCGCAGCTCCTCAGGCGCGCGCAGCTTGTTCAGGGTCATGGATTTGCACAGCTCTCCTCCTCCGGTGTCCGCCAGCTCCGCAATGGCGGACAGCCGCATAATCTTACGGCTTTCCACCCCGGCCAGCACCCAGCCGGATACCGACTCACCCACCCGTTTACCATCCAAGTAAATGTCGTAATCCCGGTACATCATGGCCCCCTTACCTCCCCGGTGCCAGGTGCGAATAGTGATATCATCCTCCCACCGCAGGGGACGTTCCAGATGGAACCAGGACCGGGCCAGCATCCAGAAGGCCCCATACCGCTCCAGCAGCATTTCACGGCTGAACCCGCCGTTCTCTGCCGCCAGGGCGGCGGCCACCTGAAGGTGGTTGAGGAGCGCTGAGGGCTTGCAGAACCCCCGGCCGTCGGCGTCCATTCCCGACAGCCTTACCTTGTGTTCATAAAACAGGCTCATGGATTCTGTTTCCCCCGAATCAAAATGGTGTTTTTACAGCAAATATCGTCAATGTCGTCGGCGGTGGCGGCCGGAATCCTCATCTGGGCCCCGCACTGGGCGCAAACCAGATCCACAGAGCTGTAGTTCACTTGAAAGGTCCAGTTCTTACTGCCGCAGGCGCAGGAGATCCCGTCCCGCCGGGCGATATCCTTAATTTCGGACAGTACCTCTTGCATGACGATCTCATCCAGAAAGGCGCCCTGGTCCCCGGACTCCTCATACAGCTTGTCCACCGCCTGCTCCAGCCGGGCGGTGGCGGCGTAGACAGGGCCCTCCTCCCCCACATAGCAGCAGTCCAGGCCGGAGGCGGCGCATGAGAAGGCCAAAGCCTTCTCCCGGATAAAGGCGTGGGAGGAACAGGAGACGGTATGCTCCCGTCCGCAGAACAGGCAGGGCACGGACAGCTCCACCCGGCTGGGCTGAAACTCCACCGTCATCTCCGACTTGCCGCAGGGACACTTGATGTGGGCCCTGGAGGCGGCCAGAGAGAACAGGTCCCGCTCCACAATCACCGACTGGCGGCAGTGGGGGCAGATATAGGAAAGAAAGCGTTTGGCGTCTTGTACCATAATAAAGGGTCTCCTTTGCATTTGTCAGGGGGCCCACTCCGGGCCGTCTGTGGGCTCGTCCAGCACCCAGGGCAGAAACATGGTGCACTCCAAATCAAAATGGGGCTCTGGGAAGCCCGGGGCTCCGTAGGGATATATTTCATATGTCAGATCCAGCTCTCCCCAGAGGAATTTCTTTCCACCCCTCAGACGTTCCTCATCGGCCGGTTCCAGAACCTTGCCGGCAATACGCCAGCCGAACTGATAGAGGACCCCCTTCTCCCCGTCAGTATAAAGTTCGCACACATAAGTGGCCTTCTCCGGCGGGACGGCCAGCCCGTCCAGGATGGAGAGGATCTCTCCAGGCAGCTGCCGCTCCCGGGCCAGGGCCAGAAAATTCCGGCAGTGGCCGCAGGTACAGCCCCATTCCCCCGCCTGGGCGTACCAGGCGGCGGTGGCCTTCCCGTCCACCTCCAGCCTATATCCATGCCACCGGCATTCCGTCACAGGCCCCGCCTCCATTCTGTCCTATTTCCTGCGGAACGGCTTTCCCCCGCTGCCGTTCATAGGTCCGTTCCGGTGAAACTGGGGCTTTCCCTGGGCGGGCTTTTTTTGCTGGTCGGTTCCGCCGGCGGCGGCCTTGTTCCGCTCAAAAGCGGTGATGATCTTACCCACCAGCTTATGCCGGACCACATCGGCCCCCGACAGGCGGATGACCTTAATGTTATCGATCCCCTCCAGAATGTCGGCGCACCGCTCCAGACCCGAGTCCTCAGGAGAGGGCAGGTCAATCTGGGTAATGTCGCCGGTGAGCACCATTTTGGAGCCCTCGCCCAAACGGGTGAGGATCATCAGGTGCTGGGACATGGACATGTTCTGGCACTCGTCACACAGCAGGAACATGGATTTCAGGGTCCGCCCCCGCATATAGGCCAGGGGAGCAATCTCGATGATCCGCTTTTCCAGATAGCTCTGTACCGTCTCAGGGCCCAGCATCTCGTCCAGGGCGTCGTACAGGGGGCGCAGATAGGGGTCCACCTTATTCTGCAGGTCACCGGGGAGGAAGCCCAGCTTCTCCCCCGCCTCCACCGCCGGGCGGCACATGACAATTTTGTTTACCTTTTTGTCCTTCAGCTCCCGGACTGCGGCGGCCACAGCCAAATAGGTCTTTCCCGTTCCGGCGGGTCCGATGGCGATGGTGACCGTGTTCTCTTGAATCGCCTTGAGATATTTCCGCTGGCCCAAGGTGCGGCATTTCACGGGGGCGCCGCTGTAGGTATAGGCCACCACATCCTTTATGGCGGACACCGTCTCCTCCACCCGTCCCTCCCGGACGGAATCCAGGGCCCGGGCCACGGCAAATTCGTCGATTCTCTCCCCCAGACCCCGCATCCGGTTCAGCATATCCAGGGTCTGAACGGCCTGATGGACGCGCTCCTCCGACTCCCCCGTCACCTCCACGTCGCCGTCCCGGGTGACGATGGCGGCCCCCAGCTCCTGCTCCAGGAGTCTCAGGTTAGTATCCGAAATTCCAAAGAGGTCCTGCATGGTCAGGACGTCCAGTTCAATCTTTTCTGAAGCCAAATTTCAATCCTCGCTTCCGTGGTACGTTTGTCTTAGTATATGCTTTTTTTTCACTTATTTCAATACCGCAATATTGAGGAACCTGAGATTTTCAATCGGCTCATCTGTCCGCCGGGACTCAAACGGAGGGGATTCAGCCGTCATCCGGTTCCCTCTCCGCCGGCAGCGGCTGGCTCCCCGGCACCTCCCGTCCGATTTCCTCCCTGCATTCGGCCTGGAGTGTTACCTGAAACAGCCCCCGCTCCATCCGGGCGGAAAATTCCGTCCGCTCCACCTCTCCTTCCTCCCCCACCAGCAGCCGGAGCTGCCGGGAGAGCTGCTCCTCCAACATCTTCTGGGCCGCCTCCAGGTCCAGCTCCACCCGCTCCAGCTCATATTCCCGGCAGGTTTCCCGCACCAGCGCCAAAGGAAGCGCCGTCCCGCCCGGTAAAACCGCCCTGCCCGTCCATGTCTCTTTGTCCCCCCTGGCCCAATCTCCGCCGCCGACCGCCAGAGAAATCCGCCGACCCATAACATTCACCGACCAGGTACTTTTCTCCGCCCCCGTATAATTCTTCACCCAGGCTTCCGCCGGGATGGCGGCGGTCAGAGTACGCCAGGTTCTGGCCCAAACCCGTCCCCGGGCATGGGTCTGATAATACCGCGTGGGCAGGTCGCTGTATTGGGGCGGCTCCATGGACACGGTTCCCGAGATCAGCACTTCACCTTCCACCACGGTATCCCCCTCCCGGACAACAGACTCCCCCAGTTCCGCCTCCACATGGGTGACAATTCCGTCAGCCTCAGACACCACATCGTAATATCCCGTCTCGTCCACCCGCTCCGGCATTTTCACTGTCTCCCGCACAATCACCTCCAGCCGGGTCCCATGGAGGTTGATGCCCACCCAGGCCAAATCTTCCAGCAGAAGCTGTACCTCCTGGGCCACCTGCTGCCGGTCGATGGAGGGCCCGTACACCCCCGGACGCACCCCCAGCTGGCGCAGCTGAGTGAGAATGACGGCGGTGGGCACCTGATTGTTCCCCGTCACCTCCACCGTCAGTACAAATTGGGACAGCACCGCCACGGCGCACAGTGACAGGGCCAGCCCCGCCAAAAAGGCGTACCTGGTCCGAAACCGAAGCACAAAGTCCGGCAGCCCCCTGCTGCCCTCCATCAGCACCTCACAGTCCACCCGTTCCGCCAGCCGGCGGAGCACCGCCATCTGACGGCGGCGGGTGGTAAGACGGAGGGTGTGCTCATCCAGCCAGGCCAGCCCCCAGAAGTCCACCCTCTGCTGGGCGCACAGGTTGACCAGACGCTCCGGAAACGGGCCAGACACCGTTACGGTCACCATCCCCTGGAGGTAGTTCATCAGCCGCTTCATCCGCTCTCCCCCCTAGGCCAGCTGGACCTGCTGAATTTTGCCGGTAATCACCAGCTCCAGGCCGGTCATTGCCCGCAGTTCCAGATTGCGGCCGGTGATTTTCACCAGAAAAGCTCCTCCGCTCACATGGATTTCCTCGCTGCCGTAGGCCAGGATTCCCTTGTGGTTTTCCATACGCAGCTCCCCATTGCCCACCAGCTCCAGCCGGGGCAGTCCCACCAGGGCGTCGGCCGGCAGGTCGAAAAGCTCAGCCGTGCGCTCCAGAAGCCCCGGCCGGTCCTGCTTTTTATCCATAAAAATCACCTCTCCCCTATTTGTATGTGGGGGAGAGGTGAAACTTGTGTGGGTTTTCCCCGGACAGCGCCCTATCCGTTTCCATCCAGTCGGGTATGCTGCGTTCCATACAGGGATACCCGCCCCCGGACCAGGGGACCGTGATAGGCGTAGTAGTCGTAAAGGGGATCCAGAAAAGAGCGGTCCACCTCCACCAGGGTCTGTCCCCCGTATTCCAGTATCCGCTCCTCCCCGCCGAAGGAGAACAGGGCCAAAAGGCCTACAACCATCAGTGTACACCAGAGGGTCAGCCCGGCACAGGCCAGCACCGCCCCCTTCAACGTCCGCCGCAGCACCGGCGCCATCCCATCCATCTCCATAGGCAGCAAACAACCCAGGGTAAACAGAACCCCCAGCACCCCGGAGACTGTCAGGACCAGGGTCAGAATTCGGACGGGCCAGTTTCTCCAGGCCAATCCCATAGCCCCCAGCACCACACCGCCTCCAGCCAGCAGGACCAGGGCCCCCAAAAAGATCACCGCCGCCCGGAGCAGGCCGCGGCGCGCCTTCCCCCGGCCGTACAGCAGGCAGGCCAGGACAGCCAGCCCTGTGACCGCAAGAGCGGCAAGGGCGGCCGCGGAGAACACGCCGTCACCCATCTTCATTCTCTCCTTTCCCTTTCTCCCTCCGCATCAGGAGATTCAGCGGTATTGTTGTCACCCACAGAAATCCGGCCGCTTTGGCCGCCGCATCCGTCCTATCCAAAAAGGCGCAACTATTATAAACGCTGCTTAAGCGGCCCCATACAGGAGCCGGAACCATAACCTAGCGCCGCAGCATCCCAGGCTCAAATACATCCTGCTCCCGGCCCTTCTCCGTTTAAATAGATAAATGGAAGCTCCTTCACCTCATCCCTGTTCCTCCTGCTTCCCGGAAGATATTCTCCCGCCCTCCTCAAGGGTGAGGAAGACCCGCTCCCCCTTCAGGTCCACACATCGGCGGGCCAGCTCCCGCTCCCCGAAGCCGGAGAGGACCACGGTGACAGAACCAACAGGCTCCTGCAGCTCCAGGCCATAGCTCTCGCCCCGCTCCAGCATTCCCCTTCCGTCCGCGTTGGAAACCACCTGCGTCTGCCCTTCTCCGGTCACACTGATGGAATAGATCACGGCGGTGCTGTCGTTGATCACCACCAGGTCGGCCTCCTCCCCGCCGCAGCCGGACAGCCAGAAGCCGGCCAGAGAACATCCGGAAAGATTCAGCGCCAGAGCCAGCACCAGAAGTGCGGCAGTCATCTTTTTTCTCATTTTGTTTCCTTTCCCGTCAAGTTCCGCTCCTGAGTGTCAGCACCGCCACCTCCGGTCTGTTGAAAACCCTCAGCGGAAAGGTGCTGTTTCCCAGTCCCCGAGACACCACCATGGCGGTGTCTCCCACCTCATACAGCCCCTGGGTCAGCCTGGGCAGAAATCCCTGGCCCGGGGCGTATAGTCCTCCAACCAGCGGAAGACGTATCTGTCCCCCGTGGGCATGGCCGGAAAAAACAAGGTCTGCCCCGGCGGATGCATACCAGGTAAAAAACTGAGGTTCGTGGGCCAGCAGGATCGTCAGCTCCTCTGGGACCCCCTCCATCAACGTCCCAGCCGTACTGTTCCGCAGGCTCTGGTCCGACAGCCCGGCCAGCACCAGGCGGCTCTCCCCCACATCCAGAACTGTCCAGCGGTCATCCAAAAGCACTGCTCCGGCCCTGGACAAACCGTCCAGCAGTTCCTCCCGCTCCCGGTTTGAAATGGACCACTCGTGGTTGCCTGTGACATAAAAGACAGGCGCCAGCTTCGCTGCTCCCTCGGCCAGTTCCAGCGCGGGCGTCAGGCGGGTGCGGTTTCGGTCCACCAAATCCCCGGTGAGCAGGATCAAATCCGGCTCCAGCCCCTCCACCAGCTTCAGCAGCCCGCTCTGCCCCGCCCCAAACCTTTGGCTGTGCAGATCGGAGAGATGAACGATGGTGTATCCATCCAGATCCTTTGACACCGCCGGAGCGCGGTACTCATATCGGCCCACCGTCAGCCCGTTGTTCTGCCACCAGCAAAAGAGAATCAGAAGGGACATGCCTATTCCCAGGGATACACCCCTTCTCAATCCTTTTCTCTGCAAGTCCTTTTCCCTCCCTTTCCCCCGCCAAAATCCGAACATGTTCCCTTCCTGCCATATACGTTTCCAAATTCCACAGAGCGTCAGCCCGCGGAATATCCCTGTCCGCCCCGCACCTTCAAAAGCGGGCCTCATGGTAGTACCAGCGGGGGCCAGCCGCTGGACATAGCAGGTGTTGTCCCCCTCTGGGTCATAATAGAGTCTCCCTTTACCATCCGCACCCCAATAATCCCAGCGGGCGGTCATCCGGGCCATAGTTGACCCCCAACCAGGTGGTGGACGATCCCAGTCCGGAGCCGCCAAATAAGAACTCCACCGCCCCAATATCCCTGCCCAGTCCGCAGAGCGCAATGCTTTTACAGCCGCCAGACAGTCAGCAAAAGGACTGCGGCCGCCATCAATCCCCAGGTTCTCTTTACACCTTTTTTCTTCATTCCCTGTCTTCCCCATCAGGCACAAACTCTAAAATATCCCCCGGCTGACAGTCCAGCGCGGCGCAGATGGCCTCCAGGGTGGAGAAACGGATGGCCCGGGCCTTGTTATTTTTCAGGATGGACAGGTTGGCCATGGTAATGTCCACCCTCTGTGCCAGCTCTCCCAGAGACATCTTCCGTCTGGCCATCATCACATCCAGATTGACCACAATCTTCATGTCCTTCCCTCCTTCAGATGGTCAGGTCCTGATCCTCCTTCAGCTCCGCCGCCTGACGGAACAGAGCGGACATCACCAGAAAGAGGAGACCGGCCATCCCAAAGGCCGGGATGAACAGAGCATTGTAGGTGAAGAGAGGAGCAATCCCTCCCTCTGTCCACAGCCAGAGAATTTGGCGTACCAGGGCCGCCCCGGAGATGACCCAGCAGGCCAGGGCCGCCCGTTTCAGCGCCCGGGCATTGGACTGCCGGAAGGGTGTCTCCCCCAAAATGGTGTTCAGCACCCCTCTGGCCTGCCACAGGATCACGGCGGTACAGCTGCCGCACAGCCAGTAGAACAGGGTGAGCAGGGCGGTGTCCAGCCGGGTCCAGACCGCCCACCAGGCGCATACGAATACATATCCCATGGGAAAGTGTTCGTCGCCGTACCCAAGCCACATCTCCAACTCCTCCCGCAGCGCCCTGGACAGGGCAGCAGGCCCACCATCTGACACATAGGCCGTAATCCCCGGCACCAGCAGCAGACAGAACATATTCACAACAAATACAATGATAACCAGCCATTTCAGCATTTGCGCCAAATTCCGGACACTGCCTTTTTCCATAAAACCCCGATCCTTTCTTAACACGCGGCCTAATTGCCCCGCCTCACGGCCCACCGGGCGCTCCATAAAACAGCTGCTGCAAGGAGCATACATAGCCAGCACAGCAGAGTGCACACAGCAGCCCGGGGTTCCAGCCACACCGCCCACAGGCAGTTGATAAAAAACAGCATCATGTGGCCCAGCGTATGCGCCGCATATCCTCCAGTCAGTCCAGCCAACAAATAGTCCAGCATCGCGCCCACCCCCTGGTCGGTGAACAGAGCCGCCATCCCCGGCACCAGCGGAAGACAGAGGACATCCAGCACAAGCAGTGCGGTCAGCATCCCGTTCAAACACCCGGCCCGTCGCTTTATATCCCTTTCTCCCATGGAATATTTCTCCTTTTTTGGTCACATTCTATCACGGCTTTTCTCCGATTGTCAATATATTTTTATCGAATATCAATAAAATGCAGGGGTAAAAAAGAGGATGACCCTCTTCCCCCTCGAAAAAACGGCCGCCCTCGGGCGGCCGTCTATATATGAATCCCGCTGGACAGGCAATGTTGGGCCGAGGCCGGCTGGTTACAATTCGGGCCGTTTCGCCGTCACAATCAGCATCATTGGGCGGCGCAGCTCGTCAGCCATCCCCGGAATTTCCGCCACCATGGCTGGGGTGGGCATAGGCTCCACCACATGTTCCAGCCGGTATCCCCGGCGCAGCAGGCCCTCCAGATAGGTGGTCAGGGTCCTGTGGTATTTCACCACCGACTCACCTAGAAACACGGCGTTTCGCATCCCTTCCAGATAATATCGGTCTACAGGGAAATAGATAGGCCGCCCCTCTCCGTCGCAGTACCACTGCTGGGAGCCCTCCGCGGTAAACACCGGGTGCTCCACAGTGAACGCCAAGGTGCCGCCAGGCCGCAGCCAGTCGGTCACCCTGTCTAAAAACTGGTCATAGGAGGCCAGATAGTGGAGCATCAGTGAGCACAGCACCAGATCAAAGCTTCCGGAGTCGAAGACACTCTCCTCAAAGGCGGACCGACAGTACGCAATCTGGGGGCGGGAATTAAGCCGGACCGCCTGCTCCAGCATTTTTTCCGAACGATCTGTGCCGACCACCCGCGCCGCCCCCTGATCGGCGGCATAGGCCGCATGCCACCCCATGCCGCAGCCCAGGTCCAGTATTTCCAATCCCTTCAGGTCGGGCAGAAGGGGCCTCAACGTCTCCCACTCCCCCGCTCCCGCCAGCCCGATCCGGCTTCGGGACATCTGGTTATATTTTTCAAAGAATTCCAAATCGTCATAGGGATTTTCCTTCATAATTGATCTCCTTTAGTCCCGCCCCAGGGCGGCAGCATATTCCTTCAGCTTTTTCCTCCGTTCCCGCCATTGAGGCATCAGCCGGTCCATTTCCCGGTAAAACCCCGGGCCGTGATCCGGGTGCAGGAAGTGCACCAGTTCATGCAGAGCCACATAGTCCCCCATGTCCCGTGGACACCTGACCAGCGCGGTATTCAATGTAATATACCCCTGCCTCCAGTGGCAGTTGCCCCACTGGCTTCTCATCCTCCTGATCCTCAGCTCCGGCATCGCCACCCCAAGGGGAGCCACCAGGGGATATACCCGCTCAAGAGACTCAGACAGGGCCTGCCTGCACTCCGCCCTGGACCCCTCCGGAGGCAGGATCGGGGCCTGCCGCTGCCGGGCCAGGTGGCATATAATCCAGCCGCATTTCTCCCTTACCAGCTGGTCGCCCCGGCCCACCGGACAGGACAGGGGGACCGACAGGGTCACGCCGCCCCCCGGTCCAATGCGCAAATTCAGATTTTTGATCCTCTTCCTCACCAGCGTATAGGTGATTGGACCCGCATCGGTGTCCACCATTCGTACCTGTTCCATTGCCATTTTGAATTGGTATTCTCCTCCTGCCTATGGGCGGCGGCTTTCTTATCCAGGGTATTATACCGATTTTCCTGATACCTGGCAATTCTTTTCTTCGGACAGGCAAGAAGAACAGGACATCCGCATATGGTTTCAAAGCGCATTCAAAACACATCACAGCGCGGCTCCTCCTTTCTCTCCCGAAGGAACGCGCAGGATCAGGAGGTGACGCTCACATGGGCCGGCTGATTGGAAAATCCAGCTATCGGGATCTGCTTCTGGGACTGGGGCTGTTTTTGGCCGCACTGGCGCTGGTTGTATGGCCTCAGCAGGCCATGGAAGCGATGCACGACGGGCTGCGGCTGTGCGGCAATGTAATCATTCCCTCCCTATTCCCATTTTTTGTGCTGTCCTCCCTGGTGGTGGAACTGGGGATGTCCCGATATCTGGGCCGGCTTCTGGAGCCGGTGATGGCCCCTCTGTTTCGTGTCAACGGCGCCTGTGCCGCGGCCCTGGCCCTGGGCTTTATAGGAGGATACCCCGTGGGGGCCCGCACCGCCATCAGTCTGTATCAGACAGGGCAGTGCTCCCGCACGGAGGCGGAGCGGCTGCTGGCCTTCTGCAATAACTGCGGCCCCGCCTTCATTCTGGGTGTGGTGGGCACGGGCGTGTTCGGCAGCGGCGCAGTGGGGCTTCTGCTCTACCTGGGGCACTTGACCGCCTCCCTGGCGGTTGGGCTGCTGTTCCGCTTCTATAAGCCCCGGGAGGGACCCAGAGGCGGGCGGCAGAGCGGCGCCCAATTTCAAACGGCCAGCTTTCCCTCCGCCTTTACCCACTCGGTCACCGGATCCCTTCAATCCACCATCAATATCTGTGCTTTTATCCTGTTTTTTACCGTTGCCATTCGGATTTTTGCCTTTTCCGGCCTGCTCTCCTCCCTGGCTGGACTCCTGGCCTCCCTGCTGTCCCCTCTTGGGCTGTCCCAGTTCTGGGCAGAACGCCTGCTTACCGGTCTTTTGGAGATGTCCTCCGGCGTCTCCTCTCTGACCACGGGAGGGTTGTCCGGCCGTCTGTCCATGGCCGCCTTTATGCTGGGGTGGGCCGGAATCTCCGTCCACTGCCAGGTACTGGCCTTTTTGGGGGACAGCGGGCTCTCCATGCGCACCTATGTGGCAGGCAAGCTCCTTCACGGCGGACTCTCTGCGGCTGCTGTCCGGCTGCTGTCCCGGCTGTTCCCACTTGACAGCCCCGTGTCCGCCTATTTGGCCCAGCAGACCGAGGCCATTGCCCACCTGGATTTTCACCAGGCCCTGACCATTTCCGCTGTGGCGGCCTGGACTGTCTGGCTGATTTTTTTGGCCCTCGCCGTCTGGATGGTGAAAAAAAGCAGTGGCAAAGGACTGCGGAATCGGCTATAATGGACTCAAACATCATCACAGAATGGAAGTAGCCTTATGAATCTGTTTCAAAAGAAAATAGAGCCTCGCTGCATTTATTGCGCCCATGGCCGCACCCTGGGTGAGGATCAGGTGGTGTGCCCCAAAAAAGGGGTTATGGCGCCCGGTTCCCACTGCCGTTCCTTTCGGTACGACCCACTTAAACGGGTCCCGCCCCGTCCCGCCAAACTGGCGGGTGTGGGCCTGGGCGACGAGGAATTCAAGCTGTAATCCTTTTCCCCTGTCTTTCAACAGTCTGTCCGCCCCGGATGAGGCCCTTCATCCTCTTTCCCTGGCCGCCCCCGAGTGGAGTTTCAAGTTCATATGTGGTTTGACCGGTACAACGCTGCTGCGCTGTACCGGTCTTTTCTTTTCCTCAGAGCAGATAGGAGGATGGTAGTGCCCCTGCCATATCCAGAAAGGCCCCCATGGCCCGCGTCACGTACCGCCCACTCTTCTGTGTCAGATAGATGGGCCGCCTGGATAGCTGATCCCCCACCTTGTAATAGGCCAGCCCCCCTGTCTCCTCCACCATGTTCAGCACCGAGCTGCGGAGAAATGTGACGCCTGCGCCGGAGGAGGCAACGTAATAGGCCGTCAAAATTTGATCCAGAAACTGATCCAGCTTCGGTGTAAAGCCGGCGTTGCGGCAGATTTCCAGTCCCCGGTGATACAGGTCGCTCCCCTCCTGCTTCAAAGTAATAAAGGGGCAGTCCCTCAGCTCCCACAGTGGAACCGCCGGCACGTCCTCGCTTAAAAATAAATTCTGTTTGACGCTGTTCACCGGAAGGCGGTACTCCTTCAATCTGTCGTTCACCGCAAATTCCACCGGGACCCCCAGCACCAGGTGCTCATACGTAAACAGCGTATGCTGGACACTTTTTTCCCCGGACAGCACTGTGCCGAAAATCAGGTCAATGCTCTCCTCCATCAGCCACTGTTTCAGTTCCTCGCCGTTTCCCTCCCTGATATCCACCCGAACACCGGGGTAGCGTCTTTTAAATTCTTTTACTATACGGGACAGGAAATAAGCGCAGTAAAATGAAGAGCTTCCAACCGCCAAACGTCCTGATTTCAACTGCTTTACATCTGTAAAATAGGCATCCAGATTCTGCTCCAGCTCCCTGATTTTCTCCACGCTCTCCACATAAAACCGTCCATCTTCCGTCACGGTAAATGGGATCGTGCTCCGGTCAAAAATCTGACATCCAATTTTCGCCTCTGCCTTGCGTACCATGGCGCTTACCGCAGACTGACTGACAAACAGCTTTTGCGCCGCTTTGGAAAAGCTGTTCTCCTGATACACCGTATACACATATTCCATTTCAAGGTCCACTGTCCTCACCCCCTATGGCCAGCATACCACAAGTCTCTGCGTTATGCAATATAAGATATAATTTTATATTTATATAATATATAAAGATAGTAATCTTTCTTTACCTTTTTGTCAGCAATCGCTATAATGGCCCTACAAAATAATTCTTTACCTTAAACAAATTATCTAAAATACAACAGGCATCTCTGCCAATCAAGTACAAGCTGGAGGACAATATGGAATTTGAAGCAGTATTAAAAGGCGGTTTTGTGGTTGACCCTCTTAACGGCGTACACCGGCAAATGGATGTGGGCATCTCCAAAGGAAAGATAGCCGGCTTGGGTGAAAATCTCTCCGGAGACACCCAGTGGGATGTAACCGGAAAAACGGTATTTCCGGGCATCATAGACATGCACGTCCATGTGACGGGGATGCTGGGAGGCAGAACTGGTTACCATATGGTGGCCGCCACCGGCGTCACCACCATCATCGACTACGCCGGACCCATGGAAGACATTACCGACCATCTCCCGACCAACGGCTGCGGCCTGAATGTAGGCTGTCTCCAGGCTGTACTCCCCGGCGAGGTGGGCACATCCCCCTCCCGAACCCATATCCGGGATTACCTGGATGGGGCACTGAAACGGGGGGCCCTGGGTCTTAAGATTTTGGGCGGCCACTATCCCCTCTCCCCGGACGCCTCCCAATACTGCGTGGAGGAGGCCAATGCCCGCCGGGTTATGGTCGCCTGTCACGCAGGCAGCACCCAGCAAAAAAGCGACATCTACGGGCTGAAAGAAGCCATTTCCTACTCCAAAGGCCACCGCCTTCTTATGGCCCACATCAACGCCTACTGCCGGGGCAGCCGATACCATTACCTTGAGGAGATGCGGGATGCCTTTCAAATGCTTTTGGACAATCCTAACATCATAGCTGACTCCCACATGGCTCTGGGCAACGGCACCAGCGGCCGTTGTTCCAATGGAGAACCAGAGGACAAAATTACGCAAAACTGCCTGCGGATGTTTGGCTATCCTCCCACCACCGACGGACTGGAACAGGCAATTCGAGACGGGTTAACCAAAGTAATTGCCGCTATGCAGCAGGAAAATGTTCTTTTGGAGGGGAAGGCGGCTCTGGAACACTGGCAGCGCGGCATCAGCCCGGTCAATGTCAGTTTTCCCGCCAACCTGCCCACCGTGGCTGCCGGCTGTCTGCTGGAACGCAGACCCGGCTCTCAGGAGTTTCTGATTCCCCTCGCCGCCACTGACGGAGGCGGTTTCCCCAGGAACGGACTGCTGCAAAAGCTGCTTGCCTACCATAAGCTGGGCTATCTCACCCTTGACGAGGTGATTTACAAGTGTTCCGTCCATCCCGCCCAGGTCTTCGCCCTCTCCGGAAAGGGGCACTTGGGCGTGGGTGCGGATGCCGATATTACTGTGGCTGACCTTTCAGCCTCGACCGCTGTAATGAGTCTGGCAGGAGGCAAACCCATTCTGCTCAATGGGGAGATCCAGGGCACCGGGGGCACATTGATTACCACAGAGGAAGGGAGGCATATTTGTCGGAGCAAACAGTTACCCTGTCAAATTGTAGAACCTGAGACAGGAACATTCTATCAAAAAGATTTGGAAACATTTTTTCATACCCCGAGTAAGGAGTAAGCTGAATCGTACAGTCTTGTAATAAATAGACAGATGACGGAGGGAACATTATTATGAATAAAGAAAAAAACTCCACCCGCTCACAACGATTTCTTCAAAAATTCTGTGAAATCGGCGATAAATTCCCACATCCTATTGTTATATTTCTCTGGATGATTCTCCTTGTTTTAGTAATCGCTCATCTTTTAAACGGCACACAATTTATGATTCCTGGCGAGGCTTCGGTCACTTCCGTTACAACTTTATTCAGTCGCTCCGGTTTGACACACATCTTAACGAAGCTATTTACAAATTTCTCAAGCATGTCCATTGTGCCCATCTTGATTGTCATGGCAGCTGCTGTCGGCATTGGTGAGGCTACAGGTTTTTGGGAGGCTTTGGTAATACGTTGCTTTCGCAATATCCCAGACACGCTCTTGGTATTTCTATTCCTTTTAGTTTGTATTAACGGAAATCTTATGAGTGACGCATCTCTGATTATCTTCCCAACCCTTGGAGCTTTGCTGTTCCAATCCCGAAAACGCAACCCCCTTTTGGGTGTTACTTTAGCATACTGTGGTTATCTCAGTGGGTTGAGTGCCAATCTTTTGCTGGCGTCCACCGATGCCAATGTGGCAGCATTAACAGAAGATGTACTTCCTACATTTGAGCTAACCAAAAATATCACAATACATGTGGCTAGCAATTACTACTTTATGGCAGCAAGCGCTATTGTTTTGGCTTTGGTCGGTACCTTCATTACAGTACGCTTTGTTGAACCCGCTCTGAATCACGAACCGGGCATCGATTGGAATGCAAACTTTAACCCTGATGCATTGAAACTCTCTGAAAACCAGCATCGCGGGCTGCGGGCTGCGGGAATTACTCTGATTATTTATCTTGCCATTATATTAGCCATGGTATTACCCGCTCATGGCCTACTGCGCAATGACAATGGTGGTATTCTTCCAAAGTCTCCATTTATGTCCAGTATCGTGCCTTTGCTGGCCATTCTCTTTGCACTGCTCGGAATTATTTATGGGAAAGCAGCCAAAACCCTTCTCAATTCCACTCAGGTTATCAATGCAGCCGCTAATGGCATTCGTAGTATCGCTGCTCCTCTGCTCACTTTATTTGTCGCTGCTCAATTCACTAATTATCTAACCGTAACAAATCTGGCTGCATTTATTGCGGTATCTGGCGCAAATTGGCTGGTCAGCATGAATCTCACTGGAGTTCCTCTCATCATTGCTCTAACTCTTTTTGTTATGCTCATTAATGTTGTTGCAGGGTCTGTCTCCACAAAGTGGGCTATGATCGCCGGTATTGTAATACCCATGATGGCTATGCTCGGATATCATCCCGCTTATGCACAGGCAATCTACCGCGTAGGTGATGCATTGACGAACTCCATTAACCCAATTTTTTACTATATTCCTCTTATTCTTGAAGTCGCCCGGAAATATAAAAAAGATGCCGGTATCGGCACCATAGTTGCCTATCAATTTCCCTATTTTCTGGGGTTCAGTATCATCTGGATGCTTATGTTGATTTTGTGGTTCGTTATGAACTGGCCTTTGGGTCCCGGGGCTCCTGTATTTCTAGGATAACATTCCTTCGTCTGTTCTTGGTATTATTTTTGATCTTCTTCCCGCTTTGTCTTTCTTTTCTTCCTACAGATATGTCCCCGGGGCCTTTTCCGCACGACAGCGGTTGGCTCCGGGGACATATCGTCTTTACCAGTTGTAATCCCTCTCACTTGTTTCTATGAGTTCCAACTCCCGGCGGTGATCCCGGAAGAAGGTATAATACGCCTGAATATGCTCCAGTTCGGTCCATGGGCAGACCCGGACCGGTAGGGCATCCAGATCGTATATTTTCGCTCCCCCCATGGCCAGTAAGAAGGGGGAGTGGGTGGAGATTACAAACTGGCATCGGTAGAACCGCACCGAATCCGCTAAAAAGCCAACCAGTTCCCTCTGAAGCATGGGAGAAAGGCTGTTCTCCGGCTCCTCCAGCAGGTAGAGTCCGTTCTCCTGAATGGTCCGGGTAAAATATAAAAAGGCACTCTCCCCGTTGGACTTTCCTGGAATGTCTTTCATCACCCGGTCCCGCACATACCGGGAGCCGCTCTTCCGTTGGGCGTCCACCACCTGACGCAGACGGTCGTAATCCTCCAAAGACCTCATCTGAAATTTGGCGTACCGGGCATCGGCGTACTCCTTCAGCAGCTCCTCCCGCCGATATTCAATATGTTCGTTGGCACAGCGCAGATCCAGCAGACTGTCAAAGACATCGTCACTGGTAATAACCCGGCTGGCATCCCGAACCTCCCGGGTAAAAGCAGGGCCCGTCTCTACCCCGCACAGCTTCAAATAGGCCCCGAAAAAAGAACTGCGGTTAAACACCGCTCCCCGCTCCAGCTTCAGCTTTTCCCCGATGAGGTTAAGAATGGTGGTTTTTCCGCTGCCGTTGCCGCCGCACAGGATGGTGATGGGTTCAAAGGACAGCCGGGGTACATCCCGGCCCATAAAAATACCAAACGGATACCGGCTGCCGTAGCAGGTCCTCCTGCTCTCTGGGTCCGCAGCCAGAAATGCCGCTTCTCTACCCTGGCCGGGCAGCGTAAAATTCTCTAAATAAACCACATGCTTCCTCTCCTTTCCCCCATTATATCGCCGTCCTAGTCCCAAAAAACGGACGATTTACCCTTACAGCCGCAAAAGGGGCGCGCCGCCGGAGCAAACTCCGCGGCGCGCCCATGATGAATTCAAATCGTTATTTGCTCTTAATGTACTCGTCAATGGACTTGGCCGCATGCTTACCCGCACCCATGGCCAGAATCACAGTAGCGGCGCCGGTGGCGGCGTCGCCGCCGGCAAAGATGCCGGGGCAGGAGGTGATCCCGCACTCGTCGGCGGCCACACAGCCCTTGCGTGTCTTTTCCAGACCGGGGGTTCCGTTGTAGCTCATCTGGTTGGCCTGGGTGCCCAGGGCCATGATGACGGCATCTACTTCCGTCTTAAATTCACTGCCCTGGATTGGAACCGGGCTGCGGCGCCCCGAGGCATCGGGCTCTCCCAGCTCCATGCGGATGCAGGTGATAGACTGGACGTGGTTCTTCTCGTCTCCTTCGATGGAGATGGGGTTGGTGAGCAGGTCGAAGATGATGCCCTCCTCCTTGGCATGGTGGACCTCCTCAGCCCGGGCGGGAAGCTCGGCCTCGGAGCGGCGGTAAATAATATGCACCTCAGCGCCCAGGCGCTTGGCGCACCGGGCGGCGTCCATGGCCACGTTTCCGCCGCCCACCACGGCAACCTTTTTGTTGCGGAGAATGGGGGTCTCAGCCTCAGGCTTATAGGCCTTCATCAGGTTGATCCGGGTGAGATACTCGTTGGCCGAGTATACGCCCACCAGGGACTCGCCGGGAATCTTCATAAACATGGGCAGGCCGGCGCCGGAGCCGATAAACACGGCCTCATACCCCATATCGAACAGCTCAGTAATGGTGAGGACCTTGCCAATCACCATATTCAGCTCAATATCCACGCCCATCTTCTCCAGATTGGCCACCTCACGCTTGACAATGGCCTTGGGCAGACGGAACTCAGGGATACCATAGCTCAGCACCCCGCCCGGGGTGTGAAACGCCTCAAAAACGGAGACATCATAGCCCATGCGGGCCAGCTCCCCGGCACAGGTCAACCCGGCAGGGCCGGAGCCGATCACAGCCACCTTGTGCCCGTTCTTGGGGGCGGTGGTCACGTTGGACACACCGTGCTCAGCGGCCCAGTCCGCTACAAAGCGCTCCACCCGGCCGATGGCCACAGGCTCGCCCTTGACACCCCGGACACATTTCCCCTCGCACTGGCTCTCCTGGGGACAGACACGGCCGGAGATGGCAGGCAGGGCATTGGCATTGGACAGGATTTCGTATGCGCCGGCAATGTCTCCCTCAGCTACCCTGGCCAGGAAATCAGGGATGGGAATCCCCACAGGGCAGCCGCTTACACAGGCGGGATTTTTGCAGTGAATGCACCGCTTGGCCTCGTTCATGGCCTCCTCCAGGGTGTAGCCCAACGCCACCTCCAGGAAATTGCTATTGCGGACGTTGGGGTCCTGCTCCTGCATGGGAGTCTTGTTCATCTGCATGTTAGCCATTCATGGCACCTCCCCCCAGACGGCACAGATGCTTCTCTTTTGCCGCCGCTTCAAACTCACGATAGGTGGCGTTACGGGCGATGACCTCGTCAAAGTCCACCTTATGCCCGTCAAAATCCGGGCCGTCCACACAGGCAAACTTCACCTCGCCGCCCACGGTCAGACGGCAGCCTCCGCACATACCGGTGCCGTCAATCATAATGGGGTTCATGCTGACGGTGGTGGGAATATCGTACTTTTCAGTCAGTTTGCAGGCAAACTTCATCATCATCAGAGGACCAATGGCAAACACATGGTCAAATTTGACTCCGCTGTTGATCAGCTCCTCCAGCTTGCCGGTAACAAAGCCGTGATAGCCATAGGTGCCGTCGTCTGTGCAGATATGGAGATCCGTACAGGCCTGGGACATCTCCTCCTCCAGGATGACAATATCCTTGGTTTTAAATCCGCCGATCAGATCCACCTGATTGCCCGCCTGATGCAGGGCACGGGCCACAGGCAGCGCGATGGCACATCCCAGACCGCCGCCCAGCACCGCTACCCGGCCCAGGTCCTCCACTTCAGTAGGGACGCCCAGAGGACCCACGAAGTCGTGGAGACAGTCACCCTCGTTCAGCTCATCCAAAGCCAGGGTGGTGCCGCCAATTTTCTGGTAAATGACGGTAACCAGTCCGTCCTCAGCGCTGGAGATGGTCAGAGGGATCCGCTCTCCCTCCCCATCTACGCGCAGAATAATGAACTGTCCCGCCTTGGCCTTTGCGGCCACCAGCGGCGCGTACACCGAAATCTGACTGATTTCAGGTGTCAGCGTCTTTTTCTTCGCGATCTCATACTTGTTCACTGCTGATCCTCCTCATTGAATTGTATTGCCGGATTCCACCCCGGCGCCCCTTTTATCCATTCCAATTAAAACACGGCTGCAGCCGTGCAGATCACAAAATCAGCGGCCAAACCAGCGCCTGCGGCGATACCCTCCGCCATAGCGTCTGCGTCTTCCCGCCCGGAGCATGCTCCGGATCAGCAGCACTCCAGCGGCTCCCGTCAAGGTCAGAAGCCCCAGGGCCGCAAAGGTAAGCCAATTGGGATTTTTCAAAAGCTGAACGGGATTCCAGCTGCTGCTCACCTGTTTTCCGTCCTCCGGCAGCAACAGGGAGTCGGGCAGGAGCCCCGGCTCCCCCTCCTCTTGTCCAAGTGAGGACAGATAGGAGGCAAGGGCATACCACTCCTTGACCTCTCTCCCGTTTTTGTCCCTTATAATCTGCTGGGTAAAGTCGGTCACCGGATTTCCGTCTTGGTCCTTGGGCGTCAACTTCAGCAGTCCAAATGACCTGCTTTCCACCGTGCCCAGCATCTGGGCGGAGTACAGTCCAGTCACCACCCGGTAGAGCCTGTCGCTCTCCAGAGGGCCGTCGGTCAGCCGGGCCTCCACCACCCGATTAAAAAACATCCGGTGTGTATTAAACAAATAATAAATCCCATGGGTGTACAGCTGGGCTGCAGGCATCAGGGGCGTCAGCGACGCATCCACTTCCAGCGCCGAACGCAGCTCCTCCCCCGTGAGGTAAAAGGATACCAAAGGATATCCCGTGGTTCCGTCCGCGCCCACACCCAGAGACAGCACGTCAAAAACCTGGGAGACGGTAATGTCCCCGGCGGGCAGCCCCGCCCGAAGCACCCCGTCCGCCGTGACGGCCACTGCCGCCGGCATCACTGTCCCCTCCTCCGCCCGTGCCGCAGCCCAGGCATAGGATTTTGCCACCAGAGAACCCAGTGCGTTGGGCTCCTGGACGCCGGACCGGGGAAGCGGTAAATCGAACCCTGAACGGGCCAGCACCTGGTCATAGGTCAAATTATACCTGGACAGGTAGCTTCCGCTTACTTTTTGTTTCCAGCGATCTATCAAAGCGGCAATTTCTTCATCTTCCGAAAGATTCTGGTCAATGGGAATCAGCCGGTAATCCACCAGCACCTTATCGTCTCCGTCTGTCCCCTCCCATTCCAGGGTAATGGAGCCCAGATTTTCACAGTAGGCGCCAGAAGATACAATATAGGTATTTCCCACCACAATAGGCTCCCTTAAAGTGGTATGGGTATGTCCCGAGATAATCAGGTCAATGCCGCTCACCTTCTCGGCCAGCTGCTGGTCCTCAGACAGCTTCTTCCGCTCACTGGTGCCGCCGTGGGAGAGACAAATAATAAATTGGGCCCCCTGCTCCCGCAGGGCATCCACACACTTCCGTGCCCGTTCCTCCGCATCCTCCAGCTCAAAGCCGGAGGTCGGGGCGCTGTCATGGGCGTCGGCCCCCATCAAACCAAAAATACCATAGGTCACGCCGCCCCGCTCCAACAGCATACTGTCCCGGACGCCGTAAGCGGCCATCGCCCGCTGAAGGTCCAACCGGTCTGGATTCTCCTGGGCCGGACTATAATTTGCCATCAGCAGGGCCGGTGTCCGGTCCCCGCTGAGGAGGGCAGCGTTGAGCATCTGTCCAAAGCCCGCACCGGTATAGTCAAATTCGTGATTGCCGGCGGTCACGGCGTCATAACCCATAGCGCCCATGGTGCGCAGCTCCGGGGCCTCCTGGGCGTACAGGCTCTGAATCAAAGAGCCCATGGAAAAATCTCCGCCATCCAGGACCAGGGCCTCCGGATATCGGGCCCGTTCCAAATCAAGGGCGGTTTTCAATCTGGCGTATCCCCCCGATTCTCCCCCGTTCTCTGTTTTACGGGGCAGAAAGCGGGAATGGAGATCATGGGTAAACAACACCGTGGTCCGCTGGGGCTGGCCGGCTTCCTCCGCCTGCACCCAAGGAACCAGAACGCAAAACAGCACAGCCAATAAAAACAGACTGCACAGACGGCGTATGGTCTTCAATGATGCACCCCCATGTTCCATTACCTATTCTGCCATAAATCACTATATTTCGGATTCACATATCGTGTCAATTTTTTGCCGTATCTTTGCTTTTTTTATTTTGATAAGGAAAAATCCATAAAATAAAAAGTATTTTTTCTCCTTAAATTAACATATCACGTCATGCTGCACAGGACGATAAAACAGCTCCCGAATCTTTTCCGGGCTCTCCGTCTGTCCAAGCACCCACATCAGCTTCGTCGCGGCGGCCTCCAAGGTCATATTATAGGCCTCCATCAGCTGATATTTCTCCTTCACCTGCTGCCCCACCTGATAAACCGACATATCACTGCCTTCATAGGGCACCTGGGTCATCATCACAATGGTCCTTCCAGCCTCCAGCCACTCTCCCATAGCCTGGGCCAGCGCTCCTCCCCCTCCGCCGGGCAGACCGCCCACACCAAAGGATTGCAGAATCACCGCCTGATAGCTGTCCTTCAGCTGCCGCAGCACTTCCGCCCCCATACCGGGGATCAGGGTCAGCAGCAGAACCCGCTCTTCCAGCCTGCTGTAAAAGGCCGGCTCCGCCCCATAGGAATACTGGTGCGTACCCAAATAGCGGATCAGCTTTCCATCCCGGATCACAGCCGCCTCGGGGTAGTCCACACTGGAAAAGGCGTTGTAGCTCTTGGTGCGCTCCTTCCGGGCCCGGGTGCCCAGAATGACCCGTCCGTCAAAGACCAAGCTTACATCGTGGGAGTCACGGTTCACAGCATACAGAAAGCTGTTGTATAAATTCATCCGGGCATCGGTGTCGTTCAGGGCAATGGATTTTTGGGATCCGGTAATGACAATCGGCTTGGGTGAATCCTGGATCAGATAGGAGAGGGCAGCGGCAGTATACGCCATGGTGTCCGTACCGTGGGTCAGGACAAACCCATCATAGCTGTTGTAATTTTCCTGGATGACCCGGGACATCTCCAGCCAGTGCGCAGGCCCGATATTGGTGCTGTCCAGATTCATAACCTGCACCGCCTCCACCTGGCACAAATCCCCTACCGCCGGAACATAGCCCAATATTTCCTCAGAAGTGATGGCAGGACTCAGGCCGTGTCCGCTCTCTTTGGAGGCGATTGTCCCTCCGGTGGCCAGCATCAGTATGCGTCTCATGCGATACGCCTCTTTTCTTCCGTACTCTCTTTGCATCTCTTGAAAAAATGGACAGAGAACTCCTTTGAACCGGCCGCAGCCCAACCATGTCAACGATCCAGTCAAAGGTCCGCCAGCTGGTCTGCGCGGCTCTGGGCACAGGGTTCCCCCGTCTGATTTTCCAATGTCCAATTCCGCGCAAAACGGCTGCCCGTGGGCGGCCGTTTTAGGTGGAACTCTCTCCTTTATCCCGGAGAGGCAAGCTGTCGAAGGGTAAACGTTCTGCCCGAAGGCAAGAAACACCGCTCTGGTGTTCAGACCCCTTATCGTCCGGACCGCAGAGCAGGCCCGTGCGGAACGGAACCTGTTTCCATCCTCTCCTGCCCCGCCTCCACAGATTTAAAATACCACCTGAATGGAAAAACGCCCGCATACCACACTCATTTTCCGGAACTCCATCCAAGGCTCCTCTGAAAACTCATTCCGTATGCGGGCAAATCCCTCACTATTTTTACAACCGCCCGCCGCACACCTACAGGCACTGCAGATACTTTCCGTACAGAGTCATTCCCAACTCCGCGCCGATTTTCTGAACCTGCTCCTCGGTAATCCAGCCCTCATACAATCCCAGTTCCTCCAGACAGCCCACATAGCGGCCAGTAGAATCCTGGATATGTTTGATGGTCCTTCCCGCCTCCAGCAGACTGTCCGCAGTACCCGCGTCCAGCCAGGTAAAATTCTTCTCCAGCGGAATCACCTGCAGCTGTCCCCGGCGGAGGTATTCCAAATTCACATCGGTAATCTCCAGTTCGCCCCTGGCAGACGGCTTCAAATTCCTTGCAATTTCCATGACCTGGTGGTCATAGAAGTAAAGGCCGGGCACAATATAATTGGACTTGGGATAGCGCGGCTTCTCCTCAATGGAGATGGCCCTGCCCTCCTTGTCAAATTCCACCACACCAAACGGGCGGGGATCCTCCACCCAGTATCCGAATACGGTGGCTCCCCTGTCATTGGCAGCCGCCCGCTTCAAGGTGGCGCCCAAGGTGGGGGCATAAAAAATATTGTCGCCCAGCACCAGACATACCCGTTCACAGCCCACAAATTCCTGCCCAATCAGCAGAGCGTCCGCGATGCCCCGGGCCACAGGCTGTTCCGCATAGGAGATATGCAGACCAAACTGCTTTCCATCCCCCAGCAGAGCGGTAAAGGTTTCGATTTCTCCAGGGGGAACAATAATCAAAACATCAGAAATTCCCGCCTGCATCAAAATTGCAATGGGGTAATAAATCAGCGGCTTGTCATACACCGGCAGAAGCGGTTTACATACAGGCTTGGTCATGGGGTACAAACGGGTGCCTTTTCCCGCCGCTAAGACAATACCTTTCATACATTCCTCCTGACGATTCATGGGCAGAACGCACCAGATCAGGTACGCTTCTCAGCCACAGCCGACATCCATATAGCTCCAACCAGAACGCCGGCACATACCGACTGCTTTTCATATTGTACCATGGCTATTCTGAGTTTACAAGATCTCCTTCGTCGCCTTCAACAAATTTTAAGTTCTTTTTCTGTCGCATTGGTAAAACAAATTTTTTCAGATTATTTAATATATCTTTCCCTTCAATAGTCCGGGCAGCTCTTTCAATTGCCCCAGTTCCCATATCAATCAGATTTTAACGCAATCGGTGCCGGGCTGACGGAATATCCATCTGCCCGGCACCGATTTATAAAACTGAAATAATAAAACTTGTTACCTTTCCGGCTCTCAGCCCAGAACCACCAGCAGGTCGTCGGTGTTCACAGTGCTGCCGGCTGCCACGGGGACGGACTTGACGGTGCCGTCTGCGGGGGCGGACACCTCAATCTCCATCTTCATGGCCTCCAAAACAATCAGTACATCGCCGGCTTTTACAGCCTGACCGGGTTTGCACTCCACCTTAAACACGTTTCCGGGCATGGGGCTCTTCACTGCGGTCTCACCGGCGGAAACAGCAGCGGGTGCGGCCGCAGGGGCCACAGGGGCGGCAGGGGCCGGAGCGGGTGCAGCAACGGGAGCCGCGGCAGGTGCGGCAGCAGGTGCCGCCGCAGGAGCGGCCACGGGGGCGGCAGGCGCGGGAGCTCCATCAGCCTTTTCAACAGAAACCTGATAGGGCTTGCCGTCGATGGTAATGGTAAAGCTGCCGGTGCAGTCATCCCGGACGCCCATCACCAAGTGGGGCGGCTGATAAGATGCCGCGAAGGGCTGGATGGGACGGGCGGTATAGCCACTGGACGTGTAGGCGGGCACATTGGCATAGTACACATGGCCCTGCCAGGCGGGAATGGGGGCATACTCCTCCTTCTTGGCCGCAGGGGCGGGAGCTGCTTTTTGGGGCTCCTCCTTCTTGGGGAAGCCAGCCTCCCGGTCCTTGAAGAAAGCCTCGGCCACCTGGGGGAAGGCGATATAGGACAGAACGTCCTCATCACTTTTGGCCATAGACCCAAGTTCTTTCTTGGTCTTCTCAAATTCGGGCTCCAGAGCGTCGGCAAAGCGGCCCTTCACCAGAGGGGTGTCGCCCAGAATCTTCTTCTGAATCTTCTCGTCAATAGGGGCGGGAGTACGGCCATATTCACCGCGGCAGTATGCCTTGATCTCCTTGCCTACTACTTTATAGCGCTCACCGGCCAACACGTTCTGCACAGCCTGAGAGCCCACCATCTGGCTGGTGGGGGTAACCAGGGGAGGATAACCCAGGTCGGCACGGACCTTGGGCGTCTCAGCCAGCGCCTCGTCCAGCTTATCAATGGCGTTCATCATCTTCAGCTGGGAGATCAGGTTGGACAGCATGCCGCCGGGAATCTGATAGTTCAGACACTGTGTGTCGGTGGCCATGGAGATGGGATCCAGCACGCCATCCTTCAGGAAGTCGGCACGGACGCCCTTGAAGAAGTCGGCCATCTTGACCAGAGCCTTGTCATCCAGATCCACCTGATAGCCCAGGTGGCGCAGGGCATAGACCAAGGTCTCGGTGGCGGGCTGAGAGGTGCCGCCGGACATGGGGGAGATGGCGGTATCCAGCACATCGGCGCCGGCCTCAACGGCCTTCAGGTCGGTCATAAAGGCCAGCCCTGTGGTGCAATGAGTGTGGATGATAAGCGGCAGTTCGGGCACGGCGTCCTTGATGGCAGACACCAAGTCATAGGCCTCCTTGGGGCCCATAATGCCGGCCATATCCTTGATACAGATGGAGGATACCCCCATGTTCTTCAATTCCTTCACCATCTGGACATTCTTTTCCAGCGTGTGAACGGGGCTGGTGGTAAAACAAATCGTGCCGGAAGCATGGGCGCCCTGCTTCACAGTCTCGTCAATGGCAACTTCCAGATTGCGCACATCATTCAGCGCATCGAAGATGCGAATGATATCGATGCCGTTCTTCACGGAGTATTCCACGAACTTACGTACTACGTCGTCGGGATAGTGCTTGTAACCCAGAATGTTCTGACCCCGCAGCAGCATCTGCAGTTTGGTGTTGGGCATCTTGGCCCGGATTTTGCGCAGCCGCTCCCAGGGATCCTCCTGGAGATAGCGCAGGCAAACGTCAAAGGTAGCGCCGCCCCAGACCTCGGCGGAATAATAACCGGCCTTGTCTATGGTTTCCAGGATGGACTCGAACTTGCTGTAAGGCAGCCGGGTGGCGATCAGCGACTGATTGGCGTCACGCAGCACTGTCTCCGTGAAGTTTACTTTTCTCATGTCAATCGACCTCCGTATTACTGAAATGGAGCATTATAAAAAAGCAGGGGTTCCCAGCGGGGAGAAAAGCGGCAGCCAAACATATTGCCGCACAGGCACTTGTTACCATTTTAGTATAACTTGTTCCATAAAGCAAGTCCCCAGACTGGAATTATTGATGCTTTTTTCTGTAGTATCTTAGCTTTCCCCCTGTATATCACATCCATTATTATCCTGCCACAGATCGCGGTTTGGGCTGCGGGACAACTTGAACAACGCAATTTCACCCGCCTCCGCGTGTACCAATGCATAAAAATACCGCAGCAGATTTTCTTCACAAAAAACTGCTGCGGTATTTATTCAGTCATGCCGGACACAGGCCGGGAAATTTCCCCCGTCACCGATCACTGCATGTCTCGTCCTCGCGGCTATGGGTGCCCTCGTAGTCAAAAATCAGATCATCAACGTCGATGTCAGACCGGACACGGGACCAAATGCTGCTCACTTCGCCCTTAACCATCGTCATGCTTTTCCCTCCTCTCTTCTTAAAAACAGGTATAAAAATACCATCGTCCACATTGCAAACGATGGAGGAAAGAATTGTGTTTTGAATTTACCAGCCCTGATCAGGCCACTCTTTCATGCACAGTCTGCTCCAACCGCTTGCAGCTTGCACTGCCGCTCTGGGTCACATAACACATGTTCTGCATTCCGTGCCACCTCTCTCCTCTAAGCGTTCGCACCAGCAAAGATTACCTCTCTTTGCGGGCTTTCATTATTGTAAACTAATACAACCTGTTTGTCAAGCGGTTCAGATGTTAATTTTTTGTAAATTTGCAGGATTTTATTTCCGTCTTTGCAAATCAAACATTGCCGCGGCTTTTGTCTCAACAGCTGCCGCCCGTGGAATTACATATCCACGGGCGGCGATATTCAGCCATGGGCTCAACCTCTCAAATCAGTCGGTCAAATCCGTCCCTGCCTTTGGCCTCTTTGACCGCTTCCGGTATTTAAGTGGTAGGCTGCTGATTGGAGAACCTGGTATAGGCCTGGCTCACCTTGCTCTCCGGAGCCTGTTCCACCTGATACCATCCCTTATTCTGCGCCATCTGAAACAGGTCGGTCTGGGTCAAGTGGCTCTTCTGGAAAATCTTCAAAAACTCATCCCGCAGCGCCACGTTTACGCACTCAGAAGCAAAAGTGTCATAATTGGCAGACATCTTCTTCTCGCTGCACAGGAAATCTGTCATTCTCTCCTGATCGTTCATGCTTGATTCCTCCCTTTCTTCAGTGCAGATAGTTCAGCAGGGTCTTGTAATTTTCCAGGTGCTGGCCGGCGCAGGCCTGGAACTTGCTGCGCAGCTCCTGGTCCTGGCTCTCCTGGACGGCGGTCAGGTACTTGCAGTGGAGCACTTTTTCGAAATCCAGCTGGTCAGACAGGGCGCTCAGCTCTTTGCTTGTCAAATTGGGCATAGTCGTACCTCCTTCAAATCCATGGGGAATCTCCCCATTCTGAAGGCTAGTCTCTCCCGTTTCCCTCTTTTTTATGCGGAATTTTTGGCTTCCCTTCCCGGTCAAAGGTCCACACCAGGTATGTCTTTCCTTCCAGCGTCTCCGGTTTTGCCAAACAAAACAGAATTTCCAATGCCACCGGCCCGTCTGTGCGAAAGGGAGCGGCCAGCCGCACACCCCCCCGTTCCTTGCGGCACAACATGGGGCCGGTCATCCGGCGGCGGATGATCGGATCACTGGTAAATCGTTCAGGATGCTGCTCACAGTACCAGCGCTCCTCGGTGGAAAATGGGAACGCCAGCGGAGCCTCCGCTCCGGCGGGCGGCCAGCAGCCTGCCCGCTCCAGCTCGCCTTGAGACAGAGTTCTCTTCAGCCGGAGCATATTTCCCTCCGGGATCAGGGTTCCCAGCAGAAATCGTCCGCCGCTCCGCCCTGTCAGCCAAACTTTATACAGTCCTCTCTCGTCCTGCCGCCGCTCCGCCGTCAGGCGGACTCTCGGTCCGTCCTGCTGCAGAATCAGAGTGCCGCCGCCCCGCATGTCCAGTCTCTGTTCCATCCGCCCGCCCCCCTCTCCACACAGTCTATGCACCAAAGACGCGGCGGAACACAGAGCGGGCAGAAATCTTCCTTTTGCGCCCCGCCTCATAAATCTTCAAAATACCTGTTAATTCCCAGCTCCTGCCAAATGGAAAGCAGTCCCCTCCCTCCCGCTCTGTCTGCATTTAGATTGCCCTTTTTCGAAACAGCAGGGACGTTTTAAAAACAAAGCCGTCCCTGCCAATCGGCTCTTGGTGGAAGGATTAAGCTTTTGCATTTGAAGCGCTCCTCAGTCTCCTCCTCTCGTACAGCTTAGAAACGATAGACGCAGCAGACAAGCGTTTGCTTGTTCCCTTGAATGGCAAGCCTCTCTTCCGGCTGCATTTTATTATCCTGATATTTAAATGTCTTCACGCTGGCCCTGCTGTTTTCCCACAGAACCGCCGTCGGCCAGCGGTCCGGCATCGCGCGTGCAAAAAACGTTGCCGTTCCGAAAACGGGACACCCCCACCGCTGAGAAGCCCCGGCAAAACCTTTTCTTGCGAAATCGACATCACCGGAACTGCCCATTCCCTTTCTCCAGAATTGGTGGGCAAGAACCAGTACCGCGTCAACCCCAGGGTTCTCCAAATTCAGCTTCTGGATGCCAAAGCAATCATAACACACACCAAGGAAAAATTTTTTCCCATTGTTTTCAAAAATTCTTGAACAGTCCATTTCCTGGGCACTGAACGTTTCAGCCAGCCTGATACTGCCTTTTTCCCCGCAGGTAGGATAGAATTTTCTCCCTATTGCAAGAACTCCTTTTGCGTTGACGGCCAGCGCAAGCTGATCGTTTGAACCGTCGCAGTCAATTCCGAACACCACTGTGGTTTTACCCTTTCCACCCTGAAGAAGCCGGCTGACGGCATGGGCAACTCCTGTTACATTCCGATTGTCCTGCTTGTCCAGGTAGAAAAATCCGGCAGGAAAAAGCAGAATATCCGCATCCATATAAGTTCTGATGGCTTTCTCCATCAACCCGAAGCCCTCTTTATTGCTCCAATAATCGGTGCCGTGATTTTCCACCGTCACCGTGATGATTTTTCCTTGGCTGCTCGCAGACGCTTTGGCCTGTACAGATTTTTGGGGGAGACGGTCTGACAAATTGGTGTGCAGCGGCTCAATGACAAACCCGTTTTTCATAAAAAAGCCGTTGGTCTCGGCTCCTCCTCCAAATTCATATGGCATAAGTTCACAATGATTTGCAATTCTATTTGCTATTGAGAGAAGATATTTGGGTGGATACCGTTTCCCCTCATACACCACATTATATCTGCGAGACCACCTGCTCTTCGGCACCCCTTCCGCATCAATAAGCTGCATCGCCTGTAAAAGCGTATCTCTGGTTATATTCTTTGGAATCATAATCATTTCTCCCCTTTTATCCCGGCAAATTCCCATCGGCCCTTCGACTTATCCTATCAGTATGGCATGGGTTTTTCAAGATACGAAAATACCGGAGCGTTCAGTCACGGACAAATTGAGCAAATGGAACCTGAAATTTTCTCTTGACAAACCCCTTTTCTTCCGCTAGAATCAACTGCAAGCAAAAGCAATGACGGGAATAAAGACAAGGGCATGCCCTCTCAGAGAGCCGGTGGTTGGTGTGAACCGGCGTGCGGCTCCCCTGTGTATAACTGGTCCCTGAGCCGTCTGTCCGAACTTATACAGTAGGATGGACCGTATGGTCTCGTTACCGACCGCGGCCTTGTTGGAGGCATCGAGGGCTGCCCGGGTGACCGGCGGCCGAACCAGGGTGGTACCGCGTGTGATATTCACGCCCCTGACTGAACAAGTCAGGGGCGTTTTTTTATCCCCTGATTCATTCTGACCCGCTGCCAACCAAAGCGGGAGTGACATGCAAGGAGGACATTGCTATGAATCCAGGCTACAAAAAGTACATTCCCTTTCAGCCCCAAAAGATCGTGGGCCGCACCTGGCCCGATAAGGTAATCTCAAAGGCCCCCGTGTGGTGTTCCGTGGACCTGCGGGACGGCAACCAGGCCCTGGTAGACCCCATGAACCTGGAGGAAAAACTGGAGTATTTTCACACTTTAGTGGACATCGGCATCAAGGAGATTGAGATCGGCTTTCCGTCCGCCAGTGAGACGGAATATGAGATCTGCCGTGAGTTGATCGAGGGGGGCCACATCCCCGACGACGTGACCATTCAGGTCCTGGTCCAGGCCCGGGAACATCTGATCAAAAAGACCTTTGAGGCCATTCGCGGGGCCAAGAACGTGATCCTCCACTTCTACAATTCCACCTCCACCCTCCAGCGCAAGGTGGTCTTTCACATGGACACCGACGGTATCACCAAAATTGCCACCGACGCCGCCGACCTGATTTACGAGATGTCCCAGCCCCTTATCCAGGAAGGGATGAACCTGCGCTTTGAATACTCCCCCGAGTCCTTCATGGGCACGGAGATGGATTATGCCGTGGAGATCTGCCAGGCGGTACTGGACCACCTCCATGCCACGCCGGAACACAAGGTCATCCTGAACCTGCCCACCACGGTGGAAAACTGTATGCCCAACCAGTTTGCCGACATGCTGGAGTACTTCTGCAAAAAGATCCCCGGCCGGCGCAGCGCCATCATTTCCCTCCACCCCCACAACGACCGGGGCTGCGGCGTGGCCACCGCTGAAATGGGGCTGCTGGCCGGAGCCGACCGGGTGGAGGCCACCCTCTTCGGCAACGGCGAGCGCACCGGCAATGTGGACATCGTTACCCTGGCCATGAACATGTACACCCAGGGTGTAGACCCGCAGCTGGACTTCTCCTCCATCAATAAGGTAAAAGAGATGTTCGAGCGGTGCACCAAAATGCCCGTGGGCGACCGCCAGCCCTATGCCGGCAAGCTGGTCTTTACCGCCTTCTCCGGCAGCCATCAGGACGCCATCAATAAGGGCAGCCAGTATATGAAGGAGTCCAATTCCGATTTCTGGGAGATTCCCTACCTGCCCATCGACCCCGCCGACGTGGGCCGGGAGTACGAGCCCATTATCCGCATCAACTCTCAGTCGGGCAAGGGCGGCGCCGCCTTTATCATGGAGCATAACTTCGGCTTTGACCTGCCCAAGGCCATGCACCCCGAATTCGGGGCCATTGTCCAGCGGGAAACAGATGCCGTGGGCAAGGAGATCTCCCCCCAGCGCATCAACGAGCTGTTCCATCAGGAGTATATTGAGGCCAAAGAGCCCTACAAACTGCTCAAGCACTCTTTCCAGGAGACCATCGACGCAGAGGGCCACTCCCACGTGGCCTTCCAGGGCACCATCCAGCACACCGACACCATCTTTCATGTGGCCGGTGAGGGCAACGGCCCCATCGACGCCTTCTTCAACGCCATCAAGGGGGAGAAAATGGCCCGATTCTCCTTCTTGGACTACTCCTCCCATGCGGTTACCGACGGCTCCGACTCCCAGGGCGTGGCCTATATTCTGCTTCAGGACCAGCGGGACGGCAAAAAATACTGGGGCGTGGGCCTGTCCCACAACATCAATCTGGCCCCCCTCCGGGGCATCCTGTCCGCCATCAACCGGGCCAAACGCAGCCGCTGATCTCACCGCCTATCGCCGCCGGATCAGAGAACGGCCCGCAGCATGCTCCTTACATCTTAAAAGGGATTTCCACATAAAATGGCCGCCCATGGGCGGCCATTTTTCTCACAACCACTTTAAAACAAAAGAATATTGTCACCCGGAACCGCGGTCCCACTGTTGTCAAGGCTAGCGCGCCGCTTTTTCTGATCTGCGCACGGTTAACTTCATCTTCTTCTCTATAAAAAATCGATTATTTTCCCTTTGTCATATTTTTCCGCCCTTTATTGTCTAAGAGCGCCATTTTGAATTGACTTTCCTCCGGTTTAGAGTATACTTATTTTATCTGTTTTCCCATATTCACAGAATTCTCTGTGTGTTCAAAACCAGATTAGGAGGCAGTCTCCATGTCAAAAATTGCCGACAACCCATCCAAGGCCGCCGCCAAGGCGCCCGCCCGCATGTCTAAAAAGGATCCCCTTACCAAAGAACAGCTCCACGCCATCGACGCCTGGTGGCGGGCTTCCAACTATTTGTCCGCCTGTCAGCTCTATCTGCTGGACAACCCCCTTCTGAAGGAGCCCCTGCGGCCGGAGCACCTGAAACAGCACATCGTAGGCCACTGGGGCACCTGTCCGGGGCAGAATTTCATATATACCCATCTGAATCGGGCCATCGTCAAATATGACCTGGATATGATCTATATCTGCGGCCCCGGACACGGGGGCAACTGTGTGGTGGCCCAGGACTACCTGGACGGCTCCTACAGCGAGGTGTATCCCAATATCAGCCAGGATACCGCCGGCATGAAGCGGCTGTTCCGCCAGTTCTCCTTCCCCGGCGGCATCCCGTGCCACACCGCGCCGGAAACTCCCGGCTCCATCAACGAGGGGGGAGAGCTGGGCTACTCCCTGTCCCACGCCTTCGGCGCCGTTATGGATAGTCCCGATCTTATTGCCGCCTGTGTGGTGGGGGATGGCGAGGCTGAAACCGGCCCACTGGCCGCCGCCTGGCACTCCAACAAGTTTTTAAATCCCATCACCGACGGAGCGGTGCTCCCCATCCTTCATCTGAACGGCTTCAAGGTGGCCAATCCAACCATCTTCTCCCGCATTTCCCATGAGGAGCTGGAGATGTTTTTCAAGGGCTGCGGCTGGGAACCCCGGTTTGTAGAGGGCAGCGAACCCAAAACCATGCATCAGAAGATGGCCGCCGCACTGGACTGGGCCGTTCGGGAGATTCAGCGTATCCAGGAGTACGCCCGGACCTCGGGCAGTGCCGAGCGCCCCCGCTGGCCCATGATCGTGCTCCGCTCCCCCAAGGGGTGGACCGGCCCCAAGGAGGTGGATGGAAAGCAGGTGGAGGGCAGCTGGCGGGCCCACATGGCCCCCATCCCGGTCCATGACGGAGCGCCCGGCCGCATCCAGGAATTGGAGCGGTGGCTGCGCAGCTACAGACCAGAGGAGCTTTTTGACGAGCACGGCGCCCCTGTTCCGGAGCTTCAGGAAATCGCACCAAGAGGAGAGCAGCGCATGGGTGCCAACCCCCACGCCAATGGCGGATTGGTCCTCCGTGACCTGCGCATCCCCGATTTCCGGGAGTATGCTTTGGATGTCCCTCAGCCCGGCGCTGTGGAGGCGGAGGACATGGCCGTTTTAGGCGGCTATGTTCGGGATTTAATGGCCCGCAACCTGAAGGCCCGCAACTTCCGGATTTTCGGACCGGACGAGACGGCTTCCAACCGCCTGTCCCCTGTTTTCCAGGCTACGGGGCGCCGCTGGACCGACGGCATCGACCCCAGGGCCGACGAGCACTTGTCCCCCGATGGGCGGGTGATGGATGCCGCCCTGTCCGAGCACCTGTGTCAGGGCTGGCTGGAGGGCTATCTTCTCACCGGCCGCCACGGTTTTTTGAACAGCTATGAGGCCTTTATCCGCATCGTGGACTCCATGGTGTCTCAACACGCCAAATGGCTGAAGGTGTGCCGCCAGCTCCCCTGGAGGCCCTCCATCGCCTCCCTGAATTATGTCCTGGCCTCCAACGTATGGCAGCAGGACCACAACGGCTTCACCCACCAGGACCCGGGTTTTTTGGACCACGTGGCCAATAAAAAAGCGGATGTGGTGCGGCTGTACCTGCCACCGGATGCCAACTGCCTTCTCAGTTGCTTTGACCACTGCATTCAAAGCCGCAATCAAATCAACGTAATGATTGCCTCCAAGCTCCCCCGCCCCCAGTGGCTGTCCATGGACGAGGCCATTAAGCACTGCACCCACGGCATCGGCATTTGGCAGTGGGCCTCCAACGACCAGGGCTATGAGCCGGACGCGGTGCTGGCCTGCTGCGGGGATACTCCCACGCTGGAAACCCTGGCCGCCGTTACCATCCTGCGCCACTATCTGCCCGATCTGAAAATCAGGGTTGTCAATGTGGTGGATCTGATGAAGCTCCAGCCCCACACCGAGCATCCCCACGGTCTCACCGACGAGGACTACGACGCCCTGTTCACCACTGAGGCCCCCATCATTTTCGCTTTCCACGGCTACCCCACCCTGGTGCATGAGCTGACCTACCGCCGTCACAACAAAAAGCTTCATGTCCGGGGCTACAAGGAGGAGGGCACCATTACCACGCCCTTTGACATGCGGGTACGCAACGACATTGACCGTTTCCACCTGGTCATGGATACGGTGAAGCGGCTGCCCCAGCTGGGCAACAGTGCCTCCTACCTGATCCAGGAGATGAAAGATAAGCTGGTGGAGCACCGCCAGTATATCACCACCCACGGCCAGGACCTGCCCGAGGTACGGGGCTGGAAGTGGAACGATGGCCATGGAAACTATTGATATGACACAGGGACATGCAAATGAAAAAGTATGAATACGTCAGCCTTCATATTGGGGCGCTGTTCGGTGCAAAGCCCCGGGAATACCGGTCGATCATTCACCAATATACGTCCAGAGGTTATCGCTATGCGGGCCATATCCCTACAGTTGTCAGCGGTTACGGAACAATTAAGGACCTTGACCTTATTTTTGAGCTGGACGCCTGACGGTTCTGCGACTTTCAGCGTGGTTGGGGGGGAACAGGGTAAAAAATCACTTCCCCTCTATGACTTACAGTGTGGTCGATTTTCGGAAGTCAGGCTACCGCCCTGATGGGCTGGCACCAAATAAGGAATATGATAACGAAAGAGGGACGATCAGCAGCAAGCTGATCGTCCCTCTTTCGCGTTGAGTGGAAATGGGCAAAATTGTGACGCAACAGGGTCTCCAAAGGCGCTTGCGCCGTGCCTTGCCCACTGCCGCCCGTCTTCGCTGTCTCCCCGGCAAAGGGAAATGCTGACAAAGACGCTTTATACCAATAAGGCGCAGCAAAGATTATGCTCATTTGACGATTTAACTTAGTTATCATCACTTTTATGGTTCTTACCATAGTCAATAATAGTGCCGATAACAATACCTAACAACATTCCCATTCCTGCACCAATACTCAGCCATAAACCCATGCCTACTGGTTCAATTAACATCCCTATAACCATACCCAAAGATGTTCCTATAGGCAATCCAATCGCTATCCCATAGGTCAAATATTTGTTTTTATTATTCTTCATAGCTACCTCTACTCATTGATATAAATAATCTTTGATACGCCTTATCCGCCTAATGCGTGCTTAAACATATTATAATGAATTGCGCCTCACATTGCAATCCTGGTCTCCAAAGAACAAAGCCGCCCCAAACTTCAATGCTCCAACTTTGAACATTTCGACCCGTGTACTCAAACCCAACCACACGGAAAGTCGCAGAACCCGCCTGGCCTGCGTCTTGACCGCCCCGCCTCTTTTGTGCTATACTCTTTTTCAATAGCTGGCATGAAGCCGGCACATGCGACCACAGTATGATATTGCAGGAATTACCGCGAAGACGACTTCCGGCCAGAAGGACGGGAGGTTGTCTGCGCGGTGTTTTTTTCCTGCTGACAACAAAGGAGAGAAATTTCGCTATGACAAAATCCAAACCTTCCATTCAACATATGGTCCTGGCCGCCCTGATGCTGGCCCTGGCCTACATTCTGCCAAACTTTACCGGAAATATTCCCCAAATAGGCTCCATGCTGCTGCCCATGCATCTGCCCACCATTTTGTGCGGCTTCCTGTGCGGAGGGCCCTGGGGGGCCGCGGTCGGCTTCATCGCCCCGCTGATGCGCTCGGCCATTCTGGGAATGCCTCCCCCCTTCCCCACCGCCGTCTCCATGGCCTTTGAGATGGCCGCCTACGGCTTTGTGTCCGGTCTTCTCTACCGCCGTCTTCCCAAGACCTTGGGTGGTATTTACGCATCCCTGATCGGCGCCATGGTATGCGGCCGCGTGGTATGGGGAATCGTCCGCGCCCTGCTCACACTGGCCGGCAACAGCACATTTTCCTTTGCCCTTTTCGTTGCCGGCGCTTTTACCAGCGCCATTCCCGGCATCATTCTTCAGCTGGTTGCCATTCCCGCTTTGATCCTGGCTCTCCAAAAGGCCAAGCTGATCCCTCAGGCGGCCTGACCATGGAGAGGCTGGCGGAGCTCCTGCAGGAGCATTATGACAACCACCCGGACATGGAGATTCGGGACGCCGTAAAATTCATTTATCAGAGTCACATGGGACCGGGCCATCTGATCCAGGACGAAACCCTTTCTCTGGCCCGGCTGGAGGAGGAATGGACCCGGCCAGATGCAACCTCCCCTATCCCTTTGGCCGAACCCATCGGAAATGGCCTTGCCCGGCTGTCCCTCAGCGCCTGTAAAGGCAAAGGCCTATCTCCCGCTACTGCAAACCGGCTATTTGTTCTGACTGCCGGAGAGGTCCAGCCGGACCGCGGCGGGCTGGAGCGGGACCTGGATCTGGTCTGTACCCTCCCTTTTCCCAAGGATAGTGCGGAGCGCTTTGTGGCGGAATATCGCGCCATGGGCTGTCCCATGTTGAGCCACAGCGCCCGCTACCGGGATGCTTACACCCCTTCCTACCGGATTGTTTCTCAGCATTATGTCAATCTAGTCCCCATTCTTTCCGCCATAGACCGGCTGATGACAGACATCACCCCTGTTCGGGTGGCTATAGACGGCCCCTGTGCCTCCGGCAAATCCACCCTGGGCGAAGACCTGTCCCGGATTTACCGCTGTCCTCTGCTTCATATGGACGACTTCTTTTTACGGCCCGAACAGCGGACTCCGGAGCGGCTGGCTCAGCCCGGCGGCAATGTGGACTACGAGCGCTTTGACCTGGAGGCCCTCTCTCCCCTGTGCAGGGGAGAAATCCTCTCTTACCGTCCCTGGCAGTGCAGAACAGGGAGCTTCGGTTCCGCTGTTCAGGTACTCCCCGCCCCCCTTACCGTGGTGGAAGGGAGCTATACCCTTCGTCCGGAATTCCGGGACCGGTACCATCTGAGAATCTGGGTGGAGGCCCCCTGGGAGGTCCGTCTCCAGCGGCTGGCCCAGCGGGGCGGCCCCGGCTGCGTGGCCCGTTTTCGGGAGCAGTGGATTCCCATGGAGGACCGATATTTTCAGTCCTGCAACGTAAAGGACTGCTGTCATTTGTTTTGGATCGGATGTTAAAATTTCTGAAACAAGGGGCTCCCATTCGCCGTAAATGGCGGCTGGAAGCCCCTCGTCTTATCAAAAAACGCCTAAGGAAAAGGTTCCTCCCCCGTGTCTCACAGGGTGCTTTCCCCCGCCCCCCGGCGGGGCCCCGCCGGCGGATAATCAAACTGAAGGCCAGCACGGCAGTTGGCGACTTATCATCCAGCGGATGTGGCACATTTCTGATGGGTAATCAGATCGCGGCGGGAGAGGCTGCACAATGGAATGGGGAATATCCCTCGGGATATTCCCCATGTAATGGATTTTGTGGCAAACAGGTTCCTGGTTTACCCCCGTGCCTCCCTCTCCTCATTCAAAAAATCCGTCACTTCCCCTGTGATCCGGCCCAGCTGCTCCCGGATGGAGATGTGCTGGGGACACATTGTCTCACACTGGCCGCAGGAAACGCATCGGTCGGGCCGGCTCTCTTCCCCCAGCCTCTCCCACGCCCGCCGGGTCAGAGCGCGGTTTTTGTATACCGACATGCTGTTCCAAAGCTGAAAGCTTCCGGGAATATCCACCCCCGCCGGACAGGGCATACAGTATCGGCAGCCGGTACAGCCATTTTTCAGCCGTTTCCGGAGCAGTCCCGCCGTCTCTTCCACCGCAGCCTGCTCCTCTTCATTCAGGGGGCGGAAGGGGGAGCAGATGTTCACATTGTCCTCCACCTGCTCTTCCGTGGACATGCCGCTCAGCACCACTGCCACACCGGGCTGACCCGCCGCCCAGCGCATCGCCCAGGAGGCGGTGGAGGCGGACGGGTCCAAAGCCCTCAGAGGGGCCATCACATAATCGGGCAGCCGGGCCAGGGAGCCCCCCTTTACCGGCTCCATCACCACAACAGGAACTCCCATGCTCCGGGCCAGCTCCAGTCCCCTCACTCCCGCCTGATGACAGGTATCCATGTAGTTGAGCTGAATCTGACAAAAATCCCAGGAACGGGAGGTCAAAATCTCCTGAAAGACCTCGTAGCTGTCATGGAAGGAGAAGCCCAGGCGGCGCAGCACCCCCCGGCTTTGATACTCCTCCAGCAGCTGCGGAATGCCCAGTTCCGCCATGTTAGCCCATGTTCTTTTCGTCAGGCTATGCAGGAGATAAAAGTCCACATAATTGGTTTTCAGCCGTTCCAGCTGTCTCTGTATGATCTCCTCCGCCCGTGCCCGGCTGTCCACCAACCAACAGGGCAGCTTGGTAGCCAGCAGATAGGAGTCCCGGGGATACCGGGACAATGCCCGGCCCAGAAAGGGCTCACTCTCCCCGTCGTGGTAAGTCCAGGCGCTGTCATAGTAGGTAATGCCCGCCGCCATGGCCCGGTCAATCAGGGCCGCAGCCCGGGTCTCGTCCAGCACCCGCCGCTCCCCCTCCAAAGGGAACCGCATACAGCCATACCCCAGCATAGATGGGGCGGCATCTCCAATTCTCCGGTATTCCATCCTATCCTCTCCTCACTTCTTCTATCATCTGTTCCACGGCCTGGGCCACATAGATTGGAAGGGTCTGCTCCTTTACACCGGCAATCACCACGCCGCAGCTGTTCATGGGAATCAGAAACTTTTTGGCCCTGCATCCCCCCACCGCCTCCGCCATGGCGGGAGTTACCTCCCCCAGAATGGCGTGGGCTACCACAATGCCCACTGGGCCCAGCACCGCGTCAGCGTCCATCACTCCCCAGATGACCGGGTTCTCTCCTGTGGCCCCATAGTCCGCCCCCGCTTTCAGCATGGTGGCGGTAGCGATGCTGTTTGTCCCCAGGGCATACACCTGAGCCTGGGGCAGACGGGCTTTCACCCCCTCCACCAGCAATTTCCCGAGACGGCCGCCCTGGCCATCCACAATTACAATTTTCACGCCCTTGTCTCCTTTTTCACGGCTCTCTCCCAACAGACAACATACCATACGGTTCGCTTCCGGGGAGGCCCCGGCTGTCCAGTCCGGTCTTGGGACCCCGCGGCTTTTTTCTTATCTTACCATATTCTCTTCCCTTTGCAAAGAAAAAGGGCCATAAAAACAAAATAAGGCCACCCGCCGGGCCTGCGGCATAAGATGACCCGGGGGTGGTTTCCATACGTTCACTATTTGACGGCGACAGCCGCGATCTGCTGGTTCTGGCGGTCACCCTATCCGCCCTGCTGGCCCAGGACCAGGACCAGGAACAGATTGGACGGATGGCCGCCTTTTTTACCATCGTGGGGGATACTCTGGCCCTGTTTGCCCTTCAACCCGGTCTATTCCAGTGCGGAGGCTGCCAGACTGACCAAACGCCCCCCTCCGGAGGCTCCGGGGCCTGTCAGCGGGAGCAGCGCGGAGATCAGGATCCGAAGTAGGACCGGATCTCCTCCAGCCGTTCAATGGCCGCCTGATATCCCTTGGCCCACAGCAGGCGCAGCTTTTTCGGGTTGCGCTCGGTACGGGATACTCCCATGGTGGAGTCCGGCGCAATGACCAGCAGCTTGCCCCGGCGCTCCAATTCAAATATCTCCTCCCGCTCCTGGTTGTACCGCTCCGCCCGATTCTCCATGGCAGAAACAAAGTTGGGATACTCCCTGTATGTTCTGCGGATCAGGGGCATCAGCTTGTCTGGCCGCCGCTGATAGTCCCGCGGATGGGTCATCACCACCAGCAGCCGGTCACATCCCTGATCCATCGCCCGACGCCAGGGAATGCTGTCAGCCACGCCGCCGTCCAGATAGGGCTGCCCGTTCAGGTGGTAGATGGGAAACATCAGCGGCATGGCACAGGTGGCCTGGAGCAGTTCCGAGTGACGGTCCTGCCTGGAGACCTCCATGTAGTCAGCTCTTCCCGTGTTCAAGTTGGTTACCACTGCCTCCACCTGTCCGGGATAGGCTGCAAACGCATCGTAATCAAAGGGAATCAACTCATTCGGAATGGTATCATAGGCAAATTTCAGGCCAAAATAGCTGCGGTTGTCCTTATCCGTCAGGTTGTGCATCCCCATGTAGCGCCGGTCCGGCGCATAGGTGGCCAGTACCTCCAGATTTCTTCTGGGTTGCCGGGAGAGGTAGCTCACCCCATAGGCGATACCCGCCGAGACGCCGATGAGATAGTCCGGCATAATATTCCCCTCCAGCAATCCATCACACACACCGCTGGAAAAAATTGCACGGAGGGCTCCCCCCTCCAAAACCACTCCTGTTTTCATTCCAATGCCCCTTTTGCATCATCTGTAAATTTAAGATCCTTAGTTTGAAGTTCCTGCCTTATCATTACATTATACCCACTTTTCTGTTTTTTGCAATCGGATTGACAGGGGCCCCTCCCAGAGATATGATAAATTCACCTCAGTAAATACCCACTCAGAAAGGATGACCAATATGGCAAACATCTACCCCAGTGTTGAGGGACTCATTGGCAGCACCCCTCTGCTCCGCCTGGAACGATACGGACGGGTCCATCACTTCACCGCCCCCGTGCTGGCAAAATTGGAATATCTGAATCCAGCCGGCTCCTCCAAGGACCGTTTGGCTCTTTTCCTGATCCGGGATGCGGAGGAGCGCGGGCTGTTAAAGCCGGGCTCCACCATCATTGAGCCCACCTCGGGAAACACGGGCATCGGTCTGGCATGTGTGGCCGCCGCTCGCGGCTACCAGGTCATATTGACCATGCCTGATACCATGAGCGCCGAGCGCCGGACCATGCTGGCCGCTTACGGCGCCCGCCTGGTGCTCACCCCCGGCAGTCAAGGCATGCAGGGCGCGGTGGAAAAGGCGGAGGAGCTGGCCCGTTCCATTCCGGGCAGCCTGATTCCCGGCCAGTTTGAAAACCCCGCCAACCCCATGGCCCACTACCGCACCACCGGGCCGGAGATCTGGCGGGACACCGACGGCCGGGTGGATATATTCGTGGCCTGCGTGGGCACCGGCGGCACCCTGTCCGGCACCGGCCGCTACCTCAAGGAGCAAAACCAGCAAATCCGGGTTGTGGCCGTGGAGCCCGACGCCTCCCCTCTGCTCTCCGGCGGCCAGGCCGGTCCCCACGGCATTCAGGGTATCGGGGCCAACTTTGTCCCAGCCACCCTGGACCGCACCGTTTACGATCAGGTCATCCGGGTTAAAGACCAGGATGCCTTCCAGGCAGGCCGTGAGCTTGTCCGGACCGAGGGGGTGCTGGTGGGCATCTCCTCCGGCGCCGCCCTGTGGGCCGCGGGGCAGTTGGCACAGGCGCCGGAAAACCGGGACAAGACCATTGTGGTCCTCCTTCCCGACTCCGGAGACCGCTATCTCTCCTCCCCCATGTTCCAGGACTGACCGCTATGGAGATCCGTACCGCCAAGCCCTCCGACCTGGACAGTCTTGCCGCCGTGGAGGCTCTGTGCTTTCCTCCCGCCGAGGCCGCATCCCGCAGTGATCTCCAGGCCCGCCTGGCCGTCTATTCCAACCATTTCTGGCTTCTCAGCCACGGCGGCCGCCTGATCTCCTTTGTCAATGGCATGGTCAGCAATGAACCGCACCTGCGGGATGACATGTATCAAAACGCCGCCCTCCACCGGGAGGACGGCCTGTGGCAGATGATTTTCGGCGTAAACACCATCCCGGAGTGCCGGCGGCAGGGCTGCGCCCGCCTTTTGCTTCAGCGGGCCATTTCGGACGCCCGGACCCAGGGCCGGGCGGGGCTTGTGCTGACCTGCAAGCCCGCCCTGATCCACTATTACGCCTCTCTGGGCTTTGTTGCGGAAGGGGTATCGGAATCGGTCCATGGGGGCGCCGTCTGGCATCAGATGCGGCTGCGCTTCCAGCCGCATGCGCCATGATAAATTTTCTGGTAAATATTACAGCCGAATAATTTGCCTGGAAGGTCCTAACACTAGGGATACATCATCCAAATGAGGAGGTATCCCTATGAAACGTCCCGTTCCCTTCCGCCGGGTGCTGGCCCCTCTGCTGGCTTTGGCCATGGTATGCGCCCTGACCCTGCCCGCCTCTGCCTTTTTCTGGAACAAGAAAGACAATGCCCCCTATGTGGCAGACTTCTCCAAAAATGGGCTGATTGGCTCTATCATCTCTTTCGAACCTGAGGATTTCGTGGTAAAAACTGACAACAAAGCCACTTTGAACAGCATTACCGTCAACACCCTTCCCGACCCCGGGGCCGGCACACTGGTCATCGGCGGCCAGCCCGTGGAGATTGGCTCTGTGGTGGACAGCACAGCTCTGGGCGGTCTGAGATTCCAGGCCTCTCAAAAGCCCTCCGTCACCACTGCGGAATTTACCTTTACCCCCTCCTTCTCCTCCGGCCAGGACTGCCGTTCCACCACAGTGACCCTGTATCTGCTCACAGAAAAGAACCAAGCCCCCGTGGCCAGAAACATGGACCTGTCCACCTACAAAAATATCGCCATCACCGGATATTTTGACGCCGTGGACACCGAGGGAGACCCTCTTACCTTCCAACTCACCTCCACGCCCGCCCGGGGCGCCGTCTCTTTGGCTGAGGACGGCTCAAGTCAGTTCGTCTACACGCCCTATGAGAACAAAACGGGCCGTGACTCCTTCACGTATATGGCCGTGGATCCTGCCGGCAACAGCTCCGAGGGCAAAGTCACCGTTGTGATTGAAAAACCGGACACCAAAGTGACTTACGCGGACTTGGAGGGCAGCAGCGCCCATAAGGCCGCCATCCGTCTGGCTGAAGAGGGTGTCTATGTGGGACAATACGTGAACGGACGCTATTTCTTTGACGCAGGTGCTCCCGTCAGCCGCGCCCAGTTCCTCACCATGGCCATGGCCGTGTCCGGTGTCCAGCCCCTGGAGGACGTCACCCTCACCGGCTTCAGCGACGACAGCGCCATTCCGACCTGGGCCAAGGGCTCCGTCTCCGCCGCCCTGAAAACCGGCGCAATCCAGGGCTCTCAGGATGAGTCCGGCGCACCTGTCTTCGGACCAGATACCCCCGTCACCCGGGCCGAAGCCACTGTCATGCTCAACAATCTGCTCCATGTCACCGACGTACCCGCGGAGGTATTCTTCTCCGGCACCGAAACTCACTGGGCCTCTCAGGCCGCGGCCAACCTGGCGGCCTCCGGGGTCATCCGCCCCGACGACATGGGGGCCGTCCCCCTGTCTGACCAGCTGACCCGCGGCGAAGTCGCGGAGATGCTGGACGGCGCCCTTGACGTGCTGGCCGCCCGGGAGAGCGGCAGCTGGCTGCCTTGGTAATTCCATCCCCTCAAGAAAAGCATAAAAGCAGACCTGGAACTGATCCAGGTCTGCTTTTTCATTCTGTACCAGAAAACGGCACTCAATCCTCGTCTGCCGCCGCGTCATAAATCGCCCGGCCGCCCGCAGGATTGGCGGGGGGAACAGCCGCCACACCGGCGGCCGCCCGGAACCGGGCTCTGGACTTCTTAATCTCGTCGTAAGCCTCGGCCACAGCTTCCTCCGTGCGGCGCAGGGCGTCCTCACAGTACTCGTTGGCCGACCGCTTTAAATCCCGGCTGCGCTCCTCTGACTGCTGCATCAGCTCATTGGCGCGCTGCTTTGCCTGAAGGGTAATTACATCCTCCGCCAGCAGCTGGCGCGCTTTGTCCTCCGCCGCCTTGCGGATAGACTCCGCCTCCCGTTTGGCCGAGGCCACCAGCTCCGCCCGGTTGGCCATCATTTTCCTGGCCTCACCCAGCTCCATGGGGAACTGGCTCCGGATATCGTCAATCAGGTCCAGGGCACGGTCCCGCTCAATTACACATTTGTCACTGGACAGAGGGGCATTTTTCGCCTCGTCAATCATTTCAAAGAGCATGTCCAGCAGCTCTTCCACACCGCTTGCCATCCGTCAGCCTTCCTTTCCTTCCAGTTGTCTCATGCGTCCATTCACATCGTCCACAATTTCCCGGGGCACAAAATCTCCCAGATTGGCCCCGTAACGGGCCATCTCCTTCACAATGGTAGAGCTGAGATATGTATACTTCTCGCTGGAGGCCAAAAACATGGTCTCCAGCTTCGGATTCAGCTTGCGGTTGATGACCGCCATCTGAACCTCCTGCTCAAAATCAGACACCGCCCGCAATCCCTTCACCACCACATGGGCCCTCCGGCGCTTTGCATAGGCCGCCAGCAGCTCATCGGAGAAGTCCACCTCCACATTGTGAAAGCGCTCGGTGGACCTGCGCAGCAGGTCCACCCGCTCCTCCGGGGTAAACATTCCCTGTTTCTTGGAGTTGACCATTACGCACACGATCAACTTGTCAAAGCAGGCGGCCGCCCGCTTGATGATATTCAAATGGCCCAGCGTCACCGGGTCAAAACTGCCCGGATAAATGGCGGTGCTCATCCTCGATCACTCCCCGCCCGGCGGTAAACACTCAGCTTGATTTTACCGTACCGGTACTCTCTCCCCTGTTCATAGGGGGGCGCCAACGGGGGAAGATTCCGGTCCGCGGCACTTTCGCAAACTATTATACCATGTTCCCGAAGAATGTCAAACCTTGCAATGGCCTCCAAGCTGCGGTCCGCAAGATCGCTCTGATAGGGCGGGTCCAGCAGAATCAGGTCAAAGCGCTCCCGGCAGGAGGTGAGAAAGGAGATCCCGTCGCCCTGCACCACCTGTGCCGTCTCCTGAAATCCGCAGACACGGAGGTTGTCCCGAATCAGGACGGCGGCCTCCCGCCGCTGCTCCACAAAGGTACAGTGGGCCGCGCCTCTGGACAGGGCCTCAATACCCAGCTGGCCGGTGCCGCCAAAGAGGTCCAGCACTTTCCTTCCCTCAATCTCAAATTGAATAATATTAAACAGGGACTCCTTTACCTTGTCGGTAGTCGGACGGGTGTCCATCCCCTGAAGCTCTTTCAAACGTCTGCCGCGGGCAGATCCGGAAATCACACGCATATGTTTTCTTCCTTTCTGTACAAACAGCTCAGGCGGACTTCTTTCCGCCCCATTCCGCCCGTCGCGGGAGTTGCAGCTCCAAATCTACTCGTGTGGACGAAAATACTGGTAAACCGCCTGGGCGGTATTGCTGGGCACCACGGCCTGAAGCTCCTCCAGGGAGGCAGCCTTCACCGCCTTTACGCTCTTGAATCGCTTCAGCAGCTGGGCGCGGCGTTTTTCCCCCACCCCAGGTATTTTGTCCAAAACAGAGGTTTTTACGTGTCCCGCCTGGAGCTGCCGGTGGTATTCAATGGCAAAACGGTGGGTCTCCTCCTGAATTTGGCCAATCAGCGCAAACACCGCCGGAATGGCCTGGATGCCGATCTCCCGTCCATCCGGATGGACCAGGGCACGGGTGCGGTGGCGGTCATCCTTTACCATGCCAAAGGCGGGGATGTCCAGATTCATCGTTTCCAACACCCGTTGGGCCACCTTTACGTGCTCATGGCCGCCGTCGATGAGAAGCAGGTCCGGCTTATCCAAAAATTTTTCATCCCCATCCAGGTATCGGCGGAACCGGCGGGTAAGCACCTGTTCCATGGAGGCGTAGTCGTCGGGACCCGTCATATCCTTCAGCTTAAACCGGCGGTAGTCCCTTTTCATAGGCTTTCCATCCACATATACCACCATGGAGGCCACAATGTCGCTGGCCCCCTGGTTGGAGATGTCGTAGGATTCCATCCGCCGGGGCGGTTCTTCCAGTCCAAGCATGCGTCCCAAGGCCTCCAGCAGCTTATTCTGCCGCTCCTCCCGGGTGGTGGCCCGTTCCACCTCCTCCCGGGCGTTCTGATTGGCCAGTTTAATCAGATCCAGTTTCGCTCCCCGCTGCGGACTGACCAGCTCCACCCGGTGTCCCACCTGCTCAGACAGCATCCTGGTTAAAGGCACCTGGTCGGACAGCTCGCAGGGAAGGAGTATCTGCCTGGGCAGGCGGACCCGGCCCACATAGTACTCCCGCATAAGGGAGGACAGCACGCCCTCCTCGTCCTCCTCCACGGGGGAGGGAAAGAGGTCAAAGTCCTTGGCCGCCAGTTCCCCCTCCATGTAGTGGAGAACCACAAAGCAGCTCTTGGCTGTCCCCCGGAAAAACCCGGTGACGTCGGTATCCGCCAGGGAACCGGCAATGACCTTCTGACGTTTGCCCAGAAGTTCAATGGCCCGCAGGCGGTCCCGGATCTCGGCGGCCCGTTCAAATCGCAGTTCCTCCGCCGCCCGTTCCATCTCACAGGTCAGGTCCGTCTGGACCTCCCTGAAGCGTCCCTCCAGCAGGGAAACCGCCTGGGCTATGGCCTGGTCGTGCTGCTCCTTCAGCTCCTCTCCCCGGCAGTAGCCGTCACATTTTCCCATGTGGTAGTTGAGGCAGGGCCGCTCCTTCCCAATGTCCCGGGGGAATTTTTTCCCGCAGGAGGGCAGACGCAGGGCAGTGCACAGGGCGTCAATAATGGCCTGGGTGCTGTGCCGACTGGCGTAGGGGCCAAAATACCGCGCCCCATCCTCCGCCGCCTTTCCCGCCAGGGAAAATTTAGGGTAGGCCTCGTTGGACAGCCGGATATAGGGGTAGCCCTTGCTGTCCTTGAGCAGAATGTTGTATCGGGGCTGGTGCCGCTTGATCAGGGAGCACTCCAGCACCAGAGCCTCAAACTCGCTGTCAGCGATGATAACATCAAAATGGTCGATCTGAGACACCATGGCCCGGGTTTTCTCCGTATGAGAAGCAGAATCTTGAAAATACTGGGACACCCGGTTTTTCAGCGCCTTGGCTTTCCCCACATATATCACCGTGTTTTTAACGTCCTGCATAATATAGACGCCCGGCTTCAGAGGCAGCGAGTGGGCCTTATCTTTTAACTCGTCAAATGTCATGGCAATTCTCCAAAGACAAACAGTATGGGTATCACAATCCCCGAACCCTCCGCTCCAAAATGCGTCTTCCGTGTTTCAACGCCCCAGGTCGGGATGCAGCGCCCCTGGGGGATCAATCGCCGCCCCCGCATCGGCGCCCGCCAGAGGCAGGATCTGGATAAATTTCAGCACCGGCAGCCGCCTCTTCCCACATTCCACACGGCGCACAATCCTGCGGAACGATGTCGGCATTTCCTTTCACCGCGGCCCTCCATGTTTCCACCGTCCCCTGACATACATATCAAAAAAGGCACCGCCCAGCGGTGCCTTTTCCTTGGTAAACGGCTTACTCAGAGAAATCAGAAGAAATCATTTTGTACAGCGCTTCGACCGCTTCTTTCTCATCGGGTCCGTCTGCAGTCAGCTTAATGGGAGTGCCCTTCACAATACCCAGGGACAACACACCCAGCAGGCTCTTGGCATTGACCTTCCGCTCCTCCTTTTCTACCCAGATGGAGCTTTTAAACTCGTTGGCCTTCTGGATAAAGAAAGTAGCGGGTCTGGCGTGCAGGCCGACCTGATTGTTCACGACTGCTTCCTGACTATACATAGCTGTACCTCCGCCTCGTCGTTTTTGTGTGACATTAGCATACCAGATTTAGCCCGCCGCCGTCAATGATATTTTTCACAAATATTACATGGCTTTTAACCAAAAATTACGGGGGATATATGACATCTTGTGGAAACCTGCCTAAATTCACAAACCATTTTTCTTTGCCTTCCCCGCGCACGGCTTCTTTTTCTGCATCGAATATCCTTTTTTCTGTCCCCGTGTTTCCACCAGGCCCAACAAATAATCCGCAGAAACATGATATAATCCGCATAGAGCAATCAGATGGCGCAGAGGAAGTTCATTGGCCCCCCGTTCATACCGGGCGTACATAGTCTGGGATGTCCCCAAAAGCCGCGCCACATCCCGCTGGGTCAAATCCGCATCCTCCCGCAAATCCCGCATTCTTTTCACATACGCCGGCTCCACGTCTTCACCCTCTATTCGCGCTTTGTGAAATCACGTTATCATATGGAAGATATTGTCTCTTGACTTTAGTAAAAATCTTTACTAAAATGTATCTAACAATATTATAATGTGGCGTTTTTCGACTCACATTGAAAGGAGGTGCTAGTTCCATGAGCTGCCCCAATCCGCCCGATGACCTTCTGGATGTACTTGCCCGCCGCATCGGTCTCTCCTGTCTGTCCGACTTGTGCAGCACAAGCTGCCGACCCCAGCTGCTGCAAGTACTCAGTGATCTTTCCCCCGGGGATTTTCCACTCTGCCAATGGAACGAAGCTATTTCCTATCTCCTGCGGAATGATATGGCCTGTTCCTCGCCGGTGCAGGCCAAAACCCACCTTTTGGCCTATCTGAACACCCAGTAGTTACAGAACAATAAAAATCGAGCGTACACAGATAGTTTGTGTACGCTCGATTTTTGTATTCCCAGCAACCACGTATTTAAAAAAGATGTTTGGTAGGGGGGATTTTTCCCCTCACTTCAGCTCCGCAACGGTGACCCCGTCTTCACCCTCGCCGTAGCGGCCGGGACGAAACGTTTTCACATACCGGCTGCGCCTGAGGTAGGTCCTGACAGCATTTCTGACCGCACCTGTGCCCTTGCCATGAATAATAGTCACCGTCTCCAGCTTGCCCATCATGGCGGTATCCAAAAACTGCTCCAGCACGGCAATGGCCTCGTCGGTCATCATACCCCGCAGGTCAATCTCCGAGGGGACCGCGGCGGTACGCAGTGTATGCTCCGCCCGGGCCACAATACGCCTGGCCTCCTTCTGGGACTGGGTCTCCCCTTCCACCACGCGAACCTCCTCCTGTTTGGCGGAAATCTTTAAAATGCCCGCCTGAAGCTGGAGCGTACCGTCCTTATTCACCGTAAGCACGGCGGCCCTTGTCCCCATGGACACCAGCTCCACCGTGTCCCCGGCCACAGCGGGCCGGGTGGGGGGCGGAACCTCAGCCTCCGGAGCAGAGCCGCCGATGTTCCGCTCCGCCTCATTGAGCAGACGGCGGGACTCGGCCCGGCTGTCATTGACCTGCTGCCAGTCCAGCTTATCCTGACGCTTTTTCATATCCTTCAGCTCAGCGATAGCCAAATCGCTGGCCGCCCGGGCCTCCTGAATGATCGTCCGGGCCTCGGCCTGGGCCTTCTCCACCACCTTGGCCCGTTCTTCCTCCAGCTTTTGCCGATACTCCCGGGCCTTGGCGGCAGACTGCTCCATTTCCAGCTTCAGCCGTTTGGCCTCCGTCCGCTCCCGCTCCATCTCCTGGCGCTGCTGGTCCAGCTTGGTGAGCACATCTTCAAAGCGAACATTCTCCGCATCCAGCCGGGCGGCCGCCTTTTCGATGATATAATCGGGCAGACCCAGACGGCGGGAGATGGCAAAGGCATTGGATTTTCCGGGAATGCCCATTACCAGTCGGTAGGTGGGTGCCAGAGTCTCCACATTAAACTCGCAGGAGGCATTTTCCACCCTGGATGTGGTCATGGCGTATACCTTCAGCTCGGCATAGTGGGTAGTGGCACATACCTGGGCCCCCAGGCCCCTGGCCGACTCGATTACGGCGGCGGCCAGGGCAGCCCCCTCCACCGGGTCCGTCCCCGCCCCCAGCTCGTCAAAAAGAATCAGGGTATCCCGGTCCGCCTCCTCCAGAATGCCCACAATATTGGTCATGTGGGAAGAGAAGGTGGACAGATTCTGGGCGATGGACTGCTCATCTCCAATGTCCGCCAGCACCCGCTCAAACACCCGGACGGTGGAATCATCCTTTGCTGGAATGTGCAGTCCGCACTGGGCCATCAGGGTGATAAGTCCAATGGTTTTCAGCGTCACCGTCTTGCCTCCGGTATTTGGGCCGGTGATCACCAGGGTATCAAATCTCTCCCCAAGCTCCAAATCGTTGGCCACCGCCTTCTTCCGGTCCAGCAGGGGATGCCGCGCTCCCCGCAGGCGTAAATACTTGTCAGACAGCTTGGGCTCGGTGCATTCCAGCTTCAGTGACAGCTGGCCCCGGGCAAAAATGGTGTCCAGCCAGATGAGAAGCCGATAGTCCTCCAGAATGTCCTCCTTGTGGGCGGCACACTGGGCAGACAGCTCGGCCAGGATACGCTCAATCTCCTTTTTCTCCTTGGCCAGCAGCTCCCGCAGTTCATTGTTGGCCTTTACCACTCCCATCGGCTCAATAAAGAAAGTAGACCCGGTGGCAGACACGTCGTGGACCAGACCGGGAACCGCATTTTTGTACTCCGACTTCACGGGCACCACATACCGGTCGGACCGGATGGTAATAATGGACTCCTGGAGGTATTTGGACTGGTTGGAGGAGATCAGCTTTTGGAGAATGTCCCGCACCTTGGCCTCGGTGGCCCGCATGTGACGGCGGATAGAGGCCAGCTCCGTGCTGGCAGAATCGGCAATTTCCTCCTCTCCCAGAATGGAATTGGTAATCCGGTCCTCCAAAAAACGGTTGGGCGTGAGCGCCTTAAACAGGTGGGAGACGGCGTTTTTCTCCTCACCGCCGCCGTACTCTCCCGCGGACCGGGCCGCCCGCAGCACAGCGGCCACATCCATCAGTTCCCGGGTGGAAAGGCTCCCTCCCATGTCTGCCCGCTGAATAGAGGAGGCCACGGGCTTCACCCCTGAGAAGCCGGGACTGCCCCGAAGAATCAGCATATTCACCGCCGCGGACGTCTCCTTCTGTGCCCGCGCCACGTCGTCCATATCGGTCATGGGACGCAGGGCCAGGGCCCGCTCCTTTCCTTCCTCAGTGACCGCGCAGTCGGCCAGCAGATTCAGCACCCGGGGCAGCTCCAGAGTCTGAATGGACTTTTCAAATAAGTTGCTCATATCTTAAAACTCCTGTATGGATCAGATATTTATGGTGTTTCAGCTTTTTATTTTCTCACAAAGATGCCGTTTTGACAAGAGTGTGTGGGAAAGGTCACTGCCGCAGATAAGTGTTTCTGAAATAAACTACGGCGCTTTGACAAAAATCAGTTTGTTAAAGTTACTGGAAGCGGTTATCCAGATAATATATAAAATATGGAACAGTTTGAAGCTTTTTGCGTCTAAAATAATAACAAGTGCAATATAAAAGTTAGGGGAGAGACAGCATGAAGAAACAAACTGTGGGCATAGTTATCATTTGTCTGGCTGCTGCCGCACTTACATCCACTATGAGTCGTACATTCGAAAATAAGCCGTTTCAGGATCTGAATGTTACCGAAATTGAGTCTGCGTCTGTCTTTCTGGGACCTCCTGACCAAACAATAAAAATTGCAGAAATCAAGGAACTGGTTGAATATCTTGGAGAGATTGTAATTTATAACAAGGACAACTCCTATACCGAGTATGCAGGTCAAACCTGCGTCTTTACCCTTACCAAAACAAACGGAACACAGCTGCAAGTCGCGGCATTCAATCCCTTTGTCATCATTGATGGTGTGGGGTACAAATGCAAATATGAACCATGTGAAGCACTGAACCGCTATGGAAACAGCTTGCGATCTGGCTGACAAACGATCAGATTGGCGCCATACACTTCGGGACAGGTCGCCCTGCGTGGGATGAAAGAGGCGGAGATATCCGGAGACTGGTGGGGAGACTTGGAACACCACCTCCAACCAGCCCCCTCTCACATATATTTAACTTGAATTTTACCCCGTTCAGGTAGAACATAACAGCCTTCCGGCATAAAATAGGGACAAGAAAAGGGAGAGCACATTCCCAGACACCGGAGCCGGACAGCTTTGACCCAGCCGGCAGAGACCGTCCGACCCGTTCCATATACCGTCCCCCTCGGGGGCGGAACCCTTTTTCAATTTCAGTTGCTTTCATCCTTACTCTTTTTCATTTCTTTTATCCTCATCAAAGCAGCGCGGGCGCCGGTTTTTTCCGGCGCCCGCGCTGCTTACAGCCTGCTACAGGTCCATTGGCATCCACCAGCCGAACCGGCAGTTCTAAACAGCCGACCGAAGATCGAACGCTACATGTGCTCCGGGAGCGGGCCTCCATCCTCCATGCCGTTCAGAGGACGGTACGCGGTGAAATACATGGTGGTAAAGCAGGCCACTCCCCCTACCAGCTGGGACACCGCCTCCGCCGCAAAAACCCCTGTGGTTCCCATCCAGATGGGCAAAATCACCGTCAGCGGGGCATTGATAATGGCCTTGCGCAGCAGGGAGAAAAAAACTGCCTGCCGGGACCGTCCCAGACTGACAAAAACCGCCTGCCCCGCCATCTGGAGGGACATGGGAATAAACAAACAGAAATAGAGTCGCAGCGCTGGAATTCCCTTCTGAATGATCTCCGCCTCGTCGTTAAAGATGTGGATCAGCAAGCCTGGCGCCGCCATGGCCAGCAGCCAGAAAGCCGCGGAGTAAATTACAGTCACTCCCACGCTGAATCGGATGGACTTCCTCACCCGGCTGTACTGCCCGGCCCCGTAATTAAAGCCCGTCACAGGCTGGGCTCCGTTGGTCAGCCCGTGAACCGGCATGGTAAACACCTCCCGCAGGGAATTGATGATGGTCATAATCCCCACGTACAGGTCCCCGCCGTAGACCTGGAGGGTGGCATTGCACACCACCTGAACCAGGCTGTTGGTCATGTTCATAAAAAAACCGGACAATCCCAGACTGACAATTCTTTTCGTCCGGCGGCCCTCCAGCCGGAGGCAGTCTTTCCGCAGCCTTAAAATCGCTTTACGCCCGGTCAGAAACCAGAGCACCCAGGCCGCAGACAAGCCCTGGGCAATGATGGTGGCCAGAGCGGCCCCCCTCACTCCCATATTCAGATAAAAAATAAAAACCGGGTCCAGCACAATATTGACGGCCGCCCCCACCACCACCGTCATCATGCCTACCCGGCCGAATCCCTGGGCATTGATGAAAGGGTTCATCCCCAGACTGATCATTACAAAAAGGGTGCCGCACAGATAGATGGTCATATAATCGTCGGCGTAGGAAAATGTATCCGTGCTGGCCCCGAACAGGTAGAGAACAGGCTCTTTCAGGGCCAAGAAAAAGGCAGTGGCGGAAATTCCCAGGACCACAAGCAGTGTAAAGGAATTTCCCAGTATATGTTCCGCCTCCTCCCGGTCCCCCTGTCCACGGCAGATGGAGCAAAGGGGCGCGCCCCCGGTGCCGCACAGGTTGGCCAGGCCCATGATGATGGACACAATGGGAATGGTAATCCCAATGCCGGTGAGGGCCAAGTGGCCGCTTCCAGGCAGACGGCCCAAATAGATGCGGTCCACCACACTGTACAGCACATTGACCAGCTGGGCCGCTGTCATAGGCAGGGCCAGGGACATAATGTTGCGGGAAACGCTCCCCTGTGAAAAATCATTCTTTGTTTGGGTCACCAAGACACACCTTCCTCTTGGTCCCGGCCGTCAAAAGGCTGCTGACAGAGTGTCCATCAGCAGCCTTTTGACGGCCCCTCGTCTCATTCTTCCAAATAGTTTAACACAGATTTTACTAAAACGGAAGACCTCACCCATTATTTTGACCTTCGGTCCGGCTTCAAATTGGCCCGGCGGTATTTTCCGGGCAATAAGCCTGATACAGATATTGAATTGCTTCCACATAGCCCTGAAATCCCAGACCGATGATGGACTTTTCACAGGCCCGCCCCGCATAGGAAAGCTGCCGGAAGGGCTCACGGGCACTCACGTCTGACAGATGGACCTCCACCGCAGGCAGGCCCACCGCCTTTAAGGCGTCCAGGATGGCTACGCTGGTATGGGTATAGGCGGCGGGATTGATGACAATGGCGTCCATCTCCCCATAGGCCCCCTGGATCCGGTCCACAATAGCCCCCTCATGGTTGGACTGGAACACCTCCACCTGGATGCCCAGCCCCTGGCAGGTCTGCCGCACCAGCTCTACAAGGGCGGCATAGTTCTGTTTTCCATATATGTCGGGCTCCCGAATCCCCAGCAAATTTAAATTCGGCCCGTTGATAACCAACAGCTTCACAGCTTCAGCCTCCTTATGATTTCACATACCGCCTCTTCCACGGAAACATTGTCCACCCCAAAGTCCGCCATCTCCTCATACAGCGGCAGGCGGCGGCGGTACAGCTCCTCCAGCCCGCGGGCCTGGGAGACGGGCCGCCCCTGGGTGGGCAGCAGAGACAGCTCTCTGCGGAGGAAGACAACGACGGCGTTTTGACGCATGGGGTCCCGGTTCTCCTCCCGGGTGACGGCGCCGCCCCCTGTGGCAATCACCAGTCCCGACTCCCTTCCCACCTGGCACAAGACCTGGTGCTCCAACTGCCGGAAGGCCTCCTCCCCAGAGCGGGCGAAGAGCTCCGGAATGGAGCACCCCGCAGCTTCTGCCACCATGGCGTCGGTGTCCGCCAGCTTCCGGTTCAGCCGGGCGGCCAGCACATGGCCCACCGTGGTTTTGCCGCAGCCCGGCATCCCGATGAGGACAATATTTTCAGTCTCCTTTTCCATTTCCCGGGTAATTTCCCCCACCCGGCCGTCCGGAATGGACCTGTCCATAAAAAGCTCTGCCGCCGCCTTGGCCTGGGCCGTCAGCATCCCCAGGCCATTGGCATAAGGGAGGCCCCTCCGCTCCGCGTCCAGCAGCAGCCGGGTCCTGGCCGGGTTGTAAATCAGGTCAAAGACCCCTTCCAGCCCGGGAAACAGGTCCAAATCCACCGGAGCAACCCCGGTGCCGGGATACATGCCCACAGGCGTGGTGTTGACAATCAATTGGGCGTCGGCGTGACGGGATAAATTTTCATAGTTGTCTTGTCCGGAGCGGGAAACGGCGATCCGGTCCCCTGCCCCCATATCCTCCAGGACGGCATGGACCGTGAGTGAGGCCCCCCCGGTGCCCAGTACCAGCACCTTTTTCCCTTCCACCCGGGCCCCCGCGGACCGGAGAAGGTAGGCAAATCCGTCATAGTCGGTGTTATGCCCCAGGAGCGTTCCGTCAGACCGGCGGAGGACGGTGTTGACGCTGCCGATGCGTCTGGCCTGCGGAGTCAATTCCCGGCAGTATGGGATGACTGCTTTTTTATAGGGAATGGTCACATTCAGCCCCCGAAAGGCTCCCCCTTCCAAAAAGGGGCCCAGCTCCTCCGGTTTCAGCTCCACCAGCTGGTAGTCATAGTCCCCCAGCCGGCGGTGGATGGCGGAAGAAAAGCTGTGGCCCAGCCGCTCCCCAATCAGGCCGTATTCCAGTGCGCCCACAGTCAACAGATCACCTCATTATAGGTGCCCAGATAACGCAGCTCCTCACTGTCCGACTCCAAATCACGGAACAGCTTCTCCACCTCCGGTGCATAGACAGAGGCCTCGATGTCGAAATAGAACATAAACTCAAACTCCCGGCCGGGAAGGGGACGGCTCTCCAGCTTCTGCAGGTTGATGTTCAGGGCATAGAACTTGGCCAGCACATTGTACAGGGACCCCGGCTTGTGGGGCAGGGTCATCATCAGGGAGGTGCGGTCCGCCCCGGGATAGATTTCCGGCTTTTTGGAGATGCAGATGAAACGGGTGTAGTTGTTGTCCTGGTCCTGTACATTCTCCTGCAGGATGTGCAGCCCGTAGTGCTCGGCGCAGAACCGGGAGGACAGGGCGGCCACATCGGTGCGGTCGGACTCGGCCACCATGCGGGAGGCCAGCGCCGTGTTCTCCACAACCGTCACCTTGACCCCTTTCAAATCAGCCAGATAGCTGGCACACTGGTTGATGGCCTGTTCATGGGAGTAGATTTCCCGAATGTCCTCCAGACCGGCGCCGTGCCTGGCCAGCAGGTTGTGGCTGATTTTCAGACGGGCGGCGCGTACGATGGAGAAGTTGTGGCGGAGCATCAGATCGTACACCGCTTTCACCGAGCCGGCAGTGCTGTTCTCAATGGGCAGAATGCCGTATTGGCACATGCCGCTCTCCACCGCCTTGAACACATGGTCAAAGGTCTGAAAGTACATGATAGTGGGGGCCTTGAACAGCCGGTCACAGGCAATTTGGGAATAGGCTCCCTCAATACCCTGACACGCCACAGTGGGCCGCTGGGGAAAAAGGCTTGGCGTGGCTGCCAGCGCCTGCCGGATCCCCTCATAGACGCCGGAGGGAGTGCCCAGCTTGGCGTTCTGGTAGGAACGGCTGGCGGACAGCAGGGTGCGGTACATGGACTGGGCATAGTCGGCCAGCTCCTCCCCTGCCTGTTCCCCCACCTTGCCCAGCAAGGTCCGCTCCCGGCCCGCGTCCAGGACGGGCATTCCTTTCTCCCGCTTGTATTCGGCAACCTCGCCAGCGGCCTCCATCCGGGACCGAAACAGCTGAACCATTTGCTGGTCAATTTCATCAATCTGTGCACGAAGTTCTTCCAGACTTTTACTCATGGGTATGACCTCCTAAAATATGTTTGACTTTCTTTGACAACCAAATTTGGATGGGCGGCATGGCAGACAGCTTCCATATCCCGGCCAGAATGGGCCGCAGACACCCATCCGGTCTGAACGGACGAAAGCACCGAATCAAAATTGGTCTTTCAGTCTGGCTGGGCTGTCCAGCAGGGCGTCCAGCAGGACCAGGGCGGCGGCGCTTTCTACCACAGGGACCGCCCGGGGGACAATGCAGGGGTCGTGGCGGCCGGTGACCGTCAGTTTTTCTCCCTCCATCCGGGAGAGAGACACGCTGTTCTGCTCCCTGGCGATGGAGGGGGTGGGCTTGAAGGCTGCCCGGAACACCAGGGGCATCCCTGTGGAAATACCGCCCAAAATTCCTCCGGCATGGTTGCTGGACGTGACCACTCTGCCCCCTTTCACCTCAAAGGGGTCGTTGTTCTCCGACCCTCGCAGACGGGATGCGGCAAAGCCGGCGCCAAATTCAACCCCCTTGACGGCGGGGATGCCGAACAGGGCGGCGGCCAGACGGCCTTCCAGTCCCCCAAACATAGGATCCCCCACGCCGGCAGGCAGACCCATGACCATACACTCCACCACGCCCCCTACCGAGTCCCCCTGGGACCTGGCTTCCAGAATGACCGCCCGCATCCTTTCCCCGGCATTTTGATCCAGCACCGGAAAGGAAGCCCGTCCAATATTGTCAAGTAATTCAGCTTGCTCCCCATTGGGAGAAAAGGGACAATCCTCCACCTCAGCCACCGACTGGATGTGGGCGGCCACCTGTATCCCCCTCCGTCTCAAAATCTGGAGGGCCACCCCCCCTGCTACACACAGCGGAGCAGTGAGCCGGCCGGAGAAGTGCCCGCCCCCGGCCACATCCTGAAATCCGCCGTACCGCACCTGGGCGGTGTAGTCGGCATGTCCCGGCCGGGGTACGTCCTTCATCTTTTCGTAGTCCCGGGAACGGGTATTGGTGTTCTCAATGACAGCGGTAAGGGGCGCGCCGCAGGTCACGCCATCCGCCAGCCCACATAGAATGCGTGGGCTGTCCTTCTCTTTCCGGGGAGTGGCTACGGGGTCCCGGCCCGGGGCCCGGCGCTGGAGAAAGAGCTCCAGCGCCTCCAAATCCACCCGTTCCCCCGCCGGCAGGCCGTCCACCGTCACTCCGATGGCCGGAGCATGAGACTGTCCAAAAATGGAGACGTGAAGATTTTTACCCAGGTATGAGGCCATCCGCCTTTCCTCCCAACATTCGGTAGTGTTCCCAAAACTGGGGGTAAGATTTTTCCACACATTCAGCGCCCGTCAAGCATATTGGCTTTACGCATTTGACGGCCACGGCAGCAGCCATCATGGCGATGCGGTGATCGTTTTGGCAGTCCACGGTGACACCGCCCTTCAGACGGTCCACTCCATGGATCGTCAGGCTGTCCTCTCCCTCCTCCACCTGTGCCCCCAGAGCGCCTAATGTCCGGGTCACGGTTTTCAGCCGGTCGCTCTCCTTCATCCGCAGACGGGCTGCGTTGGTCAGTCGGCAGGTTCCCGACCGTAATGCCGCCATCACCGCCAGGGGTGGCACCAGATCGGGACACTGGGACACGTTCAGATCCACATCCCCAGGGCGGGCCAGCTGACAGCAATGGGATGCAATCACCCTGTCCCCCTGGGCAGAGGCGGGATTCAACCCCCGAATCTCCACCCGGCCGCCCAGAAAGTTGGCGGCGTACCAAAACGCGGCCTGGGACCAGTCGGCCTCCATCTCCCGGCGCTGGGGCTGATAGTGCTGCCCCCCGGGAATATGGAACCGGTTCCCCTCCTTGGTCACCGCGATACCGGAATCCCCCAGGGCCTCCAAAGTCAAGGACAGATAATCCCTGCTCTCCAGCGGGGCCGTCATACAAACCGTGCTGTCCCCCTCCAACAGGGGAAGGGCAAAAAACAGTCCGGTGAAAAACTGACTGGACACATTGCCTGGAATCCCATATTCCCCGGGCTCCAGCCGCCCCCGGATAACCAACTCCCCCTCCCTTTGGACATAAGAAATCCCCTTTTCACGAAAGAGACGGAAATAGGGCTCCTGAGGCCGCTCCATCAGCCGGCCTTGGCCGGTGAATATCCCGCCCCCTGCCGTGGCCAGCGCGACAGGGATAAAAAACCGGAGGGTGGAGCCGCTCTCTCCACAGTCAAACCGGGGCGGCTCCCCGCCGGGGATACTGATGGCAGAGCCTCCCATCCCGGTCACCCGGAGGGTGGACCCCTCCAGCTCCCACCGGGCCCCCAATGCCTCCGCACACCGGAGGGTGGCCCGAATATCCTGGGACAGGGCGGCATTCCCAATAATACTGGTTCCTCGGGCCAGGGCGGCGCACAGGATCAGGCGGTGGGCCTGACTCTTGCTGGAGGGCGGGGTGACGGTACCGGACAGAGATCCGGGTTGAATGACCATCCTGCTCATGGCACCATCCCCAATTCCAGCACCCGTTCCAGCTCCTGAAAATCGGTTTTTACCAGTTCGCACTCCCCCAAAGTCCTGGGCTGAACCAGGGTGATAGACTCCCCGCGGCGCTTTTTGTCCGCCCGTGCCGCCCGGAGCAAATCCGCCCGATCCATGGTGCAGTTCTTGGGCAGCTGATACAGGTCCAGCAGGGTCTCCAGCACAGTCCGGCACTCCGGCGGACACTTGCCCTGCTTTACACAGGCCCGGGTCATAATGGCCATCCCCATGGCCACCCCCTCCCCGTGGTAGATGTCGTAGTTTCCCTGGCGCTCGATGGCGTGGCCCACGGTATGGCCGAAGTTGAGAATCTGGCGCAGGCCGCTCTCCCGCTCATCGGCGGCCACCACGTCCCGCTTCAGGACCACACAGCAGGCAATGATCCGTTCCAGATTCTGTCCGGCGGGGCCCTCCCACAAAGTATCCAGCAGCTCTCTGCTGCGGACCATTCCGTATTTGATGATCTCCGCCCACCCCTCAGCCTCTACGGCGGAGGGAAGCGTCCTCAGGGCGCCGGTGTCACACAGCACCAGGTGGGGCTGAGTAAAGGTACCCACCAGATTTTTCCCCTCGGGCAGGTCCACAGCAGTCTTGCCTCCCACAGAGGAGTCCACCGCCGCCAGCAGGGAGGTGGGCAGCTGAACACACGGGATGCCCCGCTGGTACAGGGCGGCGGCCAGCCCTCCCATGTCCCCGGTGACCCCTCCCCCCAGGGCGAAGACGGCGTCGTCCCGTCCCAGGCCCTTTTGGGCCAGAAAGGTGAGCAGCGCCACCAGGGTTTCAGGGGTCTTGGACCGCTCTCCGGCAGGAAACACGAAGCTTTCCACCTGAAAGCCCGCCCCCTCCAGGCTGTCCCGGACGATCCTGCCATACAGGGGCCACACATTGCTGTCGGATACAATCGCCGCCCACCGGCCCTGAATCAGCGGAGCGGACAGGGCCCCAGTTTGCTCCAGAAGACCCGCTCCGATCTTTACTTCATAGGTCCGGGAGGCGTGTACAGATATGCTTTCCACGGCTTATACACCTCTTTTTATCATCATTGAAGGGGATTGGCACTCCCTGATCCGTTGACCTCCGCGGCGGCGGCCCGAATCACCCGGACCGCCCGGGCCACGTCCTCAAACTGCTCCGGCCGCAGGGACTGGGCCCCGTCGCACAGGGCGTGAGGCGGGTCGTTGTGGACCTCGATAATCAGTCCGTCCGCCCCGCAGGCGGCAGCGGCCATGGCCATGGGCTTTACGTACCGGGCCACGCCGGTTGCATGGCTGGGGTCCACAATAACGGGCAGGTGGGTCAGCTCGTGGAGGACGGGGACAGCGGACAGGTCCAGAGTATTCCTCGTGGCGGTCTCAAAGGTGCGCACGCCCCGTTCACACAGGATGATGTTCTCGTTGCCCCCGGCCATAATATATTCGGCGCTCATCAGCAGCTCTTTGATGGTATTCGCCAGTCCCCGCTTAATCAGGATGGGCTTTTGTGTCCGGCCCAGCTCCTTGAGCAGTTCAAAGTTCTGCATATTCCGGGCCCCCACCTGAATCACGTCCACCTCTTCAAAAAGGGGCAGGTGATTGGCGTTCATAATCTCTGTGACGATGGGCAGACCGGTCTCCCGCTTGGCTTCCAGCAGCAACTCAATGCCGTCGGCCTTCAGCCCCTGGAAATCATAGGGGGAGGTACGTGGCTTGAAGGCACCCCCCCGGAGCATGGTGGCCCCGGCGGCTTTGACGCTTTTTGCCACTGAGATAATCTGCTCCTCGCTCTCCACTGAGCAGGGCCCCGCAATGAGGGCGAAGCCCCCGTGGCCCACCAACGCCTTCCCCTCTCCCACCTGAACCACGGAGTCCTGGGGATGGAACTTCCGATTGGCGCTTTTGAAGGGCTCGGACACCCGTTTCACCCCGTCCACAATGTCCAGGCCGCTGATCAGCTCCTCGTCCAGCTTGGTGGTGTCTCCGATGACGCCGATGATTGTGGAGTAGTCCCCGGCGGAGATGTGAGTTCTCAGGTTTTGTGACTCAATCCAGTGAATCAAATCATGGACACGCTCTTCCCTGGCGTCCGGCTTTACAATGATAATCATGGTTTTCCTTCCTTTCTCTCTGCCCTTGGTCACCCGCCGCAGGCCGACAAAAAGGCCTGCGGTGAAGTGTTTTTCACCGCAGGCCTTCAATACGATCCCTTTATTCCCTATGCAAAGGTGGTCGAGCCATGATTTGCAGCAAAAAGCACTTTTACCTTGTCAGCACTAAAGCCAAAAAAGTAAAAGTAGCTATAAAAGAAAGCTGCAAACAGGTTCATCATAACGGGGTCTCCTTTATCAGTACGGAAATACTTTAGCACAGCATAGCACCGAGGCGGCGTGCTGTCAATGCTTTTTTTAAATTTTATATTTTTCTTGAACCCGCCTGTCGACGGCCAGACAGGCGGGTTCATGGGAACAAGCAGCAACGGCCGCTTAATACGCGCCCGTCATGGCGCCGTCCAGCAGAATGGTCTGGCCGGAGATGTAGGTGTTGGCTTCGGAGCACAGGAAGGCGGCCAGACGGCCATACTCGTCGGTGTTGCCGTAGCGGCCCATGGGGAAGCCCTTGAGGTCCTCCTTCTGATAATCCTCCACCGAGATGCCGGCCTTCTCGGCCCGCATGGCGTTCAGGCTGGTAATCCGTGCGGTACCGATGCGGCCCGGACCGATGACGTTGACCAGGATGTTGTCTTTACCCAGTTCCTTGGCCAGAGTCTTGCTCATTCCCACCACGCCCATGCGCATGGTGTTGGAGAGAATCAGATTGTCCAGGCAGTCCCTGACAGAGGAGGAGGTGGAGTTCACAATGCGGCCGCCCCCAAGCCGGCGCATGGAGGGCAGGCAGGCCCGGATGGTGCGGATATAGGACAGCAGGCACATATTGAAGGCGCCCTCCCAGGCCGCGTCGTCGAAGGAGTCAAAGGGGCCCGGCTTGGGGCCGGGACACATGTTCACCAGAGCGTAGATGTCCCCCAGCTTCTCCACGGTGTAGTCCACCAGCTTCTGGATGTCCTCGGCCTTGTTCACATCGCACAAAAAGGTCTCGGGGCGGTTGCCCGTCTCCTTTTCGATCTCCGTCTGGGCGGCATACAGCTGGTCCTTATAGGGCTCGGCGGTGCAGATCATTACCTTGGCCCCCTCCCGGGCCATCTCGGTGGCAATGCCCTTGCCCAGTCCGGCGGCAGACGCCATACACAAAACGACCTTGTCTTTTAATCCGAAATCCATTATCAATTCCTCCTATAACGTTCATCCATACTCTGTTTTTTGTACTGAAAAGAAGGGGCACTCCAATTCCTCACTGCTTTTCGGGGTGGAGCTTCAAATCCACAACGGGGTTGACCAGAGGCTCCATGGCAAAACCATTGGGCCCGTATATGCGGCACTCGGCGGTGTCTCCGTCCTGGATGTGGAAGGCCCGGGGCGTACCGGTGGACAGGATGTCGCCGGCGTACCAGCCCTGGATGCTGCTGTGAAGGGAAATCAGCTTGGCCGGCTGGTGGGTCATGTTGCTGACCACATTTTTCGCATAGACCTCTCCGTTGTGGACACTTTGAACCTCCAGCTTCAGCACATCGGGCACCTCATCGGGGGTGACCAGCTGAGGCCCAAAGGAGAAGAAGGTGGGGAAATTCTTCACGATGGTCAAATAGCGGGGGTTGCCGCTGACATAGTCATTGCCCTTGAGGATGGACTCCTCGGTCATGTCCAGGATGGTAGTATAGCCCACCACTGCGCTCTCCCAATCCTCCTCAGCCACATCCCTACAGTCTCTCCCCAGGATAATGCCCAGCTCGGCCTCAGCAGTGGTCTTTTGGGCCTCTCTGAGGGCGGGAGTCTTAATCTCATCCCCAGGTCCCACCAGGGTATCAGACATCTTGAAGAAACTGCCGGGGAAGCCGGTGGGGGCGGCAGAGCCGATGTCTCCCGCATGGTCTACATAGTTCAGGCCGATGCCGAAGATCCGCTTGGGGTTACGGTACAGGGGGCCGTACACCACTTCTCCGGCGGGCACCAGACCGGGCAGGGTATCCAGCTCCTCCCGGCCGCCGTCATTGTACCACGCGGTGAGCCCCGGAATCTGCTGCGCCTGGATAAGAGACATCATGTCCTCCTTCCATGCGGTACCCTTGGCTGCATTCAGGGCGGAGATGGGACAGACCCCGCTGGGGGTAACAATGCCGGCAATCTCAGCGCCCCCGTGCTTGATGGTTGCAAGTCTCATAACAAAAGCCTCCTTGTCAAATTTAAAGTGTAAAGGGAATTTCCTACACAATACGGCCCACCGGCTCATGTCCGGACAGGCATGCAATTATACTCTCCGCCCCAATCTTTGACACCCGCATGGCGGCCTCCAGCGTAGTGGGCGCGTAATGGGGGGTGACAATGACGTTGGACATCTGAAACAGAGGACTGTCTGGGGCCACCGGCTCCGGGTCCGTGACATCCAGCCCGGCGGCGGCCAGTCTGCCTTCCCTCAGGGCCGAGATCAATGCTTCCTCGTCCACAATTGGCCCCCGGGCACAGTTAATCAAAATCGCCGTGGGTTTCATCCGCTCCAGCCGTCTGCCGTCAATGAGGCGGCGGGTCTCCTCCGTCAGGGCTGCGTGAAGGGAGACAACATCCGACACTTCCAGCAGTTTGTCCAAATCCCGGACCAGCTCCACCCCCTCAGGCACCTCGGTCACATAGGGGTCGTAGGCCAGCACCCGCATATCAAATCCGCCGCGGCACATCTTTGCCAAGCGCCGGCCAATATGTCCAAGGCCCACAATCCCCACCGTCTTTCCGGTGACCTCCACACCCTCTTTGCTGTTTTTCGCCCCAAATCCAATCTCCCGGTAAGCCGCGGAGACAGGAATCACGTTTTTTGCCAGTGCCATCATCAGCGCGAAGGCGTGCTCCGCCACAGACAGTCCGTTGGCATCCGGGGTAATGGTAACCCGGATCCCCGCCTTCCGGCAGTAGTCCAAATCGATATTGTCCACACCCACGCCGTGCTTGCTCACAATCCTCAGCTTCTCAGCCGTTTCCAGCAGCTGGCCGGGCAGCTCTATAATCCGGACAAATACCGCGTCTGCATCCATAATCTCCCGGCGGATCACATCCATATCCCGGTCCGCGAATACCACCTCATGCCCTGCGGCAGTCAGCAGGTCCGGCCCTGTGGGGTGGACGGTCTCCGTAATCAATACCTTTGCCACTTTGGTCTCCCCCTGTTCAGTCCGTGCTCCAGGCTGCGGCGCTCTCTGCCTTTTGGGGGACAACGCCCCACGGCCCGAGGGGCCGGCGCCTTCACACAGCTTTTATAATCCACAAGCAAAAAGAAATACAGTGTTTTCTTCCCTCTCATACTACAGGATATCATTGGGAAAAATCAAATACGGAATCCGTTATGTCAGCATAAGCGAATGCTTATGTCCATTCCTTACCGCTTTTTATAGCAGACTTTCCCGATCATCCTGTTGCGGATTTTGAAACGGTCTCTCTTCATTTTCATCGATAATATGCCGCCCAAAGAACAAAGAAAAATTCACCGCTGTTTTATTCCATTCGCCTTAAAGGGAGCGGGATGCCCTGGGGATCTGTTGCTCTCACGTTTCATTTTCAAAAAATCGGATCAGGCATTTGGGCCCTTGATGTCTACCTCCCGGTGGTCACCATCTCCCACTCACCCTCACTTAAGTCAAGGACAGTAAAAACAGGGCTACGCATCCTCCTTCTCCAGCGCAGCCACAGCATCGGCCAGCCGTCGGCAGCCTTCCACGATGTTCTCATAGCTGTTGGCAAAGGAGAAGCGGAGATAGCCCTCTCCCCCGGGGCCAAACACGTCGCCGGGTACCAGGGCAATTTTGGCCTCCTCCAGCAGGTAGGCTGCCAGCTGGGCGGAGGTTTTTCCCAGTTCTTTGCAGTTGATGAAAATATAAAAGGCTCCCTTTGGGCACAGACAGCTCAGGCCGGGGATGGCGTTAATGGCGTCCACAGCGTAATCCCTACGGCGCCGGTACTCCTTTACCATCTCGTTGACCTCATTCTTCTCCTCCCTCAGGGCCGCCACAGAGGCGGCCTGGACAAAAGAGGGGGCGCAGGTGGTATTGTGCTGGTGGAACTTATTCAGCACCGCAATGTACTCCTGGGGGGCCGCCACATAGCCCAGCCGCCAGCCCGTCATGGAATAGGCCTTGGACATGCCGTTCATGGTGAAGGTGCGCTCCTTCATGCCGGGAAGGGACGCGATGCTCACATGCTTCTCCCCATCGTAAATCAGGCGCTCGTACACCTCATCGGAAATGACCAGCAGGTCCTTCTCCACAGCCAGCTCGGCCAGACCCTGCAGGGTGTTTCCGGCCAGCACACCGCCGGTGGGGTTGTTGGGGGTAATAATGACCACTGCCTTGGTTCTGTCTGTCACCTTTCCCCGGACCTCCTCCAGGTCCATCTGATAGCCGTTGGCCTCTTTGAGCTCATAAGTCACCGGAACAGCCCCCAGCAGCCTGGGCACATTGTGGTAGTTAAGCCAGGCGGGGTCCGGCACCAAAATCTCGTCTCCCTCATCCAGAATGGAGGCCAGCACGGCAAACACCGCCTCAGACAGGCCTACGGTAACCAATACCTCCCCGGCGCTGTAGTCCACCCCGTTTTGGGTCCTCAGTTTGTCTGCGATGGCCTGCCGCAGCTCCATGGTGCCGAAGTTAGAGGTGTAGAACACATCCCCCTTTTCTATACTGTCCTCAGCGGCCCGCTTGATATAGGCCGGGGTATCGAAATCGGGACGTCCAATCTCAAAGTGGATCACCCGCTCCCCAGCCCGCTCCATGGCAAGGGCCTTCTCATTTACCTTTCGAATTCCGGACGGGGCCAGCCGGTCCATCCGGGCCGCAATCTTTGACGGCATGCTCACTCCTCCTCTATCAGTCAAACCAAAAGGGACCGCTTGACACCCCTTCCGGATTTGTTTATTATCTTACCAGAATGATCACAGATGTAAAATACCAGGTTGCATATCCCGATATAACCAATTCCATATAACCTACTTACGACAGGGGCGCGGAGCATGCTGGATTACAAGGAATATATTTATGCCATCTATCAGGAGCGCAGCTTTTCCAAAGCCGCCAAAAGACTTTATGTCTCTCAGCCCTGGCTCAGTGCAGCGGTCAAAAAGGTGGAGCAGGAGCTGAAGCTCCCCCTTTTCGACCGGAGCACCAATCCCATCTCTCTCACAGACGCCGGCCGGTATTACATCCGGCAGGTGGAGCAGATCATGGCGATCGAGGCGGAGATGCGCCAGACCTTTGCCGATATGAGCGCTGTACAGGGCACCTCCCTGCGCATCGGCAGCTCCATGTTTTTTTGTACCTACGTATTGCCCAGTCTGCTGGGGGAGTTCCGCACCCAGTACCCACAGATCACCCTGACCTTTACAGAGGGTACCGCCAGCACCCTGGCGGACCAGGTGGCCGCAGGTACCCTGGACTTTCTCCTGGAGGCGGAGACCCCAGGCAGCAAGGCGCTGGAGTCCATGATATGGGCGGAGGAGGAGCTGGCCCTGGCTGTTCCGGCGGACTACCCCGTAAACCGGGAAATGGCCCGGTACGCCTATACCTTTCAGGATTTTCTTCACCGGAATCAACCCGGCATGCGCAGGCCTGCCGTCCCCCTTACCGCCTTTCACCAAGCCCCGTTTATGATGCTCAGCCGGGACAACGACAGCTATTCCCGCAGCCTGGCTCTGTGCAAAAACGCGGGCTTCTCCCCCCACGTCTCCCTTTACCTCACCCAGATGATGACAGCCTATTACCTGGTATGTGAGGGCCGGGGGGTGTCCTTCCTCCGCTCCACCATTCCGGAATACGTGGCCCCCACCGACAGGGTAATTTTTTACACCTTGGACGATCCCCTGGCCACGCGAAACATCTACCTGTCCTACCGGAAAAAGCAGTCCAGCCCTGTTCAGCTTCAGCTCTTGGAATTCATGCGGGAACGGATGACCCCTTCCCCAGCCGGGCTGTTATAAGTGAGACAGATGAGGGGGCCCGCCGGCGCCAAAGACGCCGGCGGGCCCCCTCCCATCTTTTTTCCGGAACAACACTATGAGCCCTGGTCCTCCTGAAACTCTTTCAAATTGTCCTGTGTCACCTTTCGGTAGGGCAGCCAAATATAGTGGCCGTCCTCAATCTCCATATCGTCCGACGGCTTCTCCCCGCTGGCCAGGTCCAGCGCAAGGTCCAGCATGGCCCGTGCAATTCCATTGGCGTCGTTGAGGACGGTCCCATACAGCTCCCCTGACCTCACTGCCTCCAGCGCAGGTGCTGTGGCATCCACCCCTACCACCAGGGGCATGTCCACACCGGACTCCCGAACGGCATCAATGGCCCCCAGAGCCATATCGTCGTTATTGGCAAATACCACTTCAATGGACGGGCCAAATTCTTTCAGCCATTGGGTCATTTTGGCGGAGGCCTGGCCCCGGTTCCAGTTCGCAGTATCACTGACCAGCTTTTCCACCTCCACCCCCGCGTCGGTCAGCGCCTTGACAGAATATTCCGTGCGCAGCAGGGCGTCCTGGTGTCCGGGCTCTCCCTCCAGCATCGCATACTGGAGGACTCCGTCCCCATTGCGGTCCAGGTCAGACTGTCTCTCCCGCCAGGCATCCAGCACAAGCTGGCCCTGCAGCGTGCCCCCTTCCTCCGCTCTCGCCCCCACATAGTAAATCTGATCCCAGCGCCGGATGTCCTCGGCCACTGGCTGGCGGTTGAAGAAAATCAGCGGGATTCCCGCCTCCTCCGCCTTGTCAATGATAACTGCCGCCGCCGTCCGGTCCACAATATTGACGCACAGCACATCACAGCCCCGGTTCAAAAAACCGTCCACTTGCTCCAGCTGGGTGGTCTGATTGCTCCGTCCGTCCGCTATGGAGAGATTGATCTTCATCTGCCCCTCGATTTCCGCCTCTTGACTCATTCGCTCCAAATCCTGGACGATGGTGGAGATAAAGGTGTCGTCCTGGGTGTACAGCGCCACCCCCACACGCAGGGTGCGGCCCTGGGCCTCCTGTCCGGACCGGCAGCCGGAAAGCAGGGAGATAAGCAGTGCCACCGACAGCCCCAGAGCCGCCAGTCCGCTAAGAAGTAACCGGGAACAGCAGTTTCTGCATATCGGAATCATAGATATCCTCCCCTCGCACCAGGAAAAACGGAAGCGCCTCCGCTTGAACGGCTTGGCCCCGGACGGCCCGAACCGCGCCCTGGACCGCCAAATACCCCGCGGCGTAGTCGCTCCAGGCCGCCACAGCCGATACGGTGCCCCGTTCCAAGCCGGCTGCCACAGCGGCCGTCACGCCCACACCGTACAAGGGCTGCGGCAGTCCGCAATTTTCTTTTGCCTCCGCCGCCCGCTGGGTGGCCGCCGGTTCAAAGGCCATCACCTGGACAGCTCCCGTCTCCTCAACCAATCCTTCAAGTACACCAGCCAGTGCAGCCGTTTGGGCCACCCGGCGCTCCGTCTGCACCCCTTCCTCTTCCAGTGTCCGCCGCGCTGCCTCCAGCCGGGCGTTGACCCCCGCACTGTTTTCCCCGGTGTCCAGCAGCAGCACCGCACCTCCGCTCCAGTCCTGTAAGGCCGCCAAGGCAAGTTCCCTGCCCAGGGCCTCATTGTCCGGAGCAACTGTCAAGGCAGCTTCTTCCAGCATCGACTCCATCGCCACCACCGGGCACTGCCCCGCCAAGTCCTTCAGTCTGCTCCCCAGCCAGTCCGGATCGGCCGGTACAACCACAAGCGCATGGGCGCCACCGCTCACCTCCCGCGCCAACAGCTCCGCCTGCTCCTCTCTGTCATCTGGAGCAGACAGCGTCAAAAAGCGCAGCTCCGCGCCAAGCTCCCCCGCCGCCTGCTCCATTCCCAGCCTGGTGTTGGACCACAGACCGCTGTCCGACTCCCGAATCACCACTGACAGCTCCATTGGGACTGCGGTCTTCCGTCCATCCGCCATCTGGGGCAGCACCATGGTCAAAATCACCGCTGTACCTAAAAATCCCAGAATTCCCAGCTGAATCACGGCGTTTCTCTTCTTCTTCATGGTCCGTCCTCCCTCTGATAAGGAGCCGCTCCGGTTTCGTCCAGCGCAGGCACGCGGATTTGGACGGTGGTTCCCTCGTCGGGCTCGCTGCAGATTGTCAGGCCGTATCTCGGCCCGAAGGTAAGCTGGATCCGGCGGTGGACATTGCGCACCCCGATGCCGGAGCCGGTGGTCCGCACGTCGGGCCGGTTCTCATCCAACAGGGATGCTGCCACCTCGGGGCGCATTCCCATCCCATTGTCCGTCACCTCAATCACCAGGTCCATCCCCTCCCGGCGGGCAGTGACGGAAATCAGTCCGTCATCCTCGGCAGAGGCCATCCCATGATAAATAGCGTTTTCCAAAATGGGCTGTACAATCAGCTTTAAGGTGTAAAGCCCCTCTGTACCCGGCTGGGCTGAAATTTTCGTCTCAAACTTATTTTTATATCGAATCTCCTGAATGGTCATGTAATGGCGGGCGTGTTCCAGTTCATCAGTCAGGGCAATGACGCTTTTCCCCCGGCTGAGCGAAATACGGAACAGTCTGGCCAGGGAGGTCACCATTTGGATGGCCTCCTCATACCGCCCCGCCTCCGTCATCCAAATCACCGAATCCAGAGTATTGTAGAGGAAGTGGGGATTGATCTGGGACTGGAGCACCTCCAGCTCACTGCGGCGCTTCTGCCCCTCCTGCTGGATGATGTCATCCATCAGATGCCGCATGGTGGACACCATGGACCGGATGGAGTGGCCCAGCCGCTGTACTTCATAGCAGCCGCCTTCCTCAATCTCCACATCCTCCTGTCCCGCCTCCAGCTCCTTGATGGACTGCTCCAGCCGTCGAATGGGATCAGAGATATGGGCGGAAATACGGAAATTCAAAAAGGCCATCAGGAATACAGAAAACAGCAGCAGGGACGTGCCAAACAGGAACATCTGCTGGGTATTGGCAGCCAGGCTCTCTCCCGGCACCACCCCCACCAGTTTCCATCCGGTGTATCCCACCGTCTTTACGGTAATCTGACGGCTCTGCCCCTGAAAATCTTCCCGATAGGTGCCGTCCCGGTAGGATGCGGCCCTCTGATTGTTCTCCTCCAGAAGTCCGGCGTAAATCAGCTGCTGCCTGGGGTGGTATATCAGCTCTCCGCTGCCGTCAATGAGGTACACATATCCCCCGTTGGACAGTTCCGCATTCCGGCATACCTGCTCGATTCCGGAAAAGCTCATATCCACCAGCAGTACCCCCCGTTCCGTGGCGCCGCTGCGGGTAAGCTGAACATGGCGGCTGAGGGAAACCACCCAGCGGTAGCGGTAATCCGGGTCGTCAAACAGATGCTGGACATGGGGGGTGGAAAAATGGAGATTTTCCATGCGGCTTACCGCCGCCTGAAACCATCCGCTCTCCTGGGGCAGGGCGGACTCCTTCAAATTGGACAGGGGAACGGCGGACACCAGCTTTCCCAGCCCGTCAAATACGGCGATGGACACCAGGGAATCCCGGTTCTCCTCATAGAGTAAATTCATCCCATCAATGAGGCTGTCTTCCGCCAGATCCACATTTTTAATCACCCGGTAGTACATTGTGTCTGAGATCCTCATCATCCGCCGCAGATAGCTGTCCAGGTTCAAATTGACCTGGGCCAGCACCCGCTGGCTGCTGTCCTCCACCAGGTTCTCCGCCGTGGTGGAAAAGCGCAGATAAAGGCTCAGCCCCATAAACACCATCCCCACCACCGCCACAGTGGTAAAGGAGAGGGAGATCACCATCTGGATGCTCATTTTTCGATATCGGTCCGCTATTTTACCGGCAAACCGCTTAAAAAACGCCCGCATTGTCCTCTCCTCCGTCCTGAACGGCTGTTATCCCTTTCCATATGGAAAGGCCGGCGGCCATGGCCGCCGCCTGAGCCGTCTGACTCCTTTTTATCCCCTGTTCCGTTGATCCGGTCGGGCTCCCGCAGCCCTCTCCCGGAACTCCGCTATTTTCCTTGTCCCGCCCGGAATTTAGATGGGGTAACGCCAAAGTGCCGTTTGAACACATAGCTGAAATAATTGGGATCGGCATATCCCGTCTTCTCTGCAATCAAATATGTTTTTTCGTCCGTCTCCTGGAGGAGGCGGGCTGCACGCTCCATTCGCACCTCGGTGACACAGGCGGTGAAGCTCATCCCGGTCTCCCGTTTGAACAAAGTGGAGAAATAGGTGGAAGACAGGTGGAGATGGGCACACAGTGTTTCCACGCTAAGCTCACTGTCAGCATAGTTGGCCGCGATAAAGTCTTTGGCCCGCTCCACGGTCTTCCAGGCGGAGTCGGTGCGCTGGCGGCCCAGAATATCCCGCAGCTTCAGACAGCGGCTCTTCAGCCAAAGGCCCAGCTCTTCCAGGGATCGGAAATCGGTGATAGACACCACTCCGGTAAACCCAGGTCCAAAAACCTCTTCCACCTCCGCTCCCCCTGATCTGGCCAATTTAATCAGATTGGTCACCATCTCCAGGAAAAACAGGTGACACTGCGGCGGGGACAGCCGGGCCTCCCTCACCCTGTCCAGCAGACCCTTAACCACACTCTCCACCTGTTCCTCGCTGCCCAGCTTTACCGCCGCGGCCAGGGCGCGCTGGTCCTCCTCCTCAAAGGACAGCCGGGCGGAGCAGTCGGGCTCCAGGTCCCCAATGTAAATCACCTGGCCTCCGCCCATCAGCACCCGGTACTCCAGGGCGGAGTGGGCCCCCTCCACCGAAGTGCGCAGCTCCCCAGGGCCGCCGCAGGGCAGGCCAATCCCCACAGTGAGGGACATACCCAGGTAGCTGTGGGACAACACACACAGCCGCCCCATCTCCTCCAGCAGGGCATAAACCTGATCCCCGCCGGTGAGATGGACCAGCAGGGCCACCGCGTCGCTGTATAAAATCGCCCGGATCGTACACCCCTCCAGGGCAAAATGCTCCTGGATAAAGGCCCGGACGGACAGCAGAAGCAGCTCGTCCCGCTCTGCCTTGCCCGCCTCATTGAGACAGTCCACCTGGACCAAAGCCGCTGTCCAGATGCCCTCGGGCAGCTCGATCTCATACCTTGCCGCCCTGTCCTGAATCTGGTCGGGGCGCACCCGGCCATCCAGAAGGCGGGTATAAAACAGCTCCCGAAGAATAGGCAGGCTCTCCTCATAGCGTCGGCGCAGACTCTCCATATCCCGCCGCTCCAGGCGCTGTTCATCCAGCTGTCCCTTCAGCTTGTTCAGCACCTCCATCAGCTCCGGGGCGTTGATGGGCTTTAGGATATATTCAGACACATTCATCCCGATGGCCCGGCGCGCATATTCAAAATCGTCGAACCCGGAGAACACCACCAGCTTGGCGGCCGGCAAAGACTGCTTCAGTCTGCGGCACAGCTCCAAACCATCCATAAACGGCATTTTGATGTCAGTCAGCACTACGTCGGGCTGAAGCTGCTCCGCCAGCTCCAGGGCCTCCGCTCCATTTTCCGCCTCACCTACCAATACAAAGCCCAAGCCGGCCCAGTCAATTTTCCGGCTGATGCCCACCCGGATTTCTTCCTCATCGTCCGCCAGCAGCACACGGTAGGGCTCCATAGCACTTCCTCCTTTTGATGTAGTATACCACAAGACCGCTCTCTTGAACATAAAAAGGGCGCCCACCCGCCAAACGGCGGACGGACGCCCCGCAAACAACCAAGGGACTTATTTCTTAACCAGGTACTTGCGCATATCCAAGGCACAGGCGAAGAGGATGATGCCGCCCTTGACCAGGTAGAACAGGTCGGGGGGCACGTGGGCGAAGTTCAGACCGACGAAGATCAGGCGCAGCAGCAGCACGCCGATGACCACGCCGCGGATCTTACCGATGCCGCCCACGAAGGAGACGCCGCCGATGACGCAGGCCGCGATGGCGTCCAGCTCGTAGTTCAGGCCCGTGTTGGCGGTGTTGGTGCCGATCCGGGCGCCCTCAATAAAGCCGGTGAAGCCGTACATGGCGCCGGCCAGGGCAAAGACGGCGATGGTGGTCATAACCACGTTGACGCCGGACACCCGGGCGGCCTCCTCATTGGCGCCCAGGGCGAACATGTTCTTGCCGAAGGTGGTCTTGTTCCAGATGAACCACATCAGGGCCGTGAGCAGGATGGCGAACCACACGTAGTTGGGGATGGGGGCGCTGCTGCCGTTGCCGGTGGGCACGCTGATGAAGGAGCCCTTGACAAAGTCGGTGTAGCTCGTATCCAGGCTGGAGATGGCCATGCCGTTGTTGTTGCCCATCTTCACGTAGGACAGCAGGAAGGTGAACAAAATCAGCTGGGTGGCCAGGGTGACGATGAAGGGGTGGAGCTTGAACTTGGCCACGAAGAAGCCGTTGAACACGCCCACCACGGCGCCGATCAGCATGGCGATCAGGATGACCACGGGAATGGGCAGGGTGCCGATCCCCGTCCACATCTTGTTGGCGCTGTCCACATTCTGCAGCAGGGATGCGGAAATGCAGGCGGTCAGGCCGATGGCCCGGCCGGCGGACAGGTCGGTGCCGGTGAGGACGATACAGCCGGCGATGCCCAGGGCGGCGGGCAGGTAGGCGGCCGTCTGGGACAGGATATTGACCAGAGACGCAGGCGCGAGGAAGCTGTTATTGATGATCTGGATGACCACAACTGCAATGATCATCAAGATGTACAAAGCGTTGTCCAGCAGCAGGTCCACCGTCCGCTGGGTGCTCCACTGCGCCTTGGCCTGAAGCTCTTTCGATTCTTTACTCATGAAGCGGTTCCCCCTTCTTACACATATTTGGCCGCCAGGGTGAGGATCTCCTCCTGGCTGGTGTTTTTGGCGTCCACTTCGCCGGCCACCCGGCCGCCGGACATGACAATGATCCGGTCGCACACCCCTAGCAGCTCAGGCATCTCAGAGGAGACCATAATGACCCCCTTGCCCTCGTTGGCCAGGTCGATGATCAGCTGGTATATCTCATACTTGGCGCCCACGTCGATGCCCCGGGTGGGCTCGTCCAGCAGCAGGACCTCCGGCTTGGTAAGCAGCCAGCGGCCAATGATGACCTTCTGCTGGTTGCCGCCGGACAGGGAGCGGATCTGGGTCTTTTGGCTGGGTGTCTTGATGTGCATGGCCTGGATAGACCACTCGGTCTGCTCGGCCATCTTCTTATCACTCAGGCACACGCCGCCGATGAGATACTCCTTCAGGCTGGAGATAACGGTGTTCTCCCGGATGTCCCGGATGCCGAAGATACCGGTGGCCCGGCGCTCCTCGGTGAGCAGGGCAAAGCCGTTTTTGATGGACTCCTTGGGGCTGCGGTTTTGTATTTCCCTGCCGTGGAGGGTAATGGTCCCTCCCTGACGGGTCATAGCGCCAAACAGGTTCTCCAGCACCTCGGTCCGTCCGGAGCCGTCCAGGCCGGCAACGCCCAGTACCTCCCCCTTTTTCAACTGGAAGGTGGCGTCTTTCAGACGGGTATATTTCCCGGCCATATGCTGCACATCCAGGATTACATCCCCGGGCTTATTGGTCTTGGGCGGGAAGCGGTTGGTCAGCTCACGGCCCACCATCAGCTTGATGATCTCCTCCATGGTCAGGCCCTGGGCGGGCTTGGTGGCCACATACTGGCCGTCCCGCATGATGGTTACGTCGTCGCTGATGCGCAGGATCTCGTCCATTTTATGGCTGATATAGATGATACCGCAGCCCTTGTCTCTCAGCATGTTGATGATACGGAACAGGTGCTCCACCTCGGCCTCGGTCAGGGAGGAGGTGGGCTCGTCAAAGACGATGATCTTGGAGTCGTAGGACACCGCCTTGGCGATCTCCACCATCTGCCGCTGGGAGACGGGCAGGGTGGACATGACGGCCTTGGGGTTGACGCTGACGCCCAGGGTGTCGAAGATCTCCCTGGTCTTTTTGTCCATCAGAGCCTCGCTGACCACAAAGCCTCCTACCTTAGGGTAGCGGCCCAGCCACAGGTTGTCCTTCACCGTCCGGGTCAGGGCCTGGTTCAGCTCCTGATGGACCATGGCCACACCGTTCTCCAGGGCCTCTTTTGAGCTTTTAAAGTCGATTTCTTTGCCTTCCAGGGTGATGGTGCCGCTGTCCTTGCTGTATATGCCGAACAGGCACTTCATCAGGGTGGACTTGCCCGCGCCGTTCTCCCCCATCAGGGCGTGGACGGTGCCGGCCCGAACCGTCAGACTGACGTTGTCCAGGGCCTTAACGCCGGGGAATTCCTTGCTGATTCCTCGCATCTCCAGCAGTGCCGGCTGATCCATAAGCTTCCTCCTCTCCTTTTCTCGCGGAGCCTCCGCTTTCGCCCCCTTAGTGACTGATACGGGGGCAAAAGCTGGGGCTCCGCACAGGAGCGGGGCTGCCGAAAGGGCAGCCCCGCTTTCCGTTGCATCTCGGTTGGATTGGGGCGATCCGCTGTACAGAAATATCCTTACTTGGTGTACAGAGCGTAAGGCACACGGATCTTGGCTACGTCGTTATCCACGTTGTACTGGTCGGTGTTATCCATGATGCTGGCGCCATCCTGGATATTCTTCACCAGAGTGGCGATGGTGGCGGCCATGGCCTCGCCGTCCTGCTTGACGGTGCCGGTCATCTGGCCCGCGTCGATCTTCTCAACGGCGGAGGCCAGGGCGTCCACGCCAAAGACGGGGATGGCCTTGGAGGCGTCGTTGTTGTAGCCCACGCCCTGCAGCGCGGAGACGGCGCCCTCGGCCATGCCGTCGTTGTTGGCGATAACCAGCTCGACCATGTTGTTGTTGCCGTCGTTGTACTCGGCCAGGATGTTGTTCATGTAGTCGGTGGCGGCCTGAGAGGACCAGGCGCCGGTGGTGTCCACCAGGTACTTGGAAGTGTTCTTGGCGTCAAAGAACTCCAGCTCGGGCTTGCCGGCGGCGGTCAGCACGGCGTTGGCATCCTCAACGCCAAACTGGGTGCGGGCCTCGGCCTCGGCGTTGCCCTCCTGGCCCTTGAACATGACGTAGGAGATCTTGCCGTCGCCGTTCAGATCCACGGCGTCATAGTTTTCCAGCAGGTACTCGCCCACCATCTTGCCCTGCATATGGCCGGCCTCGGGGGCGTCGGTGCCCACGAAAGCGCAGTCCTCATAGCTCTGGACAACGGAGTTATCGATCTCGCGGTTGAACAGGATGACGGGGATGCCCTTTTCCTTGGCGGCGTCCACGGCGTTCTTGGCCGCGTCGGGAGAGGCGTTCTCCACGATATTGATGATCAGCAGGTTGTAGCCGTCAGTGATGGCGGTGTTGATCTGGTCGGTCTGGGCGGATTGGCTGGTCTGGGCGTCAAAGTTCTGGAACTTCACGCCCAAAGCGTTCAGCTCGGCGTCCATGGCGGTGCGGACGGTGGTGATGTAGGGATCGGCGAAGTTGTAGTAGAACACGCCCACCTTCAGCTCCTCGCCCTGGGCGGCGGAGCTGCCGCCCTGCTGGGACTGGGAGCCGGAAGCGCTGCCGGAAGCGGAGCCACCACTGGGCTTGCTGGAACAGCCAGCAAACAGCCCAATCACCATAACGGCGGCCAGGGCAAGAGCAAGTTTCTTCTTCATTGTCGTTCCTCCTGTTTTTCATTTCTTGATGTGATCTTACTCGTCACAAAGGCCCAAAAGTCCCTTTGTGCGTTTTTATTTTAGTCCTCTCTGATGGAAAAAACGATAGAAAATTCTTCTTAGTTCTATAAAAAAACTTAGTTTTTCAAAATTGATCAGAACAATACCCGTCTCTTTCCCCCTTTATCTGACAAAAGAAAGTGTATTTTTCCACTTTTCACCCAAATACAGCAAAAGGTTCCCCGGATGGAAACTTCTCTTCAGCCGGAAAAACGTTCTTTTTAAACCGGCCGGCAGATCTGTAAAATTTGCGTTAACTGACTCCTTTTTCGAAATGTACTCCTGCGTATTATACCATCATCGGAGGAAGCTAAACGATTACAAAGTATCCCGGTCGGTGACGTTTCCGCACATGTGCCTGAATCCCGGAAAAACGATGGGGAATTGCATCAACACAATCCCCCATCATTTTTCAGTCAGTCCCATTCAAATTCAGGCCTTTATAGAGGTCCGTTTTTAAACCGTCAGATGAAATGCGAATCCTCCCATTTCCAAATTAAGATAAGCAAATATTATTTTATTGTTCGCATTCTTTCGAATGGTAGACTCTCGGATTCCAATATTTTTGGATGAAAAATAGGCAATCGCACCCTCCACATCATCTGTCTGAAGGGCAATATGCCCGCGTTTCCCGATTTGCTCATGCTTCATAACTTCAAAGATTTCGCCGGCAAAAACATGTGTATTATTTTCATAACTTTTTTCAAGGCCAAAAACATCACACAATTGAAGCAATAGTTTTTTTGCTTCATTATCATCAGGAGTATTGATTCCAATATGTTTAATGCGGAAGGTCGGTGTGTTCATAATATTTCCTCCATGCAGGTATAAAATATTCCCATTTGCCAATCAGTAAACAACAACTGTTTAACAAATGGGATTTATATAGTTCTGATGTATATCGGCTTTGAATCAAGCCCGCGTCATACCGCCGTCACAATAGGCGACATTGCCAGTCACAAAGGAAGCGAGATCCGAGGCATAGAAGAGCACGACATTGGCGCAATCCTGAGCGCTGCAAAAATGCCCCATTGGAATGGATCCTTTGATTTTTTTCAGGATTTCTTCATCCAGTTTATCAAGTATGTTCGTCCAGATGCCTCCTGGATTAATTGCCACGCAGTTGATGCCTTTTTCAGCACCTTCTCGTGCGATGGCTTTGCTCAACCCGATCACGCCGGCCTTAGCCGCTACATAGGCAGCAGTGCCGAGGAATCCCCCGCCTGTTACCGCAGCAACGGAAGAAATATTTACAATATGACCATGGTGGAATTGCGCCATGTGCTGATACGCAATTTGACAGCAAGTAAATACACCGGTCAAATCAATGTTGATGACGCGTTCCCATTCATTTTGAGGCAGATCTTCAAATTTCTTAGTGCTGACAATTCCGGCACAGTTGATGAGCGCATGGATCTGTCCTACATCAGAAATTATTTTTTTTAAAACTTTGCTGATTTCTTCAGTATTGCTCTGATCCATTTTATAAAAAAGCGCTTTTGATTCTCCGCCAAGCTCTTCACAGACATGTTCCCCTAATTCAGGAAAAAGATCGAGAATAATGGCCCTGCCGCCGCCTCTGATAACCCCTTCCGCACAGGCACGTCCAATCCCCCCTGTTCCACCTGTAATCACAACATTTCTGTTTGTAAAATCCAAAGAAATTGCTTCCATTTTCTTTCACCTATCCTTTATCATTTTTTGCCGGGTAATACTGGAACAATTCAATTTGTTCGCCGTCAGGGCCATAAAAGAAAATGTTTTTCAGCCCGCCATAAGCAGGAAATACATTGACTGCTTCCGAAAGCCAAGAGGAAATCCCCATGCTTTTTAATTCATCAATTGTTTTTTCAATATCATCTACTTCAAAACAAATATGATTAAAATAGCCATCATCGGAATACTCCATTTCCCGCTGATTTGGTTCCTTGAGTTCAAGGACCAAATCATGCCAACGGACAAGAGCCAGCTTCCACTTTGGGACAACAGCCCGGTCTTCTACTGTGGCACCGAGGGTTTCATAAAACTTTATGGACCGTTCGATATCACGGGTATGGAGTGCTACGTGGTGAAGTTTCATCTACATTCCTTTCTCCATCAGGCAGCTTCTAAAAGGCGCGGAAGGAACAATATAATATCCGGGACAAAGGTAATAATGACCTGAGCAATTAAGCATGCGCCAAAAAGAAGCAGTACCGGTTTCACAATGTCTTCAATTTTTAATTTTGCAATTCCGCAAGCGACGTACAAGTTGACACCCACAGGAGGCGTTACAAGGCCGAGGCAGAGGTTTGCCACCATCAAAGCGCCGAAATGAACAGGGTCTATTCCAACAGCAACGGCGATAGGCGTCAGAATGGGGGCAAGAATAATGGTTGCGGACCCTTGATCCAGCAGACACCCCACAATTAGAAGCAGAATATTTACTGCAACCAGAAGGGTGAATTTATTAGTTGTAAAGTCCAGAACCACAGATGCAATACGCTCCGGGACGCGTTCACTGGACAAAATCCACCCAAACAGGGAAGCGCAGGTGATGACCATCATAATCATGGAGGTGGTTATACACGATGAGACAAACACCTCCTTGAGATCTTTAAGTGACAGCTCGTGATAAACGACGCAGGCCAGCAATAATCCATAAAAGCATGCAACAATAGCTGCCTCAGTAGGGGTAAAAAAACCACCATATATGCCGCCTAAAATAATGACAGGCATCAGCAGAACCAAAATGGAACTTTTAAAGGAGGTCCATATTTTTCTTCCGCTGTACTTAGCATTGGTGCCGCCGTAATTATGGCGGTTGGAAATAATGGTCACCATAACCATGAGCGCTAAGCCAATCAAAAGCCCCGGCACGACTCCGGCCATAAACAATGCTCCAATCGATGTGCCGGTGGCAACACCAAACTGGATAAATACGATACTGGGAGGGATGATTGGCCCCATTGCTCCAGCAGTGGCCTGAAGCGCGGTTGCAAATTTTTTGTCATAACCGTTTTGGGTCATCGCCGGAATTGTAATGCTGCCAATGGCCGCCGTGGTGGCAGGACCGGAACCGGAAATTGCGGAAAAAAACATACTTGTGACGACCGTTACATATCCAAGCCCGCCCTTCAGAGGTCCCACCAACTCCATGGCAAAATTGATCAATCGCTTTGACAAATTTCCTCTTTCCATGATGGAACCTGCAAGTACAAAAAATGGAATCGCCATCAAAGAAAAAGAATCTGCAGCAGAGTATAAGCGCGAAGCGATAACGGATAAGGAATTACCTCCTGCTAACAGCGCCCCCAGAGAAGCAAGGCCTAAACTAAATGCAATCGGGACGCCAATCAGCAGGCATGCGGCAAACAGTCCAAACAGTATCCCAATCATGGATGTCCACCCCCCTCTGTAGAAAAGATCAGGCGAATGACAGCGGCAAGAACTTGAAATTGCATCATGCAAAAGGGAATACAGACGCCGGCATAGGGAATCCACATGGGTACTCTCATGGCGGATGAAAGCATGTTAGTTGCAAACGCTGTCTTTATAACAGTAATGCCCTGTAAAAAGACCTGGTTGCAGAATACCAAAACCAATGCCAGCGCAAAAATGGACAAGATCCGCTGGAGTTTGGAGGGGAAAATTGACGTGAAAAACTCCACGCTCAAATGGGATCCAGCTCCGATTCCAAGTCCAGCGCCCATAAACGTAAGCCAAATAAAACAAAAACGCAGAAGTTCTTCAGACCAAGGCAGCGCCGCATGCAGTCCACGGCAGATAACCTGCATACACCCGATGATTACAGTAACAGAGCATAGGAAAAAGCAAAGATATGATTCAATTTTGTCTATGGCTTTTGATATTTTTTCAATGATAAAACATACTTTCATTTTGACCTCCACCTTGACAGAAATATTGATAAATTTTAGAGGAGGACGATCTAGGAAGATATTTGAACAGCTCCTTTATTTGAAATTGTGACTCCATATAGAACCTTTAAAAATTATTTCCCGCTTCCTGAATCTGTGAAACAATCTCGCTAACACCGAGAGATTCTGCATACTCTTCCACTACAGGGGCAACGGCGGCCTGGAAGCTGGCAATATCAGGATCAGTAATAATCTCTGCACCTGCAGCAACCATTTCCTTAATCCACTCGTTCTCCATTTCGGCATTATATTCACGTTCATAAATGCCTGCCTCAACAGCTGCCTCCAACACGGCGGTTTGCTGGTTTTCGCTCATTTGGTTAAATACATCCAAGCTGACCAGAAGAACGGCGGGAGCATAGACATGTCGATCAAGTGTGATATATTTGTTAACCTCATAGACAGAGTTTGCGTAGATTTGTGCAATGGGGTTTTCCTGACCGTCAATCGTCCCTTGCTGAAGTGCAGTAAATACTTCGCTCCATGCCATAGGCGTTGGGTCAGCTCCCATGGCAGCCCACATGTCGATATAAAGCGGAGAGTCCATCACTCGGATTTTAAGTCCCTCAACATCAGAAGCACTGGACACAGGACGCTTGGAATTGGTCAAATTGCGGAATCCATTTTCCCACATGGCAAGACCTTTGATTCCAACGCTGTCTAACTTGGCCAGCATGTCACAGCCGACCTGGCCATCAAGAATTTCATATGCGTGTTTGCTGCTACTGAAAATATACGGCAGATTAAAGACCTGAATTTCCGGGATAAAGGAGGCAATGTTGTTCGTGTCGGTGACGCACATATCAACGTTTCCAAGCTGTAGTCCCTGAATTAACTCAACATCAGCGCCCAGGGTGGAATTAGGATAAATTTCAACCGTAACAGTACCGTTGGTTTTTTCTTCCACAATACGTTTAAACTCTTCCGCACCAGCTTGGAAAATACCAGTATTAGAAGTAGAATGACCAAGCTTCAGGGAAAAGCTCTGCTCCTGCCTGTCAGTGCCACTGCCGGAACCGGAGGCCGTTTTTGAGCCGTTAGAACATGAGACAAGGTTTATGCTTATGGCAAGAAGCAAAATGGCAGTAAATAGTTTTCTCATTGTAATGAACCTCCTCATTATATCATCATTGGTTTAAACATTTAAAATACCTCAAATTATTTAAAAAAGGCAACCAGTCTTGTCATAGAATTTCTTTCCGTCCAAGTAGACGGTAGTTTCATTGAAGGCCACATCAATATGGCAGGGAGCCTGAATCTTTCCGCCTATTCCAGCGTTTGTACCGATTCCAACGTGACCAGTGCCCAACTTGCCAAGGTCTTCTGGATTGCTGGAATACATACGAGAGAATGGGTTGAGGCCAAGCCCGAACTCGGCAACCATGAGAGCGGTGGGATCGTTAAATCGCTTGAGGTTCTCAAAAAATTCAAACCCTGCCCTGCTCCCTTCCACACTGACAACGATACCGTTTTCAATCGTGAGAGCGAAAGGTTCATCTTTGACAACACCTATTGTCATAGCCCTGACATCAATCACCAGGCGTCCGTTTACAGACTCCTCAATGGGTGCAAAATTGATCTCACTGTTTGGTACGGCGGCAAACTGGCCGGGATTGCGGAAAAGGCCCGTTTCATATTGAATAGGGCGATTATCGATATATCCGGTCAAATCTGTACCGGCCTCTGTGGTAAACCTGAATTCATGCGCCTTAGACATACATTCGCCCAGCATATGACCGAACCGATCACATTCTTCGAAATCAGCTAAAATGCCACCGGTACACAACATGTCTTCCCGGATCTCCATCATGGTCGTACCACGAGCCCCGTTTGCAATCGCACGCCGCCTGGCCTCAGTATGTGTTTGGGAGTAGGTTGCCGGCATTAGAAATACATCGGCCTTCTCAACCGCGCAGTTGACCGGTTCAGGAAGCGGAGCCCCTGGAGCGCCCGTGGGGGGGATCATAACAATAATCGGTGTAGCGCCCACAGATAAGACGGCCCCGGCCAAAACTTCGGAAATTTTCATTTTGTTCGTATCGGTAGAGATGACAACTGTTTCACCAGGCTTTACCCCAGCACATTGGGTAACGATTTTGTAAGCGCCGCGCATCATTTCCACCCTCAGGGAGTCGCCGGATACATAATGGAAATAACCAAGATTCTCTCTGCTCATAATCACGATCCTCCTTAAAACGATAAATTATAGCGATTTCGAAACTCGGGAAAGCCTTAAAAATCAAGATATTCCGGGTTTGCAAAATATCTGATTTTCCTTCAGTCCTGCGGTATATATTGAAGTGAGACGCAACAATAAACCATTCAAAACCGGAGGAAAAATCATGCGAAATAAATGTGTTCAAATATCGCTGTTTGATACCTACAAGTGAGCAGCCCGCCAGCATGGAGGAGAATAGACCGAAGTTCTTTTCAACTAAGCCGCAACAAGGAAAAGCATCAGACTTTTGCAATCTCTTCAAAATAAATGCACAAAAATAGAGGTATGTTTTGAGCGTATTTTATCACAAGCATATAAATTTATATATATGCTGTTTGCTGTAAGTATATTGTGTTTTTGCGTTTTAATATCATTTTTTTGTTGTCGATTTTTCAATGTAAAACACATTAAGTATGTTAAAATCTTCTTCTGAATTATTGATTGTGCAGCAATCAATTCATATATTATTGTATTATATGACTAATTAAAGGATTTTTTATTGACATTTTTTGATTAACTTGATATGATTGGTGCATAAAATATAATTTATCAGATTTCTGTAATTTTTAAAGAGTGAAACAGGAGGTGGAATATGCTCAACCAACAAATTGAATTCACATTAGATCATAATCACCAAACGTTTCAGAAGTTGAGCAATCCACACTCCCATGACAGTCTAGAAGTTATGCTTTGCCTTTCAAACGGCGGGATGTTTTGCATCAACGATCGTCTATTGCCTCTCTATTACGGTACACTTGTAGTCATTCAGAACAAAGTTGATCATTATTGTGTGGTGGACGTCTCTAAATTTAACCGATATTCTTTGCGTATCCCAAATCACACATTGGAAACAATTTCATCTCTTCAATCTGACTTCAAATCTATATTTGAGAATTCTGTGTTTTCAGTCAATTTAACAGAGGAGCAGACAACTACCTTAAAGCATCTGATGGATCAGTGCCTAACATGTGGGATAGAATTTGGAGGAGATTTCAGAAGGATTATTTTCTTTTTTCAGATACTACTTGCTTTGGCAAAAATTTTGCGACAGGTTCCGCAGGGGAGAGAAGCAACAATTTCTCGTGATTATCAAAAAATCCTCCCTATAATTCAATATATCCATAATCATTATTCTGAAGAAGTTTCTGTACAACAGTTAAGCGGCCTTTGCTATTTGAGCAAGGGCTACTTGAGCCATTTGTTCCATGACGTAACCGGCTTTAGTATAAAGGGGTATCTCATCAATTATCGCATTCGTCAGGCGTGTGGTCTGTTAAGTCGAGGGCACTCGGTTCAAGATTCCGGTTCTGCTGTTGGCTTTTCTAACAGCGCTTACTTTATTCAATCCTTTAAACGGATTGTCGGGATTACACCGGGAAAATATGCCAACGAATATCGGCAGTAGCAGCATCGCGGGGTATCAGCCGGAAGGCTCCCACTACGGACACAAGGAACTACGGGGGATGGGGATTTTTCCGAGATCGAAAATACGCTAGATCGTTTCTCCAAAGCAGTGAAGCTGTCCAGCTAAATTGCACATCATTCTTTTGTCGCTTGTAACATGACACAGCCGGTACATCAAACTTGCTCCAGCAGAACAAAAAATTTTGCTGAGGCTGATTTGGTGTACCGGCTTCTTTTTCATCCTGTCCACAGGGATAGCGAACATTGGATTTCGCTCCCCGCAGAGCAAAATCTATTCTCAGGTGAGAATCTGAATCACCCTTCCTACGGCACACAATGAAGGAGTCAATTGAAGTACGAACGAGGAAAAGGCTGTCTGAAAATCATGCTGATCGAAGAGAAAAGGTCTATCTGGAATATACCCCCATCCTGAACGGCTTGGTCCAAGCCTAGTATCTTCAGCAGTGCGGATGAGCGGAAGGTGTTCAACGGAAGCAGAATCGTGGAAATGATATTAACGAATCACCGTCGTAGAGGTTATCTCACCGACTTCACCGATAAACATTGGGAAATTCGTCTGCTGCAATATCAGCACTTTACCTGTCGAGCGGTGGACGTCGAAGTTTACCGCCCCGCTCTCGGTCCCACGGGCCAGATTCCGCAACAACCTACCATCAGTCTTTCCCCGAAACTGCTGCCCGTCATTTTCCCCAGCGGAGTGTTTCTAGACGCCGCAATTACAACCGCCGCAACACACCTCTTTTAAAGATATGGGAATTCATACCGGGTTGAATCACAGGAATTGTCCACAGAAAACCGTCTATCAAACATCGTCGGGCAGCTTTTTTATCTATTTCAATAAGCGGTTTTAATATAGTGAGATAGTTGCATAACAGGAGCAAAGGCATTGGTTAAAATACAAGGGCACCTTGATGGTTCCCTTGTATTTTAATCCTCACATTTCTTCGCCAAGAAGGGTAATCAACCGATTAAAAGGAGCCCTCCGTACGAAGGGCTCCTTTCTAAATTCAAGCTGCATTATGCAGGATATAAAACAGCCTTATATCGTTTCATGTTTTTCCCAGCGCCTTGCTGCTGCCGGAGTGATAAATGGGGGTCCACTCCACCTTTTTTACCAGGGCAGACAGGGAGATGGGAATATAGGTAAACATAAAAACAGGAAATGCAGCAGTATAGATCACTTTTTTATAAGCAGGAATTTTAATTTGTTTCCACTCACACAAAACTGTCAGCAACCCGTAGATCAAAAGGCCCATATAAAAGCCCGCCACTGCGGAACCGATAAAGTGCAGCGAGGTCCTTATAATTCGGGAGGTCAGATAGGCTGGCTGTCCAAAACATGTCAGACACACCATAATATTTAACGCGATAAAAGCCAGAGTCAGCAGCATTCCCGGTGCCACCGTAACAAACATATCATAGCAGGACCAGCTTTGCCGGCTGGGCTTGCGGAAAAAATTTCGAATTAAAGGAACACTGTATTTGGCATTTACTTGATAAAATCCTTTGGACCAGCGCATTCTCTGACTCCAGGACTGCTGAAATGTAGTGGGCTGCTCGTCATAAATTACAGCCTTGGCACAGTATCCAATTCGCTGCCCCTTCAAGGCACAGCTTACGGAAAACTCAATGTCCTCCGTCAAAAGATGATAGGGCCAGCCCCCGTTCTCCCGAATGACCTGGGCCGACACCAGGAAGCCGGTGCCCGAGACGTGACAGTTCGTCCCCAGGGCCATTCTGGGACCGTTGAGGAACCGGGCCTCCCGAAGAAACCAAATGGCATAGCCCGCAGAAATCCAGTTTGCACCAAAATTGCTGGAATTGCGGTAACAGGTAATGGCGCCATATTTCCCGCTGTCAAACACTTTGTTCATTTCGGCGGTAAAGTTTGGGTCCACCAAATTATCCGCGTCAAAAACCATATAACCGTCATAGGCGTCCCTGCCCTCCTGGGCAAGGGTATGGAAAAGATAGTCCAGGGCATAACCTTTCCCCGTTTTAACCTGATCAAAGCGCTCATATACAATAGCGCCGGCCTGTCTGGCGGCTTGAGCGGTGCGGTCGGTGCAATTATCCGCCACCACATAAATGTCCAGATATTCTCTGGGGTAATTCTGCTCCCTCAGACTGTGGATCAGCGTTCGTATCACCCCCGCTTCATTCCGGGCACAGATCACTGCGGCATACCGGTGCAGCCTGCAAGGCTGAGCTTCCGCAATTTTTTTACGCTGGACCAGTCCTACAAACACGTACACCAGCTGGTATGAGTAGATAACTGCAAAAAGAATGGCCAAAAGCAAATCAAAAGCCTGAGAAAGTTGAATAATCGTCATAAAACCACCTTATACACCACCGCTTGAAATCGGTCCTCTAATCGTGTTGCTTTATCATAGCACAGCTTTTAAATATTTCAATAATATTTATAAAGTATTAATAAAATGTTAAATCCACATTCACAAACTTCATTGCTCAGGAATGAAGCTGATGAAAAATGCCCCCTCCACTCCACTCTATTTTGGTGAAAATTGAGTGTTTCTCTGGTTGATTTTTTCATTTTCCCCCTCTTTTGGAACGAATTTTTTTGCCGCTCCCCTTGAAAATCAACTCAATATCCCGAAAAATTCAACGAATTTTATCGACTACCTTAAAACTTCACGGTATCTTAACGCGGAAACTATTTCACTATTCTCGTATAGGAGATATAATTTTATGGTATTTCTACATTTCGATCGAGGAGTTGTTACCATGCCCCCCTCAAGCTATGCGATGATCCAAACGACAAGCACTACAGAGGACAATATTACCTATACCGCCTATGGAATTGAAGCGCGTACCCCTTCCCAAGTAGTCCGAATTCAGGACATCTCCAGTAAGAAAGAGTTTGTCCTCAAAATGGTAATCGCCTTTAACGCTTCCGACATGCCAGTTGAGCATATGAAATCTGTGATTTTAGCTCTTATTCAATAATCCTTCAGAGGAGCGCATAAAATAAGGCCCGCTTTTCGAAATCTGTTCGAAAAGCGGGCCTTATTTTTCTATCGCACATACGGATTTGCCCGTGGAATCATGTCCGTTCGCCGGTCATGGTCTGTTGGACGATACGCTCCATCATGTCACCGGTAAGCTGGGTAGCCGCATAGCCAAACACATTTCCCTCGCTGTCGATCATAAACGTCGTGGGAAACGCCCGAATTCCGTAGGCGGCAAAGACCTCACCCGTTTCGTCCATCACAGTAGGGAAGGTGTAGCCGCCGTCTTCGATGATCTGTTCCACCTCTGCCCGGGTCTTGTCCTGGTTGTAGGGATACCCCTCTGATTTGGGATTCGCTACCCCAAGCACCACCAGGTCACCGCTGTTCTCCCCATACTTTTCATACAGCGCCTGAATCTCCGGCATTTCCCTCTGGCAGGGGCCGCACCAAGTGGCCCAAAAATTAAGAAATACGGTCTTCCCCTTGTAGTCGGACAAGGTGTGCGTCTCTCCGTTCTGGTCGGTAAGCGTGAAGTCGGGGGCGGGAATCACAGGCAGCTCGCTGGTGTCACCGCTTCCCCCCGCAACACTCTCTCCGCCCTGTTGACCGGCGGACTGGGACTCCCCTCCGGTCTGCGTCTGCACCTGACCGGGAACACTGGCCCCGGCGGAAGACAGATAGCTGGTAATTCCGTTCATAAATCCGGTGATTGTCATAACGCCCATCAGGACCAGAAGGGCGGCGCCGATCTTTACCGTATAGCGCACTACATTCTGATGCCGCTTGAAAAAGCCAAGCACACTGCCGGTGAACAGCCCCACCGCCAGGAAGGGGACCACAAAGCCAATGGTATAGACGCCGATCAGCATAAATCCCGTTCCCGAATTTCCGGCTGATGAGGCCATGAGCAGTACGCTGCCCAGGGTCGGACCCACACAGGGTGTCCAGGCAAAGCTGAAGGTAAAGCCAAGCACCAGGGCAGTCACTGGATTCATGGCCCATTTATCCAGCCGGAAGGGGAGGCGGTGCTCCCGGGAGAGGGCATCGGACTGACCGAACAGCCCCAGCTGATATACGCCGAACAGAATCATAATCATGCCGCTGATTCTGGCAAACCAGAGCCGGTTGTCGCTGAAAAAGCGGCCCAGAGCGGTAAACCCGAAGCCCAGAAGGAAAAAGGTAAAGCTGACTCCCATGACAAAAAACAGCGTATTGACCATTACTTTTCCCTTGGGATATTGAATGGTGCCATCCTCCCTCACTGATTTGGCCCCTCCAGCCAGGTAGCCGACATAAAGGGGCACCAGAGGCAGCACACAGGGAGAAAAGAAGCTGAGCAGCCCCTGGAAAAACACCGTGAGTGCCGGCACACTGGTCTCAATGGAAAAACCCATAGACATCTCCTTTCAAAACAGTTTCATTTATTTGACAGTCCCAAACAGGTCGTTCGACGCCTCACTCATGGTGGGGTGTGTGTAAACGGCATCCCTCAGGACAGTGTAAGACAGCCCCGCGTCCATAGCCATCTTTACCAGATTAATCATCTCATGGGACTGGGCACAAAACAGATGAGCTCCTAAAATCAGGCCGGTCCTCCCGTCCACAACAGCCTTCAGCAGACCGTCGGGACGGCGCAGCACCTGGGCTTTTGGAACAGCAGCGGCGGGCAGACGGGCCACCTTAACCTCATATCCCTTTTCTCTGGCTTCTTCCTCTGTCATACCCACGCGGGACAAAGGCGGGTCCAGAAATACGCTGTAAGGTACCGCTCCCCGGTTCTCCGTGGTACGGGAACCATCCCCCAGCAGCTGGGATTTGACAATCCGGCTGTCATCCAGAGAAATATAGGTAAACTGGAGATTCCCCGCCACATCCCCCATCGCCCAAATATGGGGAACCGAGGTCTGCAGGTGCTCATTTACCTGAATCGTCCCCCGGCCGGTGAGAGACACTCCGGCTGCCTCCAAATTCAGCCCCTCCACATTGGGACGACGGCCGGTGGCTACCAAGATGGCGTCCGCCGACAGGGTCTCAGCTCCCTGAGGTGTGTCCAGATCCAGCTCTCCGCGGCCCCCGGCATCCCGAACGCCCAGGGTTTTTGTATTCCGCAGCACCCGTACCCCCCGTGCAGTCAGACTTTCCATCACGGCGGCCGCTACTTCCCGGTCCTCCCGGGGGATGAAGACCTCTCCGTCCTGAATTATGGTCACCTGGGAGCCGAAGTTGGTATAGTAGGAGGCAAACTCCAAGCCAATATAGCCTCCGCCAATGATTGCCAAACGGCGGGGAAGCAATTCCCGCTCCATAAGGGATTCACTGGTATAGACATATCCGCTGTCCCCAAGCCCATCAATGGGAGGAAGGAAGGGGCGGGCACCAGTATTCAGGAAAATGCGTTTCCCTCTCAGTTCCTCCCGTCCGCTGTCCCCGTGCCGGACCTCCACACGGTGGCTGTCCAGAAAGGATGCCTCTCCCACCAGAACGTCCACTCCGGCGGAGACCGCCTTGTCATAGTTCTTCTGCCGCAGCATATTGGTAAGCCGCCGTTTCTCCTCCACCGCTTCCCGGTAGCGCTCCGCCCGGACGGTAAAGTCTCCCCCCTGGGCAGCTGACAGCCGGGCGCTGTGTTCTAACGATTTGGTGGGGATGCAGGCCACGTTGATACAGGTGCCGCCGAACATGCTCTCTGAACGCTCCACCAGGGCCACGCTCTGCCCTGCCCCAACCAGGGCACCGGCCAGCGTTTTCCCCCCTTTTCCAAATCCAATGACGATGTTGTCATACTGTTTCATCTTTTTTCTCCTCTCTTACCGCCATATTACGGTAAAAAATCTGTCCATCCAGGTCCGCGATGGTGATCTCTCCCAGTCGCTGCCGGCACCGGCGGTCCAAGTCGGCAAATATCCCATCCATCACGCCTGCCATTCCTGAGGCCACCAGACAGGCCATATCCACATCCCCGCTGCGCCAGGCCGTCTCCACAAAACGGATATCCAAAGCATCAGCCACTTGATCCAAGGTACGGGTTCCCGCGTCTCCTATAAAGCGATATCCCCCCACGCTGCCCTCCTTTGTCTCCACCATCCCCGCTTTTTTCAGTGCGGACATCACCTTCCGCACCCGGGCAGGATTGGTACAAATATTTTCTGCCAGCTCCTCGCTGGAGAGCATACACCCCTTATGGTTAAGATAAACCAGCGCGTGGACCGCCACACAAAAAGAACTGTTCATATCCACTCCTCCTCGCCTTCTGCACCGGGCATGCTCTTTGCAAATCTCCCGGTCCTTTTTGTAACCATTCAAGTTACAGTTTATATCTGTAACTATATCAGATACACATATGCCTGTCAAGCACTTTCTCATTTTCTCCCGATTTTCCTTGCTCTCTCTGCAAAAATACCGGGCCTGATACCTCACAGTGCTGACTGTACCCCCCTGCTTCTCATCACAGAGTCAGCCGGCGAACAATTCTCTCCACAAGCCAAAGCAGAGCCCGCATGCCTGTACTCAGACATGCGGGCTCTGCTTTGGCTGCTTCTCCCCCGGAGCGGGTTGCTATCTTACGCTTATTTTCCGCTGTTCCCATAGTTGGCCAGAGCTCGGGCGGAGGGATCGTCCACGTCGCAGCCCTCCCAAGACCGGTTTGGCATCCAGAATCCAGCTATCATTTCCGCCTGCCCCGGATAGTACTGCTCAAACAGTTCCCGGTAAAGCAGGGATTCCTTGGTAAAGGGCGCGGCATGGGAATAGGTTTTCCTCCGCCTCTCAAACTCCTGATCGGAGAAGCACCTTTCCGCATAGGCTTTCAAGTCATCCACCAAAGAATGACCCACCGCATCACTGAAGGCAGCCTTCTCCCGCATCAGAATATCCTCCGGCAGCCAGTCCCCCTGAAACGCCCGGCGCAGCAGGTACTTGCCCATGCCGTAGGAATTGACCTTTATGGCCGGGTCCAGCGCCATAACGTAGCGGACAAAATCCAGATCTCCGAAGGGCACCCTGGCCTCCAGCGAATTGACGGAAATACACCGGTCGGCCCGGAGCACATCGTACATATGTAGCTCCCGAATGCGTTTGGCTGCCTCCTGCTGGAAGGCTTCCGGACTGGGGGCGAAATCCGTATATTTGTATCCAAACAGCTCGTCTGAGATTTCGCCTGTGAGCAGGACTCTTAAATCAGTATGTTCGTGGATGTATTTACACACCAGATACATTCCGATAGAGGCTCGGATGGTGGTAATATCATAGGTGCCCAGCAGTGCCACCACATCGGGCAGAGCCTCCAGTACGTCTGACTCAGTGATTATAACCTCCGTATGCTGGGCGTGGATGTACTCCGCCACCCGTCTGGCATACTTCAGATCAATGGCATCGGTATCCATACCGATGGCAAAGGTACGGATGGGCTCAGAGGACAGCCGGGCGGCAATGGCGCAGACCAGAGAAGAATCCAGGCCGCCGGAGAGCAAAAATCCAACCGGCGCATCCGCGTCCAGCCGCTTCTCCACCCCGGTGATGAGTTTCTCCCGTATGTTTCTGCAGGCGGCATCCAGGCCGTCCCGGCACACCTCATCTACCCGGCTCATGTCCCGGTAGCACACAAAGTCTCCGCCCTTGTAGTAGTGCCCCGGGGGAAACGGCATAATCCGCCTGCAAAGACCCACCAGATTTTTGGGCTCACTGGCAAATACAATCTCTTCGCCCTCTGTATATCCGTAGTACAGCGGACGGATGCCGATGGGATCTCTGGCCGCCACCATCTCTCCGCGCTCCGAATCAAAAAGGATCATGGCAAATTCCCCATCCAGCATCTCAAACATACCGGTGCCGTACTCCTGATACATCGGCAGCAGCAGTTCGCAGTCGGAGCCGCTTTGGAACCGATACCCCTTCCGCTCCAGATCCTCTTTCAGCTTTCGGAATCCATATACCTCTCCATTGCACACAAGGGACAGACCGTCCCGAAGGAAGGGCTGCATTCCCGCTTCCGACAGTCCCATAATGGACAGCCTGTGGAAGCCCAGCATGCAATTGCCCTGGACCAGAATCCGGGACATATCCGGCCCACGGGAGCGCGTTTTTTCAAACCCGTCTTCAAAGTGCATTCTGCCCAAGCCAGCGGCCGCTGGTGCCCTGTCCCAGCGGCCACCCGGCCCAGACTCAGCGGCCACCTAATCAGCGGCCAGATTTGGGTTCAATTACCACAGTGTAGTGCTTCG